>PPYF01653830.1_pt1 | contig 151036 bp, 157 predicted proteins | sample 1559871 | NCBI WGS metagenome assembly PPYF01 (sample SAMN08240021, study PRJNA423297) | Human gut metagenome, whole genome shotgun sequencing project. | reverse complement strand
CTTCTACAATGACAATCAGGTAAAACTGAACAAGAAAGTATCCATCAACGTATCCGACGCTCCGATCGAAACCGTATTGGATGAAGTTTTCAAAAACTCGGGATATACCTACAAGATTGTAGACAATCAGATCGTAGTGTCTACAGCAGCTGCAGCAGCGAAAGAGGTACAGGCTACCCAGCAACAGAAACAAAGAAAAATTTCGGGAGTTGTGAAAGATGCAATGGGAGAAGCCATCATCGGAGCATCGGTTATAGAAAAAGGAAATCCGACTAACGGTACCATCACTAATATTGATGGTGAGTTTACTCTTAACACTGCCGGTAAGGAACTTCAGGTGACTTATATTGGTTATATACCTCAAGCGATTGTTCTTAAACCGGGAGTTAATAGTTATACAGTTACCATGAAAGAGGATACTAAAACTCTGGACGAAGTGGTGGTAGTAGGTTATGGTACTCAGAAGAAGGTAAATTTGACAGGTGCTGTGTCTTCTGTTGGAGCGGACGAATTGAAAGAACGTGTGAATACAGATGTATTGGCATCAGTACAAGGACAGGTTCCGGGAGTAACTATTATATCACGTCCGGGATCTACTCCATCAATTAATATGCGTGGTCGCGGTAACTTGGGAACATCTTCTCCTCTGTTTGTTATTGACGGTGCAATTGCTGATGCTTCTTTCTTTTCAAGTCTTGATCCGAATTCGATAGAGAGCATTTCATTCTTGAAAGATGCGGCATCTTCTGCTATTTACGGTTCTCGTGCAGCTTATGGTGTTGTATTGGTAAAAACTAAAGGTGGTAAAGAAGGTGATTTGAAGATCAGTTATGATGGTTCGGTCGCAGTGAAAATGGCGACTTATACACCTGATGTATTGGGCTCTGAATGGTATGCACGTTTGAGTAATGAGGCTGCTTTGAATGAAAACCCGAATACCAGTACGCTTCCTTATACAGATAAAGAAATACAAATGTTCCGCGATGGCTCTAATCCGGATATGTATCCAAATACAAATTGGTATGATTTAGTCTTGAAGGATGAAGCTGTTATGACAAAGCACTCTGTAAGCTTTAGCGGTGGTAATAAAGTGAAATATTTCACTTCATTAGGATATATGTATGATGATAAATTTACTCCTGGTGCAAAGAGTGAACGTTATAACTTGACTACCAATATTTCTTCAGATATTAAGTCTTGGTTGACAATGCGTTCTAATATCAATTATATTCAAAGCACTTCCGATAATGATAAAGGAGGAGTTGTTTATACACACTTGTTGACAATTCCGTCAACTTATGTTGCTCGTCAAAGTAATGGTGAATGGGGTAGCTATGAAGGTGGAAAGCCGGCTGCAACAGTAAATATGGAGCGTAACCCTTTACGCCGTTTGGAAGAAGGAGGATGGTCGAACAGTAAGACTCAGAATACTTTGATAAATCTGGCTTTAGATATTAAGCCTGTAAAAGGACTGGTATTGACAGGCGAAATGATTTATAAAGCTTGGGATTATAAATCTAAGACTTATACTGCAAATAAAAGTAAGATTAAGGATTTCCAGACCGGTACTGAGTTGAATGGTACAGATGTAACTAATTCTAAGATGGAGTACAGTTGGGAAGAAAACAGTCGCCTTACTTATAATGCATTGGCTAATTACGTTTGGAGTAATGAAAAACATAATGTGAATGTATTGGCTGGTGTATCTTATGAACATTATAAGTATCAGAAACAAAAATCATATCGTCTGAAATTCCCGACTAATGGTATGACGGACATGAATGGTGGCTCGAGTGCGCCAGATGATACTTATGCTGAAGGTGGAAGTAACGAAGACAAACTGATGTCTTACTTTGGTCGTGTAAATTACTCCTTTATGGATCGTTATTTATTAGAGGCCAATATCCGTGCTGATGCTTCTTCTCGCTTTCATAAGGATAATCGTTGGGGTGTTTTCCCGTCATTCTCTGCAGGCTGGCGTATTAGTCAGGAGGGATTTATGCAAGATATCAACTGGATTAATAACCTGAAGTTGCGTGCATCTTGGGGACAGTTGGGTAATATCAATAACGTAGGCCAATATGATTATTTCTCTTCATATCAACAAGGAGGTAACTACAACTTTGAAGATGCTATTGTTTCGGGTATCGTAGAATCTAAACCTGCCAATCCGACTTTAGGATGGGAAACTGTTACTATCACTGATATCGGTGTGGATTTTGACATTTTCAATGGACTGTTGAATTTTACAGCCGATTATTATAACAAAAAAACAGATGATATCCTGTTGGCATATCCGAGTCCGAAAGAAATCGGTATTGGCTCTGATTTCAAGGTTTCACAAAATATTGGTACAGTAAGTAATAAGGGTTTAGAACTGAGTATTACACATAATAAAACTCTGGGTGACTTTGCATATACAGTTGGGTTTAACATGAGTAAGAACTGGAATAAAGTAACCAACCTGGGAGCGAATGACCCGATTATTGAAAGCCCATGGATTAAAAAGGTTGGTTATGCAATCGGTACTTTCTATGGATATCGCTCTGATGGTCTGTTGACTCAGGAGGATATTGATACCGGTAATTACATCACCGATGGTTTGGTGCCTCAAGCGGGTGATATCAAATATGTAGATTTAGATGGTGATGGTAAACTTACCGATAAAGATAGAACTTATATAGGTTGTGATGTTCCTGACATTACTTATGGTGTGAACCTGAATCTTCGCTATAAAGGATTTGAATTAAGTATGTTCGGTCAGGGAGTTACCGGTACAAAGGTAAACTTCAGTATGGAAAATGCCTGGGCATTCTCGGATTATGCAAGTCCGCGTAAATATCACTTGAAGAGATGGACGGTAGATAATCCTAACCCGAATGCAGCTTATCCTCGCATTTATCCTCGTACAAGTAAACATTCAACTTATAACCAATATTTCTCTGATTACTGGTTGTTTAATGCCGATTATTTCCGCATCAAGAATATAACTTTTGGATATTCTTTCCAAAAGCCGGTATTACAGAAGTTGAGTCTGGAGGCATTGAAACTCTATGTTGCGGCTGAAAATCCGTTTACTATTCGTGCTGATCACCGTATGGAAGATTTCGACCCTGAAACGGCTTCAGGACGCGGCGTTAATACTCGTGGTACGTCTTCGATTGCTTTTGGTGTAAATCTAACATTCTAACATTATTGATTATAAAAGATGAAAACTATAAATAAATTATTCAAGGGTATATTCTTTTGCACTTTAGTTAGTGTAAGTGTTAGTAGTTGCGACTTGGAAGTGGAGCCGCCTGCTAATATTGCGGCCGAAACATATTGGACATCTGAAAAAGATGCCTGGTATAATCTGAATTCAATTTATTCTGCTGCGATTCCGGGTATTGGAATTTACGGAGATGCTTATTCGGATGATGTATATTGCCAATAAACAAACAGGCATATTAAAGATGAAAATAAAATCCAAATAAATACAACTAAATATGCTTTATATCAGTTCTTTATAGGGTAGTTATTTCTTTCAGTTGTTTTCACTATTTTCTGTTAATTGGTTCTTTTTGGGTACATTTTTGTTTCTTGTTTGTTTCTTGATTTCAGTTTTAATTCGTACATTTGCATACGAAAAATAACGAATGAAAGAATACGATTATGCCACGAATAAAGAAGCCTAAAAAAGTAAAAGAACCAATCCGTCTTCGGATGAAGGATTTGTCCGATGGCAGCAAAAGTCTGTATCTGGATATATACCGCAACGGCAAACGGACATACGAGTACCTGAAGCTGTATCTTATTCCGGGAACGGACAGCAATACCCGTCGGCAAAATGAAATAACAATGGCTGCCGCAAATGCCATCAAGTCGAAACGTATTATCGAGCTGACCAGTGGTGAAGCCGGTATCGTGAACCATACGGATAAGATTTATCTGCTGGACTGGATGCAAACCTATCTGGAGTACCAAGAGAAACGCGACAAGAAGGGCATCGGTCAAATCAAAGCCGTTACCCATATCCTGAAAGAATATGCAGGGGAAAGATTTATATTGGATCGGGTTGACCTCGCTTTTTGCCAAGGCTATATCGACTACATGCTGACAACCTTCCGCCCTAAAGGAAAGCCGATAGCAGCTTCTACACGCAACACCTATTATCAGATATTCAATGGCGCCCTGAATGCTGCCGTTCGGGCTAAACGGTTGTTGAGAAATCCGTTTAACGAGATGGAAAAGTCGGAGAAGCCCAAAATGCCGGAAAGCGTGCGGTCCTATATGACCATCGAAGAGGTACGGGCATTGATTGCCACTCCGATGCAGGAAGGGAGGGTAAAAAATGCCTATCTGTTCTCCTGCTTCTGCGGACTGCGTATCAGCGATATTGTCGGCCTGAAATGGAAGAATGTCTTTGTCGATAACGGCCAATACCGTCTGGCGGTAGCTATGCAGAAGACCAAAGAACCGATTTACCTGCCACTCTCCAACGAGGCGTTGAAATGGATGCCGGAGCGTGAGGACAAGGCTGCAGACGATCCTGTGTTCAACCTGCCTTCAAATATCAATCAGTATCTCAGACCGTGGGCCGAAGCGGCCGGAATCACCAAGCGTTTTACTTTTCACACCGCCCGGCATACATTCGCGACCATGATGCTGACGCTCGGTGCGGATCTCTATACCGTATCGAAGCTGCTTGGCCATACCTCCGTGAGAATGACACAGGTGTACGCCAAAATCATCAACCAGAAAAAAGACGAAGCAGTCAATTTGGTTAACGGCCTATTCGACTGATGTAGTCATACATGTCAAATTCAATTTAAGGTAAATATTTCCGGCTTTTCTCCGATATTTCAAATGGTCGAAGTAATGCCACTATTATAATAAGTATAAACCCATAAAAAACAATTCGACATGAAAGGACAAAACAACAGGTCCTCTCTTTTTTTGAAGGGAGACCACATCTGCACCACTTCGCTACGGAACAGGATGTAGCGGAAGAATTTTACGAGTTGCTCTCCGAAGCAAGGGAGCTTTATCTTCAAGACGTCATGACAGGCGGCAAACGATATGGCCGCTACGTGGATGACTTTATAAACAGCCACCGGTACATCGACTGCAACAGTGCGGTTTGCAGGAATTGCCATGAAATGAACATTCATATCATCAGAGGGCTGTTGCTCGATTGTACAAGTCTCGTCAAAAGCCTCTTTACCGCAGAAACATTTTCTTTCGAGGAGTGCATGGCCTTGAAACAAAAGTACGACATTGCCGGAGTATGGTTCGACTCTTCACGTATAGAAGATTCCAGAAACGCTCCACCTCTCTCCTTTGGTTGCAATTTTTCCCGTGAACAGATGACAGGTATTGTGGCTTGCGCCAACGCTTATCATCTGTTTTGCGTTTCCACTCTCCGCATCGAGGACATGGAAGCGCTTTTTGCCTGCAAGGAGAATTTCTGTATACGTGTGAACAATATCCGCCATGTGGCGGTTCTGTTCGATGCGTTGCTCGAAAACACCTTTATCCTACCTCACTGGCAGTCGGTTCTCGACAAGGGGCGGTTCCTGTTGTCCAAAGACGGCACAAGATATGTTACCGCTTCAAGCCTCTCGTCTGCCCTCTCTGCGGCGAGGAACAACATTACATCGGCAAACCTCGGCATACGAAAAGCCATCAGTCGGCTGAAAATATGACACGAAGTGCCAAAAAGCCAAGTATGTGAAAGATAAAACAGTGATAGTTGCCGTGATACGTGCATAGTATCATGCCGGAATTTCCGGCTGTCCGGTTCACATCACATAACTTTGACCTCCGTTAGCGCGCTGCATAACGGAGGTAACTCTCCATTGTCTAATTTTAACATGTATTTTATGCAAAACAGAACAACATTCATGGAGCGGTTAAGCGAACGGCTGACCGCCATAGAAGCGGTTCTCAAGAAGTTGGAACCGGTGGAAGGTCTGTTGGAGCGTGTGGCTTTACTGGAAAATACCATTTACACGACCAAGAAAGTCTTCACTTTTCAAGAGGCGTGCATGTATATCGGCGTGTCCGAAAGTATGTTGTACAAACTCACATCGAACAAGGAAATCCCGCACTACAAACCTCGCGGCAAGATGCTTTACTTCGCGAAGGAAGAGCTGGACGCATGGCTCTTGCAAAACTACGAACCTACGGTGGACGATGCCATGCGTATGGCGACGGAAGTATCCGCAACCCAACCGTTCTTTAACCAGAAGCGCTATGGAAAACGAAAAAAGAACTGACCGTAACTCGTGGGCGGAACTGGACGAGAATCGCCTGTCGGATATTCTCACGGCATCGCAGATAAAGGCCACGGACACCTACGTGACTCCGCCCCAGATTATATGGATCGACAACTCCACCATAGCGACGCTCGGCAATTTTAGCGCTTCGACGGGTAAGGCGAAGGCGAAAAAGACGTTTAATGTCTCTGCTATTGTCGCTGCGTCACTGGCGGGCCGGCAGGTTTTGAACTACCGGGCGCATCTGCCCGAAGGCAAGCGCAGGATCTTGTACGTGGACACCGAACAGAGCCGTTTCCATTGCCATAACGTGTTGGAACGTATTCTCCGCCTGGCGGGACTGCCCACCACAACCGACAACGAGAATCTCGATTTCATTTGCCTGCGGGAATACACGCCGGCCGTGCGTATTGAGGTCATCGACTACGCTCTGCGACAGAACAAAGGGTACGGGCTGGTCATCATTGACGGCATCCGCGACCTGATGCTCGACATCAACAGCACCAGCGAATCGGTGGAGGTTATCAACAAGATGATGGAATGGTCGTCGAAATACGACCTGCATATCCATTGTGTGCTGCACCTGAATAAAGGCGACAACAATGTGCGCGGGCATATCGGCACGGAAATGAGCAATAAGGCGGAAACGGTGCTGGTCATCACCAAGAGTGCGGAGAATCCCGTTATCAGTGAAGTTCATGCGCTGCATATCCGCGAGAAGGAGTTCAAACCGTTTGCTTTTTCCGTTGATGACGAAGGATTGCCGGTCATGGTGGATAACTATTCGTTTGATGGCAGCGTGAGACCGAAGGCCCGGAGCAGCTTCATGGATTTGTCCATCGAGCAGCACCGGGAGGCGCTTTCCGCCGCTTTCGGGGACAGGCCCATCAAAGGTTTCGAGAACGTACTGCAGGCTCTCATGGCCTCCTATGAGGCTATCGGGTTCAAACGGGGACGCAGCGTCATGATAAAACTGCTGCAGTACCTGACGGAAAACCTGAAGCTGATCGTCAAACGGGACAAGCTCTTTTATTACGATGTGACCCCGACCGAAGCCTTGCTTTTCGACGAAGAATGCGAGGACGCAGAAGGTGAAAAATAATTTAGTTTACTTTGGTCCGGGTATATATAGGAGAAAAACCAAAGTAAACCGTTTTTTGAAAACAAGTGAAAAGAAAATGACATGACCATAGCGGAAGCAAAACAACTGCGTATCGTGGACTATCTTGCCAGTCTCGGCTACCACCCCCAGAGTGTAACATCGAAACAATACTGGTATTTGTCGCCGCTACGCAATGAGCGTACCCCGTCGTTCAAGGTCAATGACCGGCTCAACGAATGGTATGACTTTGGCGCAGCGACGGGCGGAGACCTTGTGGAACTGGGCAAACACCTTTACCAGACGGACAGCGTGAGCGAAGTGCTTGCCTATATAGGGAAGCACGAGAACGCTATCCCGATACAAAGGGTGCGGATTCCGGGGACAACGCCCCGACCCGTCGAAGCCGACATGAAGGACGTGCTCGTCGTACCGTTGCAGCACCATGCGCTGCTCTCGTACCTTCATTCCCGTGGAATCGACGGAGACATCGGCCGCATGTTCTGCCGGGAGGTCCATTATGAATTGCGGCAACGGCGCTACTTCGCCCTTGCCTTCGGTAACGTGGCGGGCGGGTACGAGGTTCGCAATCCTTATTATAAGGGCTGTATCCGGTGTAAGGACATCTCTGTCATCAGGCATTCTCATAGTGAAGCACAGAACCGGGTTTGCGTGTTCGAAGGCTTCATGGATTTTCTCTCTTACCTGACGCTGAAACAGACGGGTGATGATACGGTCTGCATCGGCGCACCTTGCGATTACCTCGTGATGAACTCGGTGAACAACCTGAAAAAGGCTTTGGAACACTTGCAGGTGTACGAGGAAATACACTGTTATCTCGACAATGATCTCGCCGGACAGAAAACGGAAGAGACCATCGCCGGCATGTACGGCAAGCGGGTGCACAACGAAGCACTCCGTTATCACGAGTACAAGGACCTGAACGATTACCTGCGCGGAAAGAAACGGTAAGGCATTATCGTTACCCCTCCCTTGAAAGCTCTCCTCCCGGAGGGCTTTTTTTATGCCCGTTTTTCCCGGTACATTCGCCTTAAAGTATGAAATTAAAGTTCAATTTATATGTTTCATACTTATTTATACGTAATAAAATATTGTTTGATATAAAGAGTTTTCATTATATCAAATATAATACTTTTCTTTGCTTTTGTACTTTCAAAGTTCAATTAAAGTTTAATTTCATACTTAAAACAGATGAGTTCATACTTTATATTCGCCCTTGTACTGACGGTGCTGTACATCGTCTATTACGCGGTCAATATTACCCGTGACCTGTATGGAAAGAAGGGAACGGAGAAGACTGACGAAGAAGTTTTCGACCTCGGTCCGATGGATGCCACGGAAGAGAGTGTCGAGGTTTCGGAGAACGAGACCGGGTTTAGTATCGGAAATGAGACATGCGACACGGAAGCCGTAGCTGCCCCGCCTGCGGTACAAGACGGCGATACAGGGAAAAAGGAGGCAGCCGCGAAAGAGCGGCTTGAAAGGCTGAAGGCCAAGGCGGAGGCGCAGATGGAAGAGATCGCTCCCTACCTGTCCGACGGCTTTACCGACGAAGAGATGTATAAGGCGTTGATTTCCAAAGGACGCTTGGACAACCGTCCCTGCCTGAAATGGAGACCGGTCAAAGATAAGCTGTAAGATGTCGAAAACGAAAAAGATACTATGTGCGCTTTGTTCCATCATCCCCTGTTCAGCTCTGGCGAAAAGCGGCAGCGTGAATTACAGTTGGGGTGCGGATGCGCTGGCGACGATGCACGACTACGTGGTAACAATGATGTTTTACGTCCAAGCTCTCTGTTGTGCCATCGCCGGGATTTGTGTGATTGTGTCCGGATTCCAGATTTACGTAAAGATGAACACGGGCGAGGACGGCATTACCAAGTCCGTCGTAACGCTTGTGGGCGCGTGCCTGTTCCTGATCGGTGCGTTCCTCGTCTTTCCTGCCTTTTTCGGCTATCGCATATAGAAACGGGAGGCAGGAATCAAGTACCGCCATAACGATTCGAAAGAACTGCAATACTTACCCTAAAATAAATAATCATGTTTCAAAAAACAAAAAGACAAATGAAAAAAATGTTTTCTGCTAAAAAAGTACAGATGCTCACACTGATGTTGCTGTGTGGCACGACGGCCGTCATGGCCCAGAACTCCGCAGGCGATTATTCCGCCGGTACGACTGCACTGGCTACCGTGACGGAGGAAATCGCCAAGTACGTTCCCATCATGGTCAAACTGTGTTACGCCATTGCCGGTGTTGTGGCTATCGTAGGCGCTATCTCGGTGTACATCGCCATGAGTGCGTCCGTAATGGTTGCATGATAAATTCCTCTTTAGCAAGAGGATAGGTCAGGGTTCAAGTGATCTACTTCCACCCAAATAAGCCCGAGGGGAAACCTAAAGGTGAAAATAGCACTTTGGGAAAGCAATAAGTCAGTCAAAAGCCAGACTGCGACTGAATTGCGAGGGAGAAAGACAGATATGAGGATAAAGTCCATACTGATTGAACGATAGCCCAGCGGCAAAAGATGTAGCTGCGACGGAAGGCTTTTACAAACGTCGCATTGTGGCACTAAGACAACGTCATTGGTGTTATAGCAAAGAACCAGCCACAACGCAACCGCAGTAAGCGGAGAAAAGGGCGGAAGTCGTATCCGACAATCTGTCGTGCTAATAGTTATCATACAGCTAAACGGAGATTACCTAAGTTGGAAAGCCATGAAAGTGGCTATGGGCTTTGGCTCTGAATATCCAATATGGTAACGGAGTTCCCATAGTAGTCCGAGCAAGGTAATGCCTTGTACATGGCGAAGGGGAACAGTTAGTAATGTTTTAATACAAATTTTGAAAACGTGTAAGACGTATGGAAAAATCAGAAAGAGTATTAAAAGCTCTAAGTGACCACAGTCAAAGTTCGGATTATAAATACGAGCGACTGTATCGGTATCTGTTCAGTGAAGAGATGTTCGCTGTAGCCTACCAACGCATCTATGCGAAGCAAGGCAACATGACACCCGGAACTGACGGCAAGACCATCGATGAGATGAGTCTTGAAAGGATTGAAAGATTGATTGTGTCCTTAAAGGACGAAAGTTACCAACCCCACCCTGCACGCAGAGTGTACATACCGAAGAAGAACGGCAAGAAACGTCCGCTCGGTATTCCCTCATTCGAGGACAAATTGGTGCAGGAGGTAGTTAGACTGCTGCTTGAAGCTATTTATGAAGGTCATTTTGAAGGCACTTCACATGGTTTCCGACCGCATCGAAGCTGCCACACGGCATTGGGTATGATACAGAAGTCTTTTGCGGGAGCAAAGTGGTTTATCGAGGGAGACATCAAAGGCTTCTTTGACAACATAGACCACAACGTACTGATTAGCATTCTTCGTGAACGCATATCAGATGAACGCTTCCTCAGACTTATCCGTAAATTCCTCAATGCAGGGTATGTGGAGGACTGGAAGTACAACAAGACGTACTCAGGAACTCCGCAAGGTGGAATAATCAGCCCCATGCTGGCTAACATCTACCTTGACAAGTTCGACAAGTACATCAAGGAGTACGCAGCCAAATTCCGCAAAGGTGACAGACGCAGCATCAATCCCGAATACTGGCGTTTGAACAATAAGAAGAACTGGCTGAAAAAGAAGTTGCAGAAAACATCCGATGAGCAGATACGGAAAAGCTATCTGTATGAAATTGCCCAACTGAGCAAACAGATGCTGTCCACTCCTCACAAGGATGCAATGGATGCGGACTTTAGAAGAATGCAGTATGTAAGGTATGCGGACGATTTCCTTATATCGGTTATCGGAAGCAAGTCTGAATGCGAGACCATCAAAGCGGACATCACCCAATTCATGAGAGAACAACTCAAACTTGAATTGTCTGATGAGAAAACTTTGATAACACACGCACAAGACAAGGCGAAATTCCTTGGATATGAAATCTTCATCAGAAAGTCAGACGCAGTGAAAAGGAATAAGGACGGAGTTCTCAAAAGAGACTTCAACGGCGCAGTGGTGTTAACCCTTAACTCGGCTGTGATACAAAAGAAGCTCACTGAGTACAACGCGTTGGAGGTCAGAAACATTGATGGCAAAGACATTTGGTGGTCAAAGCCTCGCAGATATATGACTCCAATGAAGCCCGAAGATATTCTTGCCCAATACAATGCGGAAACCAGAGGACTTTACAACTACTATTCACTTGCTGCAAACGTGTCCAAAGAATGTGCATCTTTCGCCTTCATTATGAAGATGAGTATGTTCAAGACACTTGGCTGGAAACTGAACACTTCCGCAAGGAAAGTTCGCCAGAAGTATCAGAAGGACAAGGACTTTGTCATTCCGTACAACGATGCCAAGGGAAAGCAGAAATACAGAGTCTTCTACAATGAGGGTTTCAAAAAGAGAAATGCTCAGTTCGATGTTGACTATGACAAACTGCCACAGACCATGTACGTGCCATATCCGAGCCTTGTGGAAAGGTTGAAGGATGGCAGATGTGAACTATGTGGTAAGGAAGGAAAAGTAGTCATGCATCATGTGAGGACTCTCACCAAGCTGAAAGGCAATAATGAGTGGGAGAAACTGATGCTCAAAAGACATCGCAAGACACTGGTTGTCTGTGAGGACTGCAACTCTATGATTCAGAACTATGGTAAAGAGTAATGTTACTAATGGAAAGCCGTATACATGGAGACATGTAAGTACGGTTTGGGGGCGAGTACTCGGAAACCGCCCACCGCAAGGTGGGTATGGCGCTGGGTGCTTAGCCCACACAACGAGGAACAGGACGTGAAGAAGAAAATCATGATGGTCGTGGGCGCATGTATTTTCTTAATCGCTGCCGCACAAGCACTTCCGATGTTCTTCGGTATCGGCGCATAAACCTTCCGCACGATGAAAGGCAAGGACGAACGTTACCCTGACTACCCGCTGTTCAAAGGTCTTCAACGGCCTTTGGAGTTCATGGGCATCCAGGGACGCTATATCTACTGGGCGGCAGGCGTTGCCGGCGGAGCCATCGTCGGCTTTATCATCGCCTACTGTCTCGCAGGGTTCGTGGTCGGACTGGTCGTGCTGGTTGCGGTCGTCTCGACGGGTATCGCCCTTATCATGCTCAAACAGCGGAAAGGGCTGCATACCAAGAAAGACGGGCGCGGGGTGTATATCTACGCCCACTCGAAGAAGCTGTGAGAAGAAAAGAAAAACCATCACGGGCAACGTGTGGTCTTGTTGAATGTTGAACGCGGGCCGGCCGCCTGAAATCCGGGCGGCCCGGCCTTTTTTATCGTATTTTAAGATGACTTTGTACATCATTCTACTTTTTATCGCCTTGTGTGCCGGCATGGCCCTGTCGGTCTATGCGTTCGGTACCGGAGGCAAGCGCAAGCGTATCTTTCAGGACATCTATTTTTCCGTGGAAGAGACGAACGGCGTGGGCGTGCTCTATACCAAGACGGGCGAATATTCTGCTATCCTGAAAATAGAGAACCCCGTGCAAAAATACTGCGCGAACATTGACAGCTACTATGAGTTCACGCACCTTTTCACCGCCCTCGCACAGACGCTCGGCGAAGGATATGCCCTGCACAAACAGGACATCTTCGTCAGGAAACAGTTCGAGAACGAGACGGGCGACAAACACGAGTTCCTCTCGTCGGCCTACTTCCGTTACTTCAAGGGGCGCAACTACACGGACAGCGTGTGTTACCTGACTATCACACAGGAGGCGAAGAAGAGCCGACTGTTCTCGTTCGACAACAAGAAGTGGCGCGATTTTCTGGTCAAGATCCGCAAAGTGCATGACCAGCTGCACGATGCCGGGGTACAGGCCAAGTTCCTGAACAAAGCCGAGGCGAGCGAATACGTGGACCGCTATTTCGCCATGAACTTCAAGGACCGGATCGTGTCGATGACCAACTTCAAGGCAGACGACGAGACAGTCTCGATGGGCGACAAACGCTGCAAGGTATATAGTCTTGTCGATGTGGACTGCGCCGCACTGCCTTCACTGATAAGACCTTATACCAATATAGAGGTCAATAACACGGATATGCCCGTGGACCTGCTGGCTGCCATTGACAGCATTCCGAGTGCGGAGGCTGTCATCTATAACCAGATTGTCTTCCTGCCCAATCAGAAAAGGGAACTGGCCCTGCTGGACAAAAAGAAGAACCGGCACGCCAGTATTCCCAATCCGAGCAACCAGATGGCCGTGGAGGACATCAAGCGGGTACAGGAGGTCATCGCGCGGGAAAGCAAGCAGCTCGTGTACACTCATTTCAACCTGATTGTCGCCGTACCGACTGGTACGGACCTGCAAAAATGCACGAACCATTTGGAGAATGCTTTCGGACGTATGGGTATCCATATTTCCAAAAGGGCGTACAACCAGCTGGAACTGTTCGTAAACTCGTTTCCGGGTAACTGCTACGGCATGAACGAGGACTATGACCGCTTCCTGACGCTGGGTGACGCGGCGGTGTGCCTGATGTATAAGGAGCACATACAGCACAGCGAAGAAACACCGCTGAAAATTTACTACACGGACCGCCAAGGCGTGCCGGTAGCTATCGACATCACGGGAAAGGAAGGGAAAAACAAACTGACGGACAACTCGAATTTCTTTTGTTTAGGGCCTTCGGGCAGCGGCAAGAGCTTCCACATGAACTCTGTCGTGCGCCAGTTGTACGAGCAGGGCACAGACGTGGTGATGGTCGATACGGGTAACAGCTACGAGGGCCTTTGCGAATACCTCGGCGGCAAGTACATTTCCTATACCGAGGAAAGACCGATTACCATGAACCCGTTCCGCATCAACCGGGTTGAAATGAATGTGGAGAAAACGGGCTTCCTGAAAAACCTCGTACTGCTCATCTGGAAAGGCTCGCAGGGTACGGTCACGAAGACGGAGGACCGCCTGATAGAACAGGTCATCACGGAGTATTACGACACCTATTTCAACGGTTTCGACGGCTTCACGCCCCTGCAACGGGAGGATTTGCGTAAGGGGCTGCTCATCGACGACCGTAACCGTACCGAGAAGCGGGACGAGGACGAAGGAGAGCGGGCCGGGCGTATCGAGCGCATGATCGACGAGATGGAACGCCGCCGTAAGGAGCTAAAAGTGGAAGAGCTGTCGTTCAACTCGTTCTATGAGTTTTCCGTGCAGCGCATCCCCGACATCTGTACCGAGAACCACATTTCGGGCATCGACATCTCGACGTACCGTTACATGATGAAGGACTTCTACCGGGGAGGCAATCATGAAAAGACGCTGAACGAGAACATGGACAGTTCACTGTTTGATGAGACGTTCATCGTCTTCGAAATCGACAGTATAAAAGATGATCCTCTCCTGTTCCCTCTTGTCACGCTGATTATCATGGACGTATTCTTACAGAAGATGCGTATCAAGAAGAACCGCAAAGTCCTGGTCATAGAGGAAGCGTGGAAGGCGATTGCCAGCCCGCTCATGGCCGAATACATCAAGTTTATGTACAAGACGGCCCGTAAGTTCTGGGCTTCGGTCGGCGTGGTGACACAGGAGATACAGGACATCATCGGCAGCCCTATCGTCAAGGAAGCCATCATCAACAACTCGGACGTGGTGATGCTGCTCGACCAGAGCAAGTTCCGTGAGCGGTTCGATGAAATCAAGGCTATCCTCGGCCTTACTGACGTGGACTGCAAGAAGATATTCACCATCAACCGGCTGGAAAACAAGGAAGGGCGCAGTTTCTTCCGCGAGGTGTTCATCCGCCGGGGAACGACCAGCGGCGTGTACGGTGTAGAAGAACCAAGAGAATGTTACATGACCTACACCACGGAGCGGGCGGAGAAAGAAGCCTTGAAACTCTATAAACGGGAACTGCGGTGCAGTCATCAGGAAGCTATTGAGGCGTACTGCCGGGACTGGAACGCCAGCGGTATCGGGAAGTCCCTGCCGTTCGCCCAAAAGGTCAACGAGGCCGGGCAGGTATTGAACCTTCATGTAAAACAATAACAATCAAATCATTAATTACAAAAATGGAAAAGATAGACATTAGCCAAAGTGTAAAGACACTTGAGTTCGGGAGCAAATATGAAGCCCGTATCCAGCGGATATTCCGTGAGTTCGACATCAAGACCATCCGGGATTTGTGCCAATGGCCCGGAAAGGACTTGGTAAGGGTACGCGACATGGGAAGAAAAAGCATTGAGGAAATAGAGGATGTTCTGGAAAGATACAATCTCCGGTTGGGGATGCTCGGTAAGGAACTGGACGAATACGCCGGCATAGAAAATTCCGTACAGGACGAGGAAGAAGAGGCGAAGTGGGAACAACGCAGGTACGAGATCGCCAAGGAGGTATTCATACATCACCGTCTGGTGGCAAATTCCGCCGTATATGAGGCCGACGGACTGATACGTGCACTAAGAGGCATGACGCACCGTTGACGGATATCTGTTTTTAACCGGAGAGGAATCCATGATGAAACGGCTGTCACTTATCCTTATACTCCTGTCGCTCGCCGTTGTGCAGCAGGTCCACGCGCAGTATTACAGCGTGAACTACGACGCACGCACGGTGGCGGCAATGGCTACCGCTTTCGGTACGGAAGCCGTGGCGGAAAGCTATTACCGGGAGCAGGTCGATGACATTCTCAAGCACTACAATGCGGCGGAAGTGGCTACGGCGGGGATTTTTGCCTCCAAGTTCTTGGAGCATAAAGCCTTTTCCGACCTCGGTATCTGGAATAGCAGTACAGAAAATTACTACTACCGCCGCATTTACCGCATGGTCTCGGAGAAAATCATGCCGAAGATATGGGTGGTGGCGAAACTGATGCTCCGCTCGCCTCAAACGGCTATCTACTGGGGCAGCTACCTGATGAAAATCTGCGACGAGACGAAAAGTCTGTGTATGCAGTTCGAGAGTGTGGTGACGAACAGCACGCTGGGCTTTTCGGACATCGTGTTTCTGGAAATCAACCGAAACATCGCCCCTCTGCTGAAACTCTCGGAAGTGGGCGACATCGACTGGCAACGTATGTTGGACGATCTCGCCAGCGTGCCGGGTAACTTTACGAAAGAGAACCTGCAACACGACATCGACAACCTCTACAACATGGGTGTCGGTCTCGCCTCGGCTGGTATCGGAAATATCGGTGACGTCCTGCTGCAGACCAGTTCTTTCCATGATCTGATGGGCGGCAGGGTCAGCAAGGTCATCGACCTGTATGACCATTACGGTGCGCTCTTCGAGCAGGCGGAACATGACCTCGGAGGTCTGCTGATTGATATGGTGGGCGGAGAGGACAACGTGGCGGGACTGTTCGATTTCAGCAACTACGACCTTACCTCGTGGATGACAGATTATCTGGACAAGACAGCGGGAAACTACTACACGCAACGGTGGTATATCGCCCGTCGCGAGCAAGGGAGTATCGCCCTGTGCGATTACTACCCGCCGACGGACGACAACAGCATATTGAACGGCGGAGAGTGGACACGTTTCGAGACGACCGATCCCGGCTTCTATCCCAATGCCTCGCAACGGGAGCAGGTTCTCGCCAATTCGGAACGGTACGCCGGTTGGTCGAGAAGCCGGGTTCAGCTGCTCAACAGTCAGAACGACGGCTATACCTACACCATCGACTACTGGCAGAACGGTTACATCATCAGTCGGGGCGGCAAACAGACGAAGAAAGCCTATGCCTATGAAATCCATGTGAAGAAAAGCTGGAACCGGGAGGAAATCATTTACGAGGAGGTGTTCGATTCCTATTCGATGGACCTGAACACGTTCAAGGCGCAACTCAATGCCCGCCTCTTGGAGTTCAACGACAACGAGGAGGGTTATACTTACTATATCGCATCCGATGCGCGGAACTACTATCAGGCGACGGACGCTGCGAAGTTGCAGGGCTGCGAGAGCGTGACCATCAGCGTAACCTGCTCGGACGGGGCTACGCTTGGTCAGGGCACGACGCAGTACAAGTGCAGAAAGTGCGGCAAATCCCTGAACGCCCATTCAAAGGAGTGTGCCATGCAGACCACGGTTACGGAGAACGAATTGGACTTGTCCGAGTTGGACGCCATGCTGCAGGAGGCGGAGAACCAGGTGGCCGCCCTTCAGTCGCAAATCAATGCGTTGGAGAATGAGAATGCCGACCTGCTGAAAAAAATCGCCGAGGCGAGCGTGGAAGATGCGGCGGTGTACCGACAGCAGTACAATGCGAACAAAACACAGATAGACCGCCTGAAAAGCGAGCAGTCCGAATGGCAGAAGAAACAACGGGAATACACCGACGCAAAAGCCGAGGCGGCGGGCGATAACGATGTGGCAACGGACGACTATTACCGCATACCGGCCATCATGCAGGACTGTAAGACGGCTTACAGCCTGTCATGGCAGGACGGCGGGGCGTGGAACGGCTACACCTATGTCCGTAAGGCGACCATGCCGAACATCAACGGGGTCATCACGTTCAAGGCGACGGTCTCGATAGCCCGCAAACCGAAATATTTCCTCGGTATCAAGATACACCGTGCCATCGTGCAGATCAGTTGGGAACTGACCACGGAATATACCGACACGTATGTAGCCGACGTGCTGACACTCGACCCGAACCTGTCGGACGCGGAGAAAACGAAACTGGTGAACGACCGTATTGCGGAGATTGCACGGGAACACCCTTCGTGCAAGATCACGACGGAATACGCCCGTACCCCGCCATTGGAAGAGACTCCGACCGGGGAGGTGTACCATCTGCTGTGGTCGAGCGACCGGCTCGAAATCGCACGGGAAGTGGATTCCCGGATTACAAAAATATATGCAGACCTCGTGTCGCTGGAAAAGATGATGCACTATAAGCGGAGCATCATCGACGTGCTGAAGGATGTGCTGCCCGAACTGGACATGGACGAGGGACGCAGGCTGACGCTCGTGGAGGAATGCCACGAACGTTGGGTGGAGAATGCGCGAAACCTGCGGAACGGAAACGGCAAAGACAGCGGAAAGGAGGTGCGGCCATGAAACGTGCCCTGCTGATGACAGTCGTGCTGCTGGTTCTCCTGCCCGGCATCGCCAAGGCGCAATGGACCTTCGACATCGTGTCAGTGGAAGCCTACATCAACGACCACAAGAAACAGCGGAGCCTGCTGCTGGCCCGCAGTACGCTGGAATACAGCAACAAGCTGCTGCACGAATACAGCCGCAAGGAGATCGGCGAGTACAAGGAACTGAATGTGGACTTGGATCGCTACACCCGTGCCTTCGATGTCATCGACGTGATGTACCAGTCCTTGCGGACGGTACTGAACGTGAAAAGCACTTATACGGCGGTCAGCGACCGTATCGGCGATTACAAGAAACTGTTGGAGGACTTCAACGAGAGAATCGTGAAACGGGGACGCATCGACCCCGGCGATGCCGTGATACTGGCCATCAACGAAAAGGCAATACGGGACATCGCCAATGACGGGGAGCAGCTCTACAAGTCGGTGAGCGACCTTGTGCTGTATGCCACCGGGGCGGCGGCCTGCTCGACCTCCGACCTGCTGCTGGTACTGGAAGCGGTGAACACGTCGCTGGACGACATCGAGCGACACCTGAACCGGGCGTATATCGAGACATGGCGGTACATACAGGTGCGTATCGGTTACTGGAAAGCGAAGATTTACCGTCCCAAGGTCAAGGAGATTATCGACGGAGCTTTCGGACGATGGCGCAAAGCGGGACGGCTGGATTATTAATGAACGATGAAAGGGAAAGAAGACAGACTATCTACAGGTTGGAGTTTGACTTCCATGCCATCGACATCGGGAAATAAAAACAGAGAAAGAATTTTTAGTACGAACAAGCCTATTGGGATTATAACCAAGGGATAAAGAGACATTTAGATTGATGCAATGGAAAAGATTGTTTTTGCAAAAGACATTACGTTATATAAAGCCGACTGTCTTGAAGTAATGCCTTTTCTTCCGGAATCAAGTATCGACTTGGTTTTATGTGATCCCCCCTTTGGAATCACAGCTTCACAGTGGGATAAAATAATACCATTCCCGGAAATGTGGAAAGAGATCAGGAGAGTCAGGAAAGAAAATGCACCTACGGTCTTATTTGGCAGCGAACCGTTCAGCAGCCTTCTACGCTGCGGTAATTTAGAGGAATTTAAATATGACTGGGTTTGGGAAAAGTCAAAAGCAAGCAATTTTCTTCTCGCTAAAAAACAACCTCTAAAAGCACATGAGCTAATAAGTGTCTTTGGTAAAGGTAGAACCCCTTATTATCCCATCATGGAGGAAGGTGAGCCTTACGGGAATCGCACGAAGAGAGGAAGCAATTGGACAGGAATAAACAATGTCCCCAATCCTACATTCAGAAATGAAAACAAAGGGACAAGGTATCCACGAAGTGTGATATACTTCAAAACAGCGGAATCGGAAGGCAAAACGATTCATGTCAACCAAAAGCCGATTGCATTATTGCAGTATCTGATAAGAACATACACAAAGGAAGGAGATACTGTCCTTGATTTTGCATCGGGGAGCATGAGCACCGCAATTGCCTGTATCTATACGCATAGAAAATGTATTTGCATTGAAAAAGACGAGACGCATTTCTCGCAGGGAGAGAAACGAGTCAGGAATGAGTACCAATATTTACGGCTTTGAAGCAGGCCCTCAAAGTATGACTATACGATATAAATAACTGTAAAATAATGAATAACCGGAAATTAATATGAACAGAACTCTCTTACTCATGGCGGTTGCAGCAGTTGCAACGAGCGGTGTCAAGGCGCAGTCGGTTACTTACAACCATGACTCGCCGAAACAGAACCAGATTACGGTCATGGAAACCGGTACGGGCGCTCTGTCGCCCGAACTTTACTACACGCTGCTGCATAACAAGTACAAGAAGTCGGCGGCAAGCAAGAACAAACTGTCGTTCCGCACGCTGGCGGGTGTCAATCTCTACAATCAGACAGATGAAGCGGAAGCCATTGACTCGGCTCTGGTCAAACGTGCCGAAATCGAGGCGCTGAACGTGGCCGACCGGCAGATTGACCTCGCATGGCTGGCCGAGGGCGATAAGATAAACGCTCAAATGGAGCGGTTTCAGCGCAACATAGACCGGATTCTCCTTGCCGGGGGCACGACGGACGACAAGGAGCGGTGGACGGAATACTATCATGTGTACCAGTGTGCCATCGACGCAACGAAGGACGCTTATATGCCCAATGCGCAACGAAAGAAAGAATACCTGCGGATCTACGAAGACGTGGTACGGCAGAACGAGATTCTGGTCGGCTACCTTGCCCGAAGACAGAACGCCACGGCCACGGACGGATTGCTGAACGTAACCGCCGACCGAACCTTGGACAAAAGCAGCGTCGTCAGAAACGCCATGAGCCGCTGGAACGAATCGCGCCTTGCGGTGCGAGGTTCACAGTCGGACGGCGGCATTGGAACGGGTGACGGAGACGAGACGGTAAACAGAGGGAACTAAAAGCATATAACCTATGGCAGACGGAAATATTCTTTCGGATTTCGGTATCGACCTCTTGGAAGAGGAGATCGACGACGTGATTTTTCAGACCAACGAGTTCCTGACCGACGCGACCTTTACCGGCTCACAAGGTCCATTTTGGTGGTTACTGGTGGTTAGCGCATTTTTGCACTTTCCTCCATTTGCAACTCTTTGCAAACCAACTACTTGCGAAATTTTGTTCCGCGAGACAAATCCCAAACGGGACAAAAACGGGACAAAATCACAGGAAAATAAAATCAAGAACGCTTCAAGCCCGACATCCCTTGTCGTGGACTTCTCTTTTCTGTGCAAAGGTACAATTTTGTCCCGTGAAAAACAAGCAAAATCCAGCAAATATGCTGCCTATCAAACATTTATACTACATGTGCATTTTCAGGAAGATACTGCAAGTGCTTCATGCACAGACTTGTGTTGCTTACTTCAAAGACCTGTTAAAATCCGTTTTATGCCATTTGTACACTACGGTATTGCCGCCGATGCGCATTGCCTTGGAACAGTGTACAACCCATCTGCCATTATCTGCAATGCGGAAATATGTGTTCCATCAGCAAATTGGTAAAAAATGCCACATGGCACAATGACCGGACAAAGCGACATATTCAGCGTTGTATAATGTATTAAAACTGTTGATTTTCAATATGATAAATGATTATAAATCAAGAATCTGACTTACCGATTTTACAAATCAAACCATATACATTTGCGGTCAAATTCGATTAACAAACCAATAATATACAACAGCATTATGACTGAAAACAGAACATCGAAAATGAATCTCGAACAGGAGCGAAAGATTGCGGAGCTTCAGGAACGGGTGAACAGACTGGAAAACCTTTGCTATGCGGCCAAGGAAGTGTTGAACTTGGAGGAAGCGGCGAACTTTCTCGGCGTTGCCAAAAGTACCCTGTACAAGATGACGCACCTGAACCAGTTGCCGTACTTCAAGCCTGCCGGGAAACTCATCTTCTTTGAGAAGCAGAAACTGATTGATTGGGTACGTGGTGCAAAATCGAAATCAGTTGATGAAATCAAAGAGGAAGCAGCCGCCAAGATTCAAGAAATGAACGAAAGACAATGATTTTTTAATTCACATCAAAAACAAATTGTAGTATGGAACAGAGTAAGAACATGGAACAGGCCGGAGCAGCTTCGGCTGTTCCGACTGAAAAGAAGAACGAGAGCCGCAAACGTGAGGTAAGCGGCAAGGATGCGCAAGTCATCCGTGTATTCTTGGAGAGTGTAGGTATCTACGAAGCGGACGCACTGCGTGTGAGCATAGCCATCGCTGACGGCAAGGCTACGGCAGAGAGCATTTCAGCGGATGACCGCCTTGCACTCAACCGCTATCTCAACAGCGGTACGGACAACGAACGGCTGACAGCGGACAATGCGCAGGAACATCGGTTGAACCGTGTGTTCGGGTTGCTGGAGCGTGTAACGGAGTTCTGCGACAAGCGGCAGTTGGTGACGGTCAACAAGGCGTTGCTTTCCATTGCGGTAAACGCCACGGACATCAGCCGTGCCGTATCGAGCCTTGACAAGCGGCCTGCACCCGGACAACCGTTTTCGGGCAACGCTAACGGCAACGGAGTAAACAAGTGACCGTATGCAAAAGGTGGAAGGTGTATGCTTGGTGTTCACGCAGCCTCTTTTTCTTCCCTTATTTCGGGACAGGACTTATTGACTGGCTTATATGTGTCTTTCGGCAAATATCTTTCCGCTTATGCACCATTCGGCAATGTGAAACCGTGCAGGGAACAACAAAAAGCAAGTCGGTGTTTCCATGCCGATACCTGCACGGCTTCATTCCATTCAAACAAGAGTAATATCACATTTATAAAGTCATAGATTTTATGGACAAGGAAACATACAGTTTCATGTACCCGTCAGGGATTGCTTCGTTCTCGTTCAGATTTTCCGACCGTGCAATGCGATGGCTGTGCGGAACAACGACCGATGACAACGGCAGGGAAACAGGCAACTTCACGTTGTTTGGCGACCTGTTGGCAAAGATGGCATTGACGGACGGCGCAGCCAAAGGCTTCCACAGACCGCTCATGCTTTCCGCAGGTCAGGCGCAGTATTCCGAGGAACGGCTTTCTTCGCAATGGGACATGGGCAGGAAGCGCATACGCAACCTGCTTGCCACGCTTACGGACATGGGGCTTATCGACACTTGCCGTTCAAGGGTGGCATCCGTGATGACCTTTCCGTGCCTAACCGGGTGGGAAACAGTGGACGGCGGTATTACATCAAACCCTTTAACCCACGAACAGAGGGAAGAATAAGAGCCGTCAGAGCCGAGCAGACAACGGTATAGCGCAAACAAACGCTTTCCGTTGTTCCATTCTCCGACATTTTGCTGGCACCAGCCTTTTTGGCTGTGGCAAGCGGACAGTTGGAATGGCATGGAGCGGTAGCGTTCAGTTTCGAGGTATGCCGAGGTATTACCGCCTTCGGACGGCAACACCCCGACGCCCTCGCAACAGTCCGGCAGACTGTTTTCCTTGCCGCTCGCAGGCTCGCACCATCCCTTTTGTAGTAAATGTTTTACGACCATTTTAAGAACTCTCGTTTATGGTACACGAAGAAGATACTTCCAATCAGAAGCAGGAACAAAAGAAGCCCGTTATAAGGCGCGACAAGGTTGTTGTCACCAAGGTCACGGAACAGGAGCTTTCCCAAATCAAGAGCACCGCCGAGCAATGCGGCATGACACGCAGCGACTTCATCCGTGCAAGGGCACTCGGCTACAAGCCACGGCAAAGGCTTTCCGACAGGGAACTGGACGGATTGCGTCAGCTTGCGGCCTGCCGCACGGACATGGTGAACTTCGCCAACGCCCTGCACGGGTTAAGCGACAACGAGAAGATACGCCTGTTCCGGCACGAAGAGACCATGCTCGAATGGTACGAGAAAGTGGCTCATGTCACGAACCATGTCGCCGACTTCTTGCAGTCCGCGCAGACAGTGAACAGCTATCCGGCAGGAACGACAAACCAAGAAACAAAGGAGGACGACGCATGATAGCCAACGCAAAGGCGGTAGCCCACGGCATAAGGGCGATGCTCTATGTGTCGGGCGAATCGAGGAACAAGAAACACCCCGAAAGGATAACGCGCATCTGCGACAACTTCATGCCGCAGGGCATGGACGCTACGGGTATCTGGACGGAAATGAAGTTCGCAACCATGAACCACCCCAACATCAAGAACAATGTCATCCGCATGGAGATAAGTCCGGCGATGGAACATACCGAGAACTTTACGTTGGACGATTGGCGGCAACTGTGGTACGACTTTGCGGCGGCTTTCGACGAGCAGGTAATCCGTGACAAGGACGGCAAAGTTGTTTCTCCACGCACCAACGTATCGGGCAGCAAGTCCTCCGTCTGGCTGCACGAGGAATCCAAGAGCGGCATACCGCACCTCCATGCCATCGTCTGCCGTGTGGACGAGGACGGGAACATCAACAACGACCACGCCATCCACCTCCGGGCGCAACGGGCGGCTGAAAAGGTTGCAAGGCAAAGGGGCTGGACTACCGCCATGCACATACACGAAACCAACATTCCACAGGTCAGTGCCGACTGCATGAAAGCCTTGCGCGAACTTGACAGATGGTCATGGGACGGTTATAAGGAACGGCTTGCTGACAAAGGCTACGAACTGCATCTGCGCAAGGACAAGAAGGACATGATACGCGGCTATGTGCTTTGCAAGGGCAACACAAGGTTCAAGGCATCGGAACTCGGAAAGGGGCGCAACCTGACCGCATCACGCATCAGGCAGACATGGGAGAAACTGCATCCCGAACAGGATAAACAGAAAACCAAACAAGCAAGCCCGACACCGAAACCGCCTGTACCCAATGCAGCAAAGCAAAAGCCACAGCCCGTTATACGGCAGAACAACACGGTTTACGAGGACTACACGGACTATAAGCCGAACCGCCAGCCCACGGAGTTCGAGCATGATGGCAAGACCTACAAACGCTATCTGCCCGACAAGGTGCTTGACTTCTTCAATGATGAGTTCGACTACCGAGAACTTACCAACTGGCAGGACTTGCAGAACTTGGCGATGGCTTACTTCACCCTTATAGCGTCACCCTATGAGGTGACATCCGGCGGCGGTGGAGGCGGCTCACAGTCCGACCTCAAATGGGGACGAGACCCGGAGGAAGACGAGATTGAATTTGCCCGCCGTTGTGCGCGTGAGGCTTTGCGCAGGCTCGGCACACAGAAGAAATCAGGAATGAAACGCAAATGACAAACCCAATAAACAACAACGGATATGAAACAACCCGATACCGCCGCCCTGCGTGAGCGGCTTGCCAATTATATGTCCGAAGAGGAACTGAAACAGGACTTGCAGGAGTTTGACGGACTGTTGCAGGAAGTCAATTGCCAAATGGTTGGACTTCGCAATCTGCTACATGAAATCCGTGCCCTGAAAGAAGAACTGCACGGCATACACGGCAGCTTGAAGCACACCGTCCAACGGGAACGGGCGGCTTTCAAGGCTCTGGAAGCGGCCAAGGAAAGTGCCGACAACATAGTGGACGGTATTAGCAATACCATTGTCAAGGCAGAGAAGCACACCGTCATCCATGCCAAGGTTGATGACTGTGAACTGGCTAAAGTAAACCAATGTTCAGCCCAACACATCAAGGCAGAAAAGAAACTTTTGGAGGAACACAGTAAAGAGTTAGCCAAACACCTCCAAAAGAATGAAGGTATTTGGCTGTCGAGTGGATGGCTCAGGTTCACGATACTAACACTGGCTATATGTTGCATTACCGTAATCCTATGGGCTTTATACAAATAAAATACGCTCTTACTTTCCCAAAGATTTGAACATTTTGCTGATGCAGCGTTTCTTTTGTTCCATGTTAGGATGAACGTAAAGGTCAAGAGTGGTTGAAATGTTGGAATGACCTAACAACACACTTACTGTCTTGTAGTCACATCCGGCTTCAATACAACGGGTTGCAAAGCTATGACGCAGCCCGTGATATTTCAGTTTGGGGATGCCGAGCTTTGCCATCAACCTATTATAGTAATTGCGGTACGTGCGTGGTTCGGTAGGATGTTCATCGTTGGTCAGCACATAGAAATCATCATTGACTACCTTTTTCAATGGCTTAATCATGGCAAGCAACTCTTTGTTCATGGGTATTTCACGACAGGAGTTCTTGGTTTTGGGTGTATTGATGACGACCTCCGTATGTTTTCTGCCGCCTTCGATGATATAGATACGCTCGATTGTGCGGCTTACCGTTATAGTTCCATCCGTCACATTGATGTCGTTCCACTTTAAAGCACAGACCTCGCCAATGCGTAAGCCTGTAGTAAGGCTGATATAAATGCCAAGCCCAGTAAAGGAAAAGTGCGTTTGGATATAGTCTAAAATCTTTCTATGATTATTGACCGAAAGCACTTCCAACTCATTACTCGATGAGCTTGTAGGATATTTGATGTCCCATTCATAATAGTTCATCCACTCATTTTTAACGCCGAACTTCATCACCATTTTGAGCACTATCAGTATGTCCTTGACAGTTTTGACACTCAATCCGCTCTCTAATTTCTGCAAGACAAAGGTCTGCACAGCCTGTTCATGGAGAGAATCATTATCTCCGAAATACGGGAGAACGTGGTTCTCCAGAATTAACACATATGCAGCCATCGTGGACTGCTTCACGTAAGGACGCTTGTACTCTTTCCAAGCTCCTGCAATTTCTCTAACTGTCTTATGAATCATGATTTCTAAATAATTGGTTCTTATAATTAGAGAAATATAGTATGTGATGTTCCGGCTTTACGATTCCCGGAGTTTACAGACGAATGGCACAAACAGTCGTTAGGTGAAATTGGAGAAACTATTATAGGCTTAACATATAAGCCGTCTGATGTTGTAGAGAGTAATGGTACAATAGTTCTTCGTTCTTCAAATATAAAAAACGGGGTAATTGATTACTCAGATTTAGTTCGTGTGAATAAGCCTATCAAAGAAAGAATCATAACCAAGGAGAACGACATTTTGATATGTGCAAGAAACGGGAGTCAACGTTTAATTGGAAAAAATGCCATAATAAAGAAAGAAGATGCCAACAATACATTTGCCATGCAGAGCGTGCCAAAATAGCGGAACTGTTCAGGCTCATAGACGAGCGTATAGCTACCCAAAACAAAATCATTGAGGATTTGAAGAAACTAAAGTCAGCCATTGTTGAAATGATTTTATGCAAGCAAGGTGGAGTTCTGCTCAAATTGGGCGATGTCGGTTCTTTTATAAGAGGTTTAACCTATTCAAGTGAAGATATTGCAGAGGATATAAACGCCACGACTGTAATCAGAGCTAACAATCTGAATTACGGGAATAATGTGAGCAAGAAAGATGTTGTTTATGTCAATAAAAAGCCCACGGAAATTCAAATACTACGCAAAGGTGATATAGTAATTTGTATGGCGAATGGTTCTTCCTCACTTGTGGGTAAGAACTCTTACTATTCATTTGACGATAGGCAATCCACAATAGGCGCATTTTGCGGAATTTATCGCTCGTCACAACCGCTTGTAAAATGGCTAATGCAATCACAAAGATATAGGAGATTGGTGTACCAATCCCTACAAGGAGGGAATGGGGCTATTGCTAATCTGAATGGTGACGACATCTTAAATATGACTTTTTACGTAGTAGAGGACAAGAAAAGCGTATCTATATTATCTGCTCTTGTCCTGATAGAGAACTCTATTGCTGTAAATGAAAAACTACAAGAGTTATATTCTATGCAAAAAGAGTATCTGCTACAACATTTGTTCATATAAACAGTTGGCTCAATAGATATTCCTTTTGTTTAACGAAGTATTGCGTGATGGATATTTCACACGACACCTTTTCTTCTATAGCTGATAAAATTAATACAATCTTATTCTGTTGGGTTATTGTGGGTAATATAACAGGAAAGTGGAGTAAATCTTTCTTTTGTATATTGGGCAAACCTGACCCTATACGAAGTGCCATGATATTTTCCTCTTGCCATTTGAGGAAGTGATAGAGATATAAATCCGATGTTTCTTGGGGATGCAATATCTTCAATGAATAACAATGGCCGCCGCTCCAATAGGGAGAAGTGTTATATTGTACATAACCACAGGAATTACCACCCTCACTAATAGAAATTGTATTGGCTTCAGTATTGTATTTGTATAGCCATCCAGAGGGTAACGTTCCACCATTCATCACATAATAATCCCCTTGCTCCAACAATTCAGTGCCATTTACTTGCTTTCCTTTGACAACTTCAGCTACTTGGCCAAGCTTCAATGTTTGTGCAACAAGGCTTCCAAACATTTCTTGATAAATGGCTGACATTGCCGTTAAAATCATCCTTAATTAAGGGGATTGTTGAATTGGCATTTAGTCATGCTGCAACATCTAACACACTCGGATGTTATATCACACAGATTTCACAGCGCAATAAAACGGGCAAAGATTTACCCGTACTGTCTGTGAGCAATAAACATGGTTTTGTTGAGCAGTCAGAACAGTTTGAAGATAGGATTATTGCAAGTGATGACACAAGCAATTACAAAATAGTGGACATTAACGACTTTGCTTATAATCCAGCACGAATAAATGTGGGGTCTATTGCACGACTTAAAGACAAAGAGTGCGGGATTGTAAGCCCAATGTATATTTGTTTCCGCACATCAAAGGATATATTGCCTGAATATCTTGAATTGTTTTTCAAAACAGTCACATTCTCATTTGAAGTTGGGAAACGTTTGGAGGGAAGTGTCCGATTGTGCCTATCGTATGAAAGTCTTTGTGAAATCGTAATCCCTATTATATCCATAAGAGAACAACAATCTTTGGTGAAAATGGTAACAACATTCCATTCCAAACTTGATGTAGAAAAAGGCTTTCTAAGCAGTTACCAATCACAAAAACAATGTCTGCTGTCACAGATGTTCATATAAACATTTGTGTTAATAGCCATTGTTTTTGTGCCTCATAAGCTGTTTTAATTCTTATGGCAGATGTTATTCGGGCTTGTAATATCGATATAGCATTACCTATTTTTTCCTGTTTGCTTAATGGTGGTATTTTGAATGTAATCTGTTCAAAAGCCTCCATGTTCAAATTGCGCCTAACTATACTTGCTCCTTGCTCCGATACGAGCATATAATTGTATAAGGCACGATGTGTTTTCAATAGTGTCGCAATATATCGTTTGTCTAAATTTTCTGCAATTGAAAATACCTTGTAGGAGGGGGATACTATTCCTACTTCAAAGTTATCATTATAATTGACATTACCCATCCACAAGTTTTGAGGACTCAACACCACATCGTGAAGACGAATAATTTTATCCATTAACTGTATATAACGACTTATTGCAAATCCCCTTAATTAAGGTTTCCAGTTTCTCAATGATTTTGTTTTGGGTAGTAATACGCTCATCTATACAACACAAAAAGTTCTCTATTTTCTTTTGCTCTAATTGATTGCCAAAAGGTATTCTAACTTTCTTTAACATCCCGGCAGTTATTAGTGGTTGGCCTGAACCAAATACTAATCTGTTAAGATTATAGTGTTGTAAATAGAAGTATAAATAATGGGAGGATAGTTTACATGGTTTTATTATTAATGTATTATCAGTAATACCACAACTATCATTAACCAATTGTAATGAGCCAGCATTTGCTCCAACACGTGCCACCAATAACATATCCCCGGAATAATCCGCAGTTGCGGTTTTTCCTATGATTCCTGTTGAACCGTATAAATTATATTCGCCAAGAGATGGTTTGCTCCTTCCCGAAGTTATATTCGGTGCAATTGTGTCCAATGATTCATAATTCCACTCCTCCGTAAACTCCGGAAATCTCAAAGCCGGAACATTAAGGACTTTATTTTCTTTATTATCTGCCATAGTTATTACTCTTTAATTTTGTTGATAAGTTCTGTTGCCGTGATGTCACGCATCAAGGTGAAACCAAACCATTTTTTACCTAAATCTTTGATGGATGCTCCTATGTGATACACTTCATCGTCAATAAGCAAAAAACGGTCGTGTGCTTTGTTGAATTGCTTTATTTCAATGGACGAATATTGTGCGTTATGACGGTCAACATCCAATTGGAACTGGTTACTAATTCGCTGTGTGTAGATAGTTGCTGTAACCCCGTTTCCCCTTTTATCAAGCAACGTAAGTACAGTGTCATCCACATAGTTGTCAATCAACACGATTGAGCGCTTGGCTTTTCGCATCAGATCAGACACAAAACGGTATGCATCAAACACTTGCCCATCATAGAAAATACCTTGTATGGGTGGAATATTCGCATCCAACCGTCTGAACACTTCATCAATGCGTTTGTCCGTCACTTCTTGATGCTGCTTCATTTCAAGCTGATGATATTCTATCGTTTCAAGCCGTTGAAACAGTTGGGCATTGGTAGCGATGAAGCGGCGCATGGATACAAAGGCATCCATAATCTTTATGCTTACAGCTATAGCCGTTTGACTGTGGAGAACGGTTGAAAGCATGGATATACCTTGCTCTGTAAAGACATAAGGCATAACCGAAGAATGTTTTAAGGAATTGAGGCGGTCGCAATTTGCGACCAGTTCATCCGTTTCTTCTTTTGTCAATTGAAAGCGGAAGCGTTCAGGAAACCGCTCAATATTACGGCGAACTTGCTCATTAAGACGTTTGGTTTCAACACCATAAAGAATAGCTAAGTCACGGTCAACCATAACTTGCATCCCTCTTACATTCATAATAAGTTGCGCAATCTCTTCCTGCCCGGAGAACTGATGTTCCGCAGCCAAAGGTAACTGGTCGCAATTTGCGACCGGTTTACTTGCTTTGCCCTCTATTTTTTCCCTTTCTTTAGCCATAGCTTACAAATCTTGAAGTCGCAGATTGCGACTTCAAATGATTATATCTAATTATATAATTCCCAATTCTTTCAAATACACATCAATCTCCTTATCCAGTTCAGCACGTTTGGCTTCCAGTTCCTTGATTTCAGACATTACCGCTTTGATGTCAATCGGTTCTTCTTCCTCAAAGGTGTCCACATAGCGAGGGATATTCAGGTTATAATCATTGTCGGCTACCTCTTGCAGCGTGGCAAGGTGACTGTACTTTTCTATTTCCTTGCGGTCACGGTAGGTTTCGATTATCTTTTGAATGTGTTGCGGACGGAGCTTGTTTTGGGTCTTGACTTTTTCAAACTCCTTGCTTGCATCAATAAACAGAATGTTGTCATCCTCCTTACGGCATTTCTTCATCACAAGGATGCAAGTCGGTATGCTCGTACCATAAAAGATGTTGGCAGGCAAACCGATGATGGCATCAATATAATTTTTCTTTTCGATAAGGAAGCGACGGATTACGCCCTCGGCATTGCCACGGAACAGTACGCCATGAGGTGCAACGCAAGCCATTGTACCGCCCTCATTCAAGTGGTATATCATGTGGAGGATGAAAGCATAATCGGCGGTTTTCTTCGGTGCAAGCCGCCCTGCCTTGCTGAAACGGTCATCGTTGTTGAACTTGTCAGCGGCACTCCATTCTGCGGAGAACGGAGGATTTGCCACTACCGCATCAAACTGTGTATCGCCAAAGGCATCCCATTCCAATGTATCGCCGTTCTCTATCTTAAAATTGCTGAATTTGATACCATGCAATAGCATATTCATTCGGGCAAGGTTGTAAGTGGTCGGATTCTTTTCCTGTCCGTAAATATCCACTGCATGACCTACCTTTGCCGCACGGAGAAGCAACGAGCCACTACCGCAAGTCGGGTCATACACATTGCGAAGCCGTGCATGACCGATAGACACTATCTCTGCCAATATCTGACTGACTTCTTGCGGTGTGTAAAATTCTCCGGCTTTCTTTCCGGCTCCTGCGGCAAACTGCCCAATCATATACTCATAGGCATCGCCAAGAATATCTATTTCTTCCGATGCCTCCACACCAAACTTGATGTCATCCAAAGCCAACAGCACATTGCTGACAAGCGTGTTCTTATCCTCTGCCGTCTTGCCAAGTTTAGGGGAAGCAAGGTCTATATCCGAGAACAGACCGCCAAAATCTTCCTCGCTGTCATGCCCCAACGTGCTATCCTCAATGCGTTTCAACGACCGTTCAAGGATTGGCAATATATTCTCTTTCTTCTTGATTCGGTCAATCACGGATGAAAAGAGGTAGGTCGGTTCTATGAAATAGCCGACACCTTCCAAACATTGCTTTTTCAGTTCTTCTTGCAGTTCGGCGGCATCTTCATCTTCCATAGTCCACAAATCCTTGAATGACACTTCATCATCCACCAAGGCATTGTTAGCGTATGCCTCTATCTTTTCAGACAGGTATTTATAGAAGATAAAGCCCAATGTGAAATACATGAAATCACTGGCCGACATATTACCACGCAGCTTGTTGGCGACTTCCCAAAGCTGGTCACGGAGTTTCTGTTGTAATTCTTCGCTCATATCTATTTTAGTTCTTTAATTTCATACCCAAATTTATTCGCAAGCTCAAATATCTTGTCTATATTATTTTTGCCATGTTGAGTTGATACAAGAAATTTGACACCATCACAGCTCTCAAGTACATCATGTTCAAACCACCTTGTATCTTTCTTCTTGTCTTTTGTTTGCCGTTTCCAATCATCAACCTCTTTAACAGTTTTAATCAATTTCTTGGGCAATATGGCAATCAAATCCTGATAACAAATTTGATTTTCTTGGACATAACAACGTATAACCTCTAAAGCCAATTTACCTTTTCCAAAAACACCATTTCCATTAAGGGAGTATTTTGTATAATCCTTGTCTTTATTATGTGCATCTTGATAAACGACCGAACCACTATTATTTGAAATAGGTCTGTTATCAGTATATTCAGTTATAACCGCATCGTCTATAGTTAGTGCTATCTTTTTAAAGATTTCCAGTGCCCTTTGCGGATTGACATTGAAAAATTCTCTATTTCGACGAATGCGAAAATCTGTAAGACTGTCTATTAACTCATGTACAAGCTTTTCTACCTCATTGTATTTTATAGTTCTGATTGTAGCATATATTTCAAACGGCAAAGGTACAGCTGTATTATCGAGTTCCTTTGAGCGTACATCAACAGGACGTGCGCTTTTGCCAATCTTAACCCAATCCTCACGAAAACTTGGATTCGTGAGGATATATACAAAACCCGGTTCTCTTACCTTATCCATATATTCACTCCGTTTTCAGTAAAACCAAAATATCGCCCAACGCTACTTTATAAGATTGAGTTGATGTTATATACACAAATGGATATTCGAGTTTTCCACCTGTTCGCGAAACATCTATAATACAGTTCCAATAGGTGTATAATGGAGCTTCTTCACTTGGGTCTAAGCATAATATTTTCGTTATTTTATCATCATTATCTTCTGTTTCGTATCCTATGGCAAGCAAAGCATGAGCACCATTGCCAAACTCCGTTGATATTATAACGGGATTATCTTCATCAAGAAAATCAGCTATTTCATTGATAACATCAGCATATTCTTTAGGATTCTTTCTAATTGCGTTGATATTAAAGTTTGAAGCCCTTATTTCCTTTGCCATAGTAACAAAAGAATAACCATTTCTTACTAACCCTTGTTCTTCCAAAAAGTGGCTTAGAAGCTTTCCCTTTCGGGTTCGTTTATCAGCACAATTGTATATCTGCAAATCTTCATTTGTAACAACTCCCATACAAAGCATAGCCATTGCTAACGAATAAACGGCACACGCGCCATCCATATCTCCTTGTCGTTTATGTAATTGCACAATACTCCCATTTGCATCTTTTACACGTACACCCTTGGAATCAAGTCTGATAGATTTTATTACTTTTATCGCTGCCATCTTTTATTTCAATCCCAATTAAAAGTCCTTATTATACTACGCAATCTATCCATTATCCGTGTCAGAGCCTTACGGGTCTTAATCAATCCGAGATGCTTCTCTTTCAAAGCCTTTTGTATGATTTCAGGCTGCTCTTTTTGCAGGTAATCATATTCTTTCAGGTAATGGTCAAGCACATCTGTGGCAAGACCTTCATCTTGTGCCAACGAGTTCACTGCCTTTTCTCGTTCTGTGGAGATATAGCGGTTCAAGCGTTCTTCCAGTTCGCTTGTGCCATCCGCTTTCTTCCGTTGCGCCATAAAGTTCTCTTTATCCTCATCCACATTCTTTTGGATGAAGCCGTCTATGAGTTTTGCCTTATTACGCATTTCGGCATCTTTAATCATGGTATCAATGATATTCTTTCGCCGTTCCGCATAGTCATTACTGTACGGGTCAAGGTCGGCAATCAATTCAAGGATGTAAGCCACATTGATAATGTCGCTGTGCAGAAGTTCAAGGCAGAAATCCACATCTTCTAACCGCTCATCGCCCGGTGTTTCATCACCCGACTTTACAGGTGAAACAGAATCAACTAAGATAAACGTATCGTGAATGTCAAGGTACTTGCTTCGGAAGTCCATGAACTGCTGTTCGGTCATGCCGAGGTCATCCGCATCATCATTGTAATCCTCGTATATCTGAATTTCTGCGTGTTTTCGGATAATGTCACGGAAAGCCAGTACAAAATCCTTCTTGTCCTTTTCGCTCTGTAATAGGTCTATGCTGCTTGGCTCTGGATATTTCTGTAAGAAATCCGTTGCCAACTGCTGATATTCCTTTTTCACATCCTCAAACGGAGGTCTTACTATTTCCTCTGGATTGTTGGAATTGCTGAACAGCCTGATAGCCGTATCTACATTGCTTTTCAAATCACGGAAACATACAATCTTGCCGAAACGCTTTTTCTCGTTCAACACACGGTTCGTGCGGCTAAACGCTTGCAGCAATCCGTGATACTCCAAGTTCTTATCCACATAAAGCGTGTTGAGCTTCTTGCTGTCAAATCCGGTGAGGAACATACCCACTACAAGGCAGAGGTCAAGCGGCTTCATATCCGCTTTCTTCTTTTTCATGCGCAGGTTGATGTCATCGTAGTAGGCACGGAAGTTTTCGGTAGTGAATGCAGTGCCGAACATTTCATTGTAGTCGTTCATAATGGCTTGCAATTCGTCCGCTTCACCTGTGCTTTCACTGACATATCGCCCCGTATTCATTCCTGTCTGCTCATCGTCTTGGCTACTGTTGGCAGCGTAGGTGAATACAGCTCCGATACGGATTTTCGGATTCAAGGACTTGAATATCTTGTAATAGCGGATAAGCATTGGCACGGACTGCACAGCAAACAATGCGTCAAACTCACCGTCAAAGGTTGACTTATTGAAATTATTAAGGATGAATTTGGCGATTTCTTCCATGCGGTTGGCATTGCCCTTTTCCACTTCCTCGCTTCCGTGATAATACTCCACGAGAAAACCCAACACGTTTTCATCGGCAATGGCATCCTTGATAAGATACTGATGCAAGCAATTACCAAATATCTCTTTAGTCGTATGCCCGTCCACGGCATTCTCCGTAAAGATAGGTGTTCCCGTGAAACCAAATACTTGTGCGTTGTCAAAGAACTTCATTATCCGTTTGTGGCTTTCCCCAAAGTGGCTTCTGTGACATTCGTCAAATATCATCACGATACGGGAGTGGCGTATGGCTTCTATCTTGTTGCTGTACCATGTTTTGCTGACGGCGGCATTGAGTTTCTGAATGGTGGTAATGATTATCTTGGAATTGCTGTGCAGCCGCTTCACAAGTTCATCCGTATTGTCCGTACCATCCACCGCACCCGGCTCAAAGGCTTCATATTCAGATTGGGTTTGCGTATCAAGGTCGTGGCGGTCAACCACAAACATCACTTTATCCACATCGTCCAGTTCGGATACAAGTTGTGCTGCCTTAAACGAGGTCAAGGTCTTTCCGGCTCCAGTGGTATGCCATATATAGCCGTTGTCATTGGAGTTCGTCACCTTATCCAATATCTTTTCTACGGCATAGAACTGATACGGGCGAAGCACCATCAGGCACTTGTCGCCCTCATGCAGCACGATGTATTTGCCGATGATTTTTCCGAGCGTACATTTTTCAAAGAAGAAAACTGCAAACTTATCCAATTCATTGAACGGCACATTGGCGGCATCCGTCCAGTTGAACGTAAACTTGTAGCCGCTGTTCGGATTGTTGGCGAAATAGCGAGTGTTTACTCCATTGGAAATAACGAATAGTTGGATGTAATCGAACAAACCATGAAAAGAAGTCTTATGGTAACGCTGTATCTGATTGTATGCCTGCTTGAGTTCCACTCCACGGCGTTTCAACTCAATTTGTACCAATGGCAGGCCGTTTATAAGAATAGTCACATCATAACGGCATTTCTTTCTGCCCTCCACCGTAATCTGGTTGGAAACCTGAAATTCGTTCTGACACCACTGTTGGCGGTTGAGAAATTCCACCCAGATACGTTTGCCGTCTGCCGTGTCAAGCGGATAGAGGTCACGGAGCTTTTTCGCCTTTTCAAAGCGCGCACCTCCTTCAAGGTAGATGAGTATCTTTTCAAACTCCTCATCCGTAAATTCTGTACGCCCGTGCTCTGCCAACCGCTTACGGTTGTGTATCTCCAACTGCTGTTTGAAATTGGCTTGAAGATTATCTTCCTCGTCTATTTGGACATACTCATAATCCATTTGCCGAAGCGTGGCGATAAGTCCGGCTTCCAATGCCGCTTCACTTTGTATTGACATATTCCTGTTTTATTCGTTACTCATTTTTCATTCAGGTCTTTGATAATCTCAATGCCCAACGCGTTTTCAATCTTACATATGGTTTCCAACGACATATTCTTTTTCCCTTTCAACACCTTGGATATGTATTGCTGGGTGCAGTTCATCTTTTTGGCAAGCATTTTCTGCGTCAAACCAAGTTCCGACATCCGTTTAGACATGGCGGCGGCAATCCATTGAGAGTACTGTGCCCAATCCTTTATATTCTGTTCCTTTTCTACCTCTTGCGCTTTCGGTATCGAAGCCACGGAAAGCGTTTTATCTGTCGTTGTGTTCATTGAGATACATCCTTTTCCTGTCTTGATTGCAAAGGTACAATAAATATCCCAAACCAAACAACCATCGGGTTGTGTTTTTGCAGAAAATTATTTTGTATGCAGTCTTATCCTCAAAATATAGGTTTAGGGGGTCGATGATTTGGCGACCCCCTTGTTATCATTGAATATAGGGATGCCATTTCAACAAAGCCTCAATGACTATTCATCAAAACACCCCATCCGTCAGGCTCATTGCCTCCACTTTCTTCTCCATGTTCACCTTTGCGTAAACCTGCGTGGAAGCGATGCTGCCATGCCCCAAAATCTTGCTGACCGAATAGAGTTCCGCACCTGCCGTTATCGCCAGCGTTGCCGCCGAATGTCGGCTGCTGTGATAGGTGAAATCCTTTTCTATCCCTGCCTTTTCCTTGATGCGGCGCACGTACTTCGCCACGTTGTCGGGCTTCTTCACCAACGGGAAGATGATGCCTTCCTCTCCGTTCTCCGGTCTTGGAGGGAGCAAGGACAAAGCTAATGTGTTGAGCGGAACGGTGACGGGGCGCTTGGTCTTGTGCTGGATAATGGAAACCATCTGCACGCCGTTCACGTCCTTGATGTCGCTCCACCGCAAGTGCTGCATATCGCCGAGCCGAAGCCCCGTCATGCACGAGAAGCCGAAAGCCATCTGCACGGTCTGCTCCATTGCGGTTTGCGGTTCAACGGCAAGAAAGCGTTTCAGTTCATCCGCAGTCAGGTATTCACGGTGCTTGTCCGGCGCGTGGAAGTGTTCTTCCCTTGTTAGGTCTTGAACCGGGTTGTACGCAATCAGCCCGTCACGCACCGCCTTGTTAAAAATAGCCTTGACTGTTTCCTCGAACAGCACGAGGGAATAAGCTGCCAGTCTGCCGCCATTCGTCTTTATTTGTTTGCGGTTGCGGTAACTCCGCATATAATCGAACAGGCCGCTCACCAAATCCCTGTCCACATCTTTCAGCAGGACATTCGTCTGCTTTATCCGTTGCAGGTAGGCGGCTATCCGTTTGCGGACAACGCCCTTGTGTGCAATCATCTTCTCGCAGTTGCCGCTGTCTATCGCACTTTGGATATAGTCGTCACACCAACCGAGCCATGTCATCGTCTTGGCGGTTTTGTTGTCCTCCGTCTTTTTCTTCTTCTCAAAGGTCGGAGGATTCAGGATGCGTTGCGCACGTATCTCCTGCGCCTTGCGGTAGGTTTCCCCATTGAGCTTCTTCGCATGGGGCGCATCGTCGGGAATTAGATAAAGGTGCAGGTTCTCTTTCTTGCGAAAGCCCGTTTCGTAATACTCCAAATACAGGCTGCGGTTTCCGGCTGTCAGTTGCCGTTCCTTGATTTCTACTTTCATAATATTTATCCTTTCCTAATTGGTTACACAAACATATTGTTCACGAGGTTCATCGTCTCAATTTTCTTCTTGTCCACTATCTTGGCATAGACCTCCGTCATCCTGATGCTCTGGTGTCCGAGAATCTTGCTCACCGTATAGAGGTCTGCACCGAGGGTCAGCAACAAGGTTGCCGCCGTATGTCGTGAGCAATGGTAGGTGATGTGCTTCTGTATTCCGGCCTCCTGCATCCATTCACCCAACACCACTTCAACTGTTGTAGAGGTGATGCGGAGTTGGTGGAACACCCTTTCGCTGTCTTTCGACTTTCGGGGCATCCACTTCAAGGCTTCGTTTGAAAGCGGTATCGTCACCGTGTTCTTGGTCTTTACCTGCTCATGCTCGATGTAGAGCGTCTTGCCGTCAGCCGCCTTGTGAATCTCGTTCCACTTCAACGCCATCATGTCGCTGTACCGCAACCCTGTGAAACATGAAAACAGAAATGCTTTTTTCACGATGTCATAGCGGCAAGGCGTGGCAATAAGCGTCCGCAGTTCCTCGATGGTCAGGAACTCACGGATGGCACTCTTCTTTTGCGGCTTCTCTTTTGCGTCCAACAGTTTGAACGGATTGCTGTCAATCAGCCCCTCGCGGACTGCCATATTCAAGGCTGCGGCAAGGCGATTCATGAAGATGCGGCAGGTGGTACTGCCCAAAGTCTTCTTCCCGTTGTTGAATGTGCAGGTTTTCAGAAAGGCGATGAAGCCCTTGCAGAAATCCTTGTCCACCTCTTTCAAGCCAAGGTTGGGCTTCCCTATATATAATAGGTATTGTTCCACCCTTGCCTGTGCGTTCCGCTTCGACCTCATGCTTGCCGGGGTAAGGCCGTTCTCATCCTTTGTGTACTTCTCCACCCAAGCGGCAAGCGTCATCCTTCCCTTTTTCACGTTCTCCCAATTCACAAGGCCGTGCCGCTGGATGTCGATGATGCGCTCAGCCTTGATTTGCTCGGCGAGCTTGAGCGTGTTCTTGTTCTGCAACTTGGCGGCAGCGTTCACTTCCGGCACGAGGTAGAGCTTCAAGCCCTCCTTCTTCCTTGCACCCATGTAATACATGTCGAGATACAGGCTTACATTGCCGTCATTGAGCCTCTTTTCGCGTATGCGGACAGGCTCTTTCATTTTGATTTCTTTCTTTTTCCGTCCCATTTTCTTTTCTGTGTTATCCGTTTCTTAGATTTGTTACTATATTGTTTATCAGCCACTTACATACTTTGCAAAGATAAATCCAAAAGGGACAAAAACGGGACAAAAAGCGCACGAAAATATCTCAATTTAGGCAAATATAACGGTCTAATCAAAAATCGGCACACATTCATAACTAGCTATAAATCAGTTGGATTTAACCGATTTCGTTATATTTGATTTCCTATGGTTTTACCCATTTGCAATAATTGGTGGATATTGCAGATGTGCATGGCGCTGGCCGCCCTGTTCGCTATCGTCATGGCGGCAGGCATGGCGTACAAAATGATGGTCAAGCACGAGCCTTTGGACGTGATGAAGCTCTTCAGACCGCTGGCCGTGTCGCTCATTCTCTGCTGGTGGTATCCTCCGGCAGACACGGGCATGGCAAACAGCGGCAGCAACTGGTGCTTTTTAGATTTCCTCTCCTATATCCCGAACTGCGTCGGTTCGTACACACATGACCTGTACGAGGCCGAAGCCTCGCAAATCTCGGACAAGTTCGAGAAAGTGCAGGAGTTGATTTACGTGCGCGACACGATGTACACTGCCCTGCAGGCACAAGCCGATGTCGCCCACACGGGTACGTCCGATCCCAACCTTATCGAGGCAACGATGGAACAAACTGGCGTGGACGAGGTTACGAACATGGAGAAGGATGCAGCGAAGCTGTGGTTCACGTCGCTGACATCGGGTGTCATCGTGGGAATAGACAAAATCATCATACTTATCGCCTTGGTGGTGTTCCGTATCGGTTGGTGGGCTACGATTTACTGCCAGCAAATTCTTTTGGGAATGCTCACCATTTTCGGACCTATCCAGTGGGCGTTTTCGCTCCTGCCCAAATGGGAAGGCGCATGGGCGAAGTGGCTCACGAGGTATCTGACGGTGCATTTCTACGGGGCGATGCTCTACTTCGTGGGCTTCTACGTACTGCTGCTGTTCGACATCGTGCTCTGCATACAGGTGGAGAACCTGACGGCGATAACGACAAGCGAGCAGACGATGGCAGCTTACCTGCAAAACTCCTTCTTCTCGGCGGGCTATCTGATGGCGGCAAGCATCGTGGCCCTAAAATGCCTGAACCTCGTCCCCGACCTTGCGGCATGGATGATACCGGAGGGTGACACGGCGTTCTCAACCCGAAACTTCGGCGAGGGCGTGGCGCAGCAGGCTAAAATGACGGCAACAGGCGCAATGGGTACGGTAATGAGATAACAAAGTAACGATAAATATTCAAACAAAATGGTCATCAAGAATTTAGAGAACAAAATCAAACTGGTCGGAATTATTTGCACCGCCTTTCTTGTGGGCTGCGTCATCATCAGCGTGTCGAGTATCTGGACGGCCCGCACGATGGTTACGGACGCTCAAAAGAAAGTGTATGTGCTGGACGGCAACGTGCCCATACTGGTACGCCGCACGACAATGGAGGAAACGCTCGACGTGGAAGCCAAGAGCCATGTCGAAATGTTCCACCACTACTTCTTTACCCTTGCTCCCGACGACAAGTACATCCGCTACACGATGGAGAAAGCGATGTACTTAGTGGACGAAACGGGCTTGGCGCAGTACAATACGCTCAAGGAGAAAGGCTTCTATTCCAACATCTTGGGAACGAGTGCCGTCTTTTCGATTTTCTGCGACAGTATCACCTTCAACAAGGAGAAGATGGAGTTCACTTACTACGGGCGGCAGCGTATCGAACGGCGCAGCAATATCCTGATGCGCGAACTGGTTACGGCGGGACAGCTCAAGCGTGTACCCCGGACGGAGAACAACCCGCACGGGCTGCTCATCGTGAACTGGCGCACGCTGCTGAACAAGGACATCGAGCAAAAGACAAAAAGCAACTATTAACTCTACCAGCCCTATGAATATCAAAGGATTCAGACGTATGCTGTTCGGCGAGAAGATGCCGGACAAAAACGACCCGAAATACAAGGAGCGCTACGAACGCGACGTGGATGCCGGGCGACGCTTCGCCAAAGCGACACGTATCGACAAGGCAGTGGCCAAAGTACAGGGTTTCGCCAACGCCCACCGGACGCTGTTTCTCGTCATCGTATTCGGCTTCGCCATCTGCGGGCTGACATGGAATATTTACCGCCTGACGGTGGTGTACTGCCATCATCCAGTCCGCCGAACGGCCACGGAAATGCAGGATTCCGTGCTCCGGGAACGGCATAAGATGCTTTCCGTACCGCATGTACGAAGATTCGATACGAAGGAAAGCGGTACGGAAAGGCCGGAATAGAACGGCAGGCTTATGAATATGCCGTTTGAGAGAACTATAAGCAAGTATGTGCAACTCAATTAAAGGGAAACAATGAACAATATCTTCAAGAGAATCAATTTCAGGCAGCCGAAGTATATGCTTCCGGCTATCCTCTATATCCCCCTTCTCGGCACGTCGTACTTCATTTTCGACCTGTTCCATACCGAGAAGGCCGAGGTACAGGACAAGACACTCCAGACGACCGAGTTCCTGAATCCCGAATTGCCGGACGCCCAAATCAAGGGCGGCGACGGTATCGGCAGCAAGTATGAGAACATGGCCAAATCATGGGGCAAGATACAAGATTATTCCGCTGTGGACAACATCGAGCGGGACGAACCGGACGATAACCAAGAGGAATATGAATCGCAATACACCGAAGAGGATATCGCCCTGCTTGACCGGCAGGAAAAGGAGAAAGATCTGGCAGCGGAAGCGGCCGATGCCAAGAGGCGGGAGCAGGAAGCTCTCGCAGAACTGGAAAAAGCACTCGCCGAAGCGAGGTTGAGAGGACAACGGGAGGTCATGCCGTCCGCAACGGACAGCACCGCAACGGTGGCTCCGCCGGACACGATGACGCAGACCAAGGGAACCATCGACGAGGAAAGCCGTTCGGTCAAAGCTCCTGCGGAGACGGACAAGGCAAGCGAGGTGGTGAAGAAGGTAAAGACGACTTCGGACTACTTCAACACACTGGCGAAAGATGCACGGGAACCGAAACTCATCAAGGCGATCATCGACGAAAACATCAAGGCCGTGGACGGCTCGCGTGTGCGGCTGCGCCTGCTGGACGACATCGAAATCAACGAGAGCGTGGTCAGGCGTGGTACTTACCTGTATGCCACAGTCAGCGGTTTCTCTTCCGGACGTGTAAAAGGAAGCATCAACAGCATATTGGTGGAGGACGAACTGGTCAAGGTCAGCTTGTCAATCTACGATACGGACGGGCTGGAAGGACTTTACGTACCCATCAGCCAATTCCGCGAGACAAGCAAGGACGTGGCGAGCAGTGCCATGTCGGGCAGCATGAACATGAATACCAGCGGATACGGTAACAGCCTCGCCCAATGGGGTATGCAGGCGGTGAACAATGCCTACCAGAAAACGAGTAACGCCATCAGCAAGGCCATCAAGAAAAACAAGGTGAAGCTGAAATACGGGACGTTTGTGTATCTGGTGAACGGACGGGAAAACAGGAACTAAAAGGTCAGTGACAATGGAAACAGATATATCAAAACTTCATAAGGGAACGGACGGCTTCTATTACGAAGACTACATCGCTCCCGATAAGCCCGAAACATTCGTTGGGAAGCTCGTAAGTACCGAATGGTGGCACAAAGGGGTACGATTCGCCCTGATATGCAACTTTCAGGCAGTGGACGGGCGGAGGATTGCCTTATTCGCCTTCCAGAAGCATACCGGTTTTTACGGGCCGAGAGACGGTGCGGTCAATTTCAAACATGTGGAGAAGAATACCCTCTGGGAGTGTGAAATCCGGAAAACCCGGACGGAACGCTGTACCTGGATGAGCGCCCGGCAAATTGTAGAACCGAAAACAGACGCAATATGATAGAGACGGATCGCATTTACCTTATGGACTGCATGGAGGGCATGAAACAGATAGCGGATGGTAGCGTGGACGCCATAATCGCCGACCTACCTTACGGGGTGTTAAATCGCAGCAATCCGTCGGTGAACTGGGACCGCCAGATACCGTTAGCAGCCTTGTGGGAGCAATACCGGCGGATTACCAAGCCGGACAGCCCCATTATCCTGTTCGGGCAGGGGCTTTTCTCCGCATGGCTCATGCTGTCGCAACCCCGGCTATGGCGGTACAACCTCGTGTGGCAGAAAGATCGGGTGACGGGACATCTCAATGCCAAACGTATGCCGCTCCGGCAGCACGAGGATATTCTGGTATTCTATAAAAAACAGCCGGCCTATCATCCGCAGATGACACCGTGTCCTCCGGAACGGAGAAATCACGGGAGGCGTAAAACGGAGGGATTTACCAACCGTTGTTACGGAACGATGAAACTCTCACCGGTACGCATAGCCGATGACAAATATCCGACCTCGGTCATCTTCATGCCGAAGGAACACAAGAAAGGCGCGTTCTACCACCCGACACAAAAGCCCGTGGCGTTGATGGAGTACCTGATACGGACCTACACCGACGAAGGCGATGTTGTACTGGATAACTGTATCGGGTCAGGCACAACCGCCGTGGCCGCTATCCGCACGGGACGGCACTACATCGGATTTGAAATCGAACAGGCGTACTGCGAGATTGCCGAGCGGCAGATTCAGGAGGAACTGGAATGCAGGAACAAGGTACAAGAGGAAAAAGAGATAAGGGAAGAAAAACAAAATCAATAAATCAATGACATGGACAAAAAAGGAATCGTAACGGCATTTCTTCTGGCGGCAGGGCTGCTGGGAACGCCGAATGTACAGGCACAACGAACCTACGAGGAGATGGAACAACTTACGGTAAATGAACAGGTAACGACGGTCATCACGGCCTCGGAACCGGTACGCTTCGTGGACATCTCCACAGATAAGATTGTCGGCGACCAACCGATAGACAATATCGTCCGCCTGAAACCGAAAGAGGGCGGACACGAGGACGGCGAGGTGCTGGCCATCGTGACTATCGTAACGGAACGCTACCGCACGCAGTATGCGCTGCTCTACACCACACGGGTGCGGGAGGCGGTAACTGACAAGGAAATCCAGTTGCAGGAACGGAACGCCTATCACAACCCGGCGGTCTCGATGTCCACCGTGGATATGACACGCTTCGCCCGGCGTATCTGGAACTCGCCCGCGAAGATCCGCAACGTCGCCACCAAGGCACATCGCATGACCATGCGGCTGAACAACATCTACTCCGTGGGTGAGTATTTCTTCATCGACTTCTCGATAGAGAACCGGACGAACATCCGCTTCGACATCGACGAGATACGGGTGAAGCTGGCAGACAAGAAACTGACCAAGGCGACCAACGCACAGGTCATCGAACTGACCCCGGCACTGGTGCTGGAGGCGGGCAAGACGTTCCGGCACGGCTACCGGAATGTGGTCGTGGTCAAGAAAATGACGTTCCCGAACGACAAGGTGCTGACCATCGAGATGACGGAGAAACAAATCAGCGGGCGTAACATCAGCCTGAATATCGACTATGAGGACGTGCTGTCAGCCGATTCGTTCAGCGCGGCATTGCTGGAGGAGGAATGACGATGAAAAAGACGATTATCCTGACGATTGCCTGCATGTGCCTCGCCGTAGGAGCGTATGCACAGCGAGGCAGCGGCCGCCTCTCACTCGGTGCGGGGCTGCTGTACAAGAACGGGCTGGACGTGACGCTGGCCTACGAACACGAGATGAACTACCGCCATGCGTGGGAGTTCTTTGCCAACGGCTACCTGCAATGGGCAGAGTGCGAATCCTGCAAACATGTATGCCCGAAATCTTTCTGGCGGAACTACCGCACCTACAGCTTCGGCGTGGCTTACAAACCCTGCGTCACGAGGGGACGCAACCATTACGGAAGCCTCCGAATCGGGGCTTCGGGCGGAAGCGACACGAAGAAGTTCCTTGCAGGACTGCATTTCGGCTACGAGCACAACTATGTGTTGCGGGCGGGCTGGACGCTATACTGGCAAGTCAAGGGAGACGTAATGATAAAGGGGGCCGACGTGCTGCGTACAGGGGTTGCCCTCGGCATTAAACTACCTATAAAATAAGGGAAAGATGAAACAGAACATTATCAGAAAAACGTGCCAGGTAGTGCCGGTTCTCCTCATAACCGGGGCGTTGGCTGCCTGCGACGCACATATAGAAGAATCCGAAGAAACAAAATATCCCGTACACGTCCTCTGTGTGGACGGGACAGTAATACCGTACAGTGAGTACGAACAATCCAAGGAACAGGCGATTGCCGTCGTCTTCCATATCGGCTCCGACGGGGAAACGGAAGGAAACGGCTATGCCGTCTATCTGTGGGATATGACGCCGAAAGCTTTTGCCGACAGCCTTGGTGTCGAGCAGGGTACGTCAGCAGACATCACGGCATACGACGGGAATGAGAACACGTTCGCCTTGTATGAAACAGAAGAGACAGCCTCGCCGATGGCTGAAGCCGTTTTTGCCCTGTGGAAATACGGGCAGAGCGCCTATGTTCCCTCGGTGGCTCAGATGCGCCTGCTGTATGCGGCACGTGGCATTATCAATCCGGTCATCGAGAAATGCGGCGGAGACCCGCTTCCGACCGAAGCCGACGAGTGCTGGTACTGGACATCGACGGAGGTGGAAGGACAGCAGACGGTCAAAGCATGGCTCTACTCGACAGCCAGCGGAGCCATGCAGGAAACGCCCAAGACGCAGGCGCATAAAGTGCGTCCCATTATAACCATCAACAACTGAATTTATGATTATGAACGGAATTAAAGATTTCAATGCACCACAATATGTGGATATAGTACATCCGGACAAAGGATTTTTCGGGTATCTGTTGAGATGCAAATGTCCTAAGCAAGAGGACGTTTCCGGTAATTACATATTCCTCGATGATGGAATAGACTGCTACGAGAGGTTTCCTTCCGCAAAGAACCGCAGGGAAGAAATCCGGACGGAATGGAACGGCCGTATCAGCCGTTACCATGATATTTTCCAAGGGCAGCTCTACTATGTCAATGAAGAATTGATTGAAGGTTTCATTGATTTCATGACTTGTGGCTCTAACGATGCTGTCCGGATTTTCCTTGAGAAGTTTACAGCGGAAGTACGGGCTTCTGCAATATATGACGCTTTAAGGCTTAAACCTCTATATGCAGTTTCCCATGTCTGCCAGCTTACTGCTGATAACCGTATGCAATGGCCTCATATCCATGTTCTCTGGGGCATTAAAAAGAATTGACATAGCAATGGAAGAGAGCAAGGAATTACAGGGATTTTACCGGATATTCCGTGCGGTGGTATATGTCTCCGTACTGATGGAGTTTTTCGAGTATGCCATCGACCCGGCTATGCTGGACCACTGGGGCGGCATACTCTGCGACATTCACGGACGTATCAAGCAGTGGACCATCTATAACGACGGAAACCTCGTGTACAGTAAGGTCGCCACGGTGCTACTCATCTGCATTACATGTATAGGCACCAGAGCCAAGAAACATTTGGAGTTCAACGCCCGGCGGCAGGTCTTGTACCCACTCATAAGCGGTTTTGTTCTGTTAGTGCTGTCCGTATGGCTGTTCGGTTATCCGATGGAGGCACGACTTTATACGCTGCCGCTGAATATTATCTTCTATATGACAACTTCCCTCGTGGGGGTTATCCTCGTGCATGTCGCACTGGACAACATCTCCAAGTTCCTCAAGGAGGGACTGATGAAGGACCGCTTCAACTTCGAGAACGAGAGTTTCGAGCAGTGCGAGGAACTGATAGAGACCCCGTACAGCGTGAATATCCCTATGCGATATTACTACAAGGGCAAATTTCGTAAAGGCTGGACCAACATAACCAACTGTTTCCGTGGAACGTGGGTAGTCGGAACACCGGGGTCGGGTAAGACATTCAGTATCATCGAGCCGTTTATCCGGCAGCACTCGGCCAAGGGATTCGCAATGGTGGTCTATGACTATAAGTTCCCGACTCTGGCTACGAAGCTGTACTACCACTACAAGAAAAACCAGAAACTCGGCAAGCTGCCCCAAGGCTGCCAGTTCAACATGATTAATTTCGTGGACGTGGAGTACAGCCGCCGGGTAAATCCCATTCAGGCGAAATACATCAACAACCTCGCTGCGGCCAGCGAGACGGCGGAGACGCTGTTGGAGAGCCTGCAAAAAGGCAAGAAAGAGGGAGGCGGTGGCAGCGACCAGTTCTTCCAGACCTCGGCTGTGAACTTCCTCGCCGCCTGCATCTATTTCTTCGTGAACTACGAGCGCGAGCCTTATGATGTCAAAGGAAACAAACTGTACGCAGAGAAACGGCAAGACCCTGAAACGAAATTCTGGAAGCCAACGGGTGTGGTGCGGGACAAAGAGGGCGGAGAAATCGTTGAACCTGCCTACTGGCTGGGAAAATACTCGGACATGCCGCATATCCTGTCGTTCCTGAATGAGAGTTACCAAACCATTTTCGAGGTACTGGAGACCGACAACGAGGTAGCCCCATTGCTCGGTCCGTTCCAGACGGCTTTCAAAAACAAGGCAATGGAGCAGCTGGAAGGTATGATAGGTACGCTGCGTGTCTATACCTCGCGCTTGGCGACCAAAGAGAGTTACTGGATATTCCATCGTGACGGCGACGACTTCGACCTGAAGGTGAGCGACCCGAAGAATCCGAGTTACCTGCTGATAGCGAACGACCCGGAGATGGAGAGCATTATCGGGGCACTGAACGCCCTTATTTTGAACCGTCTCGTTACCCGCGTAAATACCGGGCAGGGCAAGAACATCCCCGTGAGCATTATCGTGGACGAGCTGCCGACACTTTATTTCCACAAGATAGACCGCCTGATCGGTACGGCACGAAGCAACAAGGTGAGCGTGACGCTCGGTTTCCAAGAGCTGCCGCAGCTCGAAGCGGATTACGGAAAGGTGGGTATGCAAAAAATCATCACGACGGTGGGCAATGTGGTGAGCGGTTCAGCCCGTGCCAAGGAGACGCTGGAATGGCTGTCAAGCGACATATTCGGCAAGGTGGTGCAAATCAAAAAGGGTGTCACGATAGACCGGGACAAAACTTCCATCAACCTGAATGAAAACATGGACAGCCTCGTACCCGCCTCGAAAATCTCGGATATGCCGACGGGCTGGATATGCGGTCAGACGGCACGGGACTTCATCCAAACAAAAACCGGTATAGGAGGTTCGATGAACGTACAGGAATCGGAGGAGTTCAAGACCTCGAAGTTCTTCTGCAAAACGGATTTCGACATGAAGGAAATCAAGAAGGAGGAAGCTGCGTATGTACCACTGCCGAAGTTCTACACGTTCAAGTCGAGGGAGGAACGGGAACGCATTCTTTACCGGAATTTCGTGAATGTGGGAATAGAGGTGAAAGAAATGATAAAGGACGTGCTGAACAAAAGGGGTGCGAAATAGAAAGTCGGCTTCCGTTATGGAAAGAAGCAAAACGCCTGCAATGATTCCGTGATTATTGCAGGCGTTTCGGTGTTTCCTATCTATTTTTCACACTTCCGAGGACTGTTCCCGACATTCGTCCATCAAGAACTGTTCTAATTGCTGACGGTTTGGCAACTGTAACTGGTATGTCGAAACAAAAAGATGATTATCCATACTGCCAAGGGCGTATTCCACCATCTTCTTTCCTTTGTGTGTACAAAGCAAAATACCGACCGGAGGATTGTCGCCCGGCTGCATTTCATTCTCGGCATAATAGCTGACATAGGCATTCAGCTGTCCTATGTGTTCATGGCGGAACTCGTCATTTTTTAATTCCACAATGACATTGCAATGAAGCAACCGGTTGTAGAAAACGAGATCCGCAAAATAATATTCTCCGTCTATGATGATGCGTTTCTGACGCGCCTCGAAACAGAAGCCTTTCCCAAGTTCCAGCAAGAACTCCTGCAAGTGTCCGAGCAGGGCTTCTTCAATATCGCTTTCCGTAACGACATCTTTGGCTTGGAGACCGAGAAACTCAAACGTATAGGGGTCGCGTATCTGCAAAAGCGGGGTGTGTCGCTCTGCCTTGCTGTCTGCAAGCATCATCGCTTTCATCTTATCCTCCGACAGTCCGATGCGAATGTGAAGGTTGGAAACAATCTGACGGCGTAATTCACGCACACTCCATGTTCCCCGAATACATTCCGTTTCATAGAAAAAACGTACCAACGGGTCTTCTATCGTAAGCAACTCCCTGATATGCGAAAAGGAAAGTGCAGAAACCAAATTCTCAGGGGGTGTATTGAACTGTTCAGAAAGCTTGCCTGCATTTTTCTTATTAACAGCGAAAGAGTCAATTTCCGGCAATTTGTGCGACACTGTCGCATAAATTGCTGATAACGGCAATTTATGCAACGCCGTCGCATGATTTGCGGAAACCAGTGTACCGATATGCGGATAATCTCTATAAAACAATCGTGAAAGTTGGAAAAGGGTGACATTCAGGCCCTTTTGCCCGATACGTTTTTCCAGACTTTTCAGCAGATTGTCCCCGTACTTGGCCCGGTCGCTGCCATTTTGTTCGTATTCAACAATATAACATCCGATTATCCAATTGCGTAACGTGGTTGCCTGATTGATGGTTTTAACCGCCACCCCACGCATTGAATCATCGACGGTTATAATCTTTTGAGCCAACTGCTCAAAGGATATGCTTTGTATTGAATTTGCTAATTGTTCCATATCTGACTGTAAATCGGAAACAAATATAGGAAAAATACAGGAGACACCGGTCGTTTGTTGCTGTTGAATTGATAATAACGGCATTAAAATGTATAGAGGGAGGGTGCACGAACCCGACGCTTGCACTCTGACCGATGGTGATTACCTGAAACGAGTCAAATCAAGTCATGGGATAATATTTGCCGCCTATCATAGACAGCAGCTGCTTGCGTTGTTTACCCTCCGAGTTCTTATACCCGATGTGCATCCACGACGGTACTCCCTGACTGTTTTCTTTCTCGGAAATCAACTGGTCAAACTCTCTTACTCTAAGAAAACCACGACAGAAACTCTTGAATTCCATCATATTGCCGTTTACGGGAATCAGGTCGAAGGCATAGCCGGAGTAATGCCCCCGTTATTACTTTGTGAACCTGCATCGCAAATATAAAGGGAGCAGGCAGTCACAGACAATCCGTTTTATGAACGACTGAAATCATTTACAAACGGCAGATTTTTATTCTTTTCTGCATTATATACAGAAAAGCCGTACCCTGTTCGTTTACCGACAAGGCACGGCTCTCGTCCCCCAAAAAGAGGAATCAGACAGTGACAACAGTTACATATAAATTCTGTCGCTCCTGTTCACAGAATTTATCATACTTGGCTTTGTCCGTACCGCTTTCGATAGCCCTGTCGATGACACCGCCCAGTTCATCGAAACAAACCTCGTTGTTCACACATTCCACGTCCATTCCCTTCACAAGATAAACCTCGTAATAGTCCGAACCATTGAGCACGACGATGACATATCCCGCGTGCAGTCGTCCGTTTACCTTGATTCGGAGTGCCGGCAAATCCCTGTATAGAGTGGCGGCAAATTCTTCGATACTCCATGACATGAGGACGGTCATGGGGGTTAACGCTACTAACTGTTCCTTAATGATCTGTGCAACCTGCATTACATATTCTTTTTCCATAACTCTAAGTTTGTAAGTTTATAAATTATTATTCCATGATTCACTCGAACCAGTCCGGGTTATCCTTTTTGAGTTCGGCTACCAGCTCGTTTTCGGGCAGTTGAAGGGTTCTCTCATCGGTAAAGAAGAAAACTTCGTCATAAATGCTTTCGGCTTCTTTACTGGCGAAACCTTCGTTTTCGTCATTGAAACTACCGGGCTGCAGAGCATCCAGCAGGGTGGTCGGGGCAATCAGCAGTTCTTCGCCATCGTTGGCTTCCACAATACGGCATACATAGCTCTTGCCGCCAAATTGAATTTCATTTGTTTTCATATTATCCTCCTTATTTTAATGGTATATTACGTCCGTGTTCATTGAGGTACTCCATGATGCGCTTCGCTTCCTCGTGCGAGGCTTGGTTTCGTTCGTCATAGTGCCGCGTTTCGTCCGCCATGACCTTGATACACGCCTTAATCAGGCGATACAGGCTTTGCTGAAGCGTGGGGTGCATGTCGGGGATTGCCGCTGCGAACCGTTCGGGGTTGAAACTGAAACTGTTTACCGCCATTTCCCAGTCTTTGGCGAGGCGATATTCTTTGCTTTCTTTAATGTCCATATTCTTGAATTTTAATAGTTCTCGTTGCATATTTTGTCAAGTTCCCTAATTATGGGTGTCACCTCTTTGCCTGTAAGCCTTTCTATGTCATACAGCAAATGCTCCAAGCGGTCATACGCCTTTTCTCCCGCTTTTGTAAATTCTCCGGTGCTGTCGAATGCGTTACCTTCACACCCCAGTTCTTGCAATAATTCTTCTAATGTCTTCATTTGTTGAATTTTTAATGATTGTTTTTCTTTCCCTCTGCTCGGCTTCCTTGTTACCGGAGCCGCTTCGGGTTTTATGGTGCTTTCCGGGGCTGGCGAAAAAGCCCTTTCCGACGTTTTTTCTTGCCAATTACGCTTCGTAGAAGGAAGAATTTGCAAGAAATGCAATTCAAAACGACGGAATCAGGCGCGACAGCCCATATTTGCACCGATAAAAACCGATGCGGTGACGGACAGGAAAGCCAGACGGAAGAGAATACGGAGACCTGAAAGTGGTAGAAAAGGACGGCTGGAAACTAAAAAAGAAAATTATATATCTATATATGGATAATTGTTGCTATATTTGCATATAAATAGTGATATATTGATATTATGGGAGCAACGAACTATACCACAAACAGCGATATGCTGACGCTTCTGGCGTTGCGTGTCAAGGAGTACCGTCTGGCAGCTCGCATGAGCCAGAAGGAGCTGGCCGAACAGTCGGGCGTGAGCCAGACGACAATCAGCCATTTTGAACAAGGGGTCAGCCGTAACCTAACCTTGGCCAATTTCATCTCCCTGCTGCGTGCGCTCGGTCAGGAACAGCGGCTCGCGGAAATCCTGCCGGAACTGCCCATGCCGCCGATGGCACTTCGGGAAATTGAGAAACTGATACCTAAACGAGTTAGGAGGGGCAAGAAATGATAGAAAGTCTCGATGTAATCCTATGGGATAAAAAGGTCGGCACGCTTGTCGCCAACCGGGAAGGACACCGCAGCAAAGCCTGTTTCTACTTCGACAGCGATTATGTCCGCAACGGCTATGATATCGCCCCGCTCCGTGCGCCGGTAAAAGGGGTTGCCGCACAGCGCGGCCTGCCGGTCTATCCCGATGAAGAGCGGCTTTTCGGCGGCCTGCCGTCGTTCATAGCCGATTCACTGCCCGACCATTGGGGAAACACCGTGTTCAACGAATGGGCCAAAGTGCATCATATCCGTATGAGGGACTTGTCCGCCCTCGACCGTCTCGCCTATATCGGACGGCGTGGCATGGGGGCATTGGAGTTCGTCCCGCCCACTGCCGAGGAACTGGAGACACCGTTCAAGGTCGAGATCGCCGATCTCTACCAACTGGCCCGGCAGGCTTTCGAGGAAGCCGGACGGTTCAACGTCCCGGTATCGGGCAACCTGATGGTCGAAAGCCTGTTCAAGGTGGGTACGTCCGCAGGAGGGCGACGGCCCAAGGCAGTGGTCAACGTCAATTTCGAGGAGGGACAATGTTACTCCGGACAGGTGGCGACCCCTTATCCGGGCTACACGCCGATGATCGTCAAGTTCGACGAACACCAGAAGATGCCGACGACACGGATAGAATACAGCTATTACCTGATGGCTGTGGATGCCGAGCTTCAGATGATGCCGAGCCGCCTGCTTGAAGGCGAGCAGACAGCGCACTTCCTGACCGAGCGTTTCGACCGCCAGAACGGCAAGAAGGTGCATATCCAGACATTGGCTGCCATGAACCCCTCGGCGGATTCTTACGAAGCACTGTTCGAGGCAGCTTGCCGTATCGGCGTGCCGCCGGGGGAACTCCGGCAACTGTTCCGCTCGATGGTGCTGAACGTTCTGGGCGGGAACGTCGATGACCATAACAAGAATTTCAGCTTCCTGATGGACGACGACGGGCATTGGCACGTTGCTCCGGCCTATGACTACACGTTCTCGGTCGATCCGGACGCACCGTATTACGTCAACCGCCACAGCATGACAGTCAACAACAAGACGGAGGGCATTACTGCGGAGGATTTGCTGGAAGTAGCCCGCCGGTATGGTATAAAGGCCGCAGAGCCGTTCATAGAAAAGGCCATAGGTATCGTCTCGCATTACCCGGAATACGGCCGGGAGGCCGGTGTCGGAGAGGAATGGATAGGAACGATAGAAAAGGAAATCGCCGCACGAATAGAGTGCGTGAGCGACAACCGGGCAGACCGATTAAAATAGAGCGTGGGATTTCATGTAGGGGAAATGAGGGGGTGTGTCAAAACTAAAATGTCCCCTCCGAAAAGTTATAGATTGTAACTATGACATTTTAAAACGGTCGTATTAAGCTCTGTATTGAGTAATGATACGACCCTTTTTTAGCCTTTGAGGGTACTCAAATTTCAAATTCTAAGTTCATAGCTTCAAAAATTGAGTTTTGACACACTCTCTTGTCATTGTCATTCCGCCCCTTTCTTGCTTAGGAGGGTCAACTGGTCGGGACGGTCGGGAAACCAATAGGCGTCGCTGTCAAGATACACACATCTGTCACCGTTCCAAGGCTTCCTGAAAGCTAATACCTCTTGGGGGCCGAATACTACTCCATAATCGTTTGTAAATGCCACTATGTCGCCTACAGCCAAATCGTCCTCCGTATCCATGACTTCGGAAAGGCGATTGTAAAACTCCATGCCTTCGGCTTCACGTTCCGCTTTCCAGCGCAAAAAATCCTCTTTGTGACTTCTGCCCGTACTTATCGGTGATAATTCCGAAGGCAAAACCTCCGCTTCCGAAGTACCGGACGAAATCAGAATAATGCTGTCGTCTTCCATGTTTTCCGGTGCAGAAATCACTCGGTAAGCCCCGTCGGACAAACCGTTGTCCGGGTCATGCCAATAAAGCAGATTCCCGGTCTTGATAAAATCGTATTTTCCCATTGTCTTGTGAGTTATTGATTATTTATTTTCCTTTTTTCGATTCCTTTCCTTCGGAATCGCTTCGAGGTTTTACAGATGCAATGCACGGTCGTCGGCACGGCTTCATACGACGGCTCTTCTTGCCAATTACGCTTCACTTGGGAAGGAAGAATTTGCAAGAAGTGCACTTCAAGCCGGCGAATCAAGCGCGACGTCCGACTTTCGCATCGGATAAAACCCGTGCGGTGAGGGCCGGAAAAGTCGGATGGGAAGAACAGGCGGTTCATACCGCTACAAAAGGGAAAGAATGCAATTATAAGAGGAAATGGGCGGTGGCGGGGTATCCGGGAGGCTGACTATAAAAGGACGAAGGCGGGCGATAAAGACAAAGGAGACAGCGCACTGACTGTATTATCGGTACGCTATCTTGTACATTCAATTTTCGGAACCCGATGCTTTTCTATTCGTGGAACAATCCTTTTTCAAAAACATTCTTCTCCGAATAGCTCGATGTTCGCTTTTTGGAAAATTTGCGGGTTATGCTGATAAAGAAGCGGCAGGTTCAACATAGCCATAGGGTATTCCACGAAGCCGCTCCTGCGCTTATACTCGGAATCGGTCGCCAGTCCGTTTTTCACCAAGAACTCCATTGCTTCGGGGTAATGATTGACGTCGATAAATGTACGGTCCGGCAGACCGAGTGCGTCCATTTCCTCCAAATTAACGGAAAGCACGATATATTCGTCTTCATCTTCCACCATTACCAAGGTGAGAGCCAACCAACCATTGCGGTAAAACTCTGGTACGAGGTAATACTGTTCGCCTCTGAACTCGTATTCTTTCTGCCTGAAAGAGCTGTCCGGCTCTACGATTTCAAATTCATCTTCACCTGCGGCAAAAGCAATCATAGGGTTACTGGCATCTACATACGCTTCACCTGCTTTGTAGCACAAATACTCTCTGTTTTCGGAACGCACGATAGCAAATTGAATTTCCATAAAATTTTAACATTAATCAGTTGAACAATCTGTTTATTTTTTCCCTCCTTTCGGAAGCCTTCAGGCTTCTCCCGTCGGGATTTGATTTTTACGTGCATCAAAGATTGCCTTTCAGGGAGAAACAGGCAAGGAATTTGGGCAGAATTTTATAGTTGCGGTATTGAGCGTCCGCGAAATATGGACGATTGAAAATCGGGAAAGCTGCTGAAAAATTGTGTTCAAATAGCGTAGCGGTACTTGAATGTTCCTCCAAGGCAATACCTTTGCACCGGAAAAAGCATGTCCCGACGGGCAGAGCCGTCGGCGAAGGGATTTCCATACAAAAGGAAAACGAAGGGGTAAAAAGGGAGATCTGCCGGCGGCAGTGCTAAAAAAGACAGCCACTCCTGCGGCTATCTCCCTGTAGCGTTGCGCTATTTTTTTCCGGCCTTGCTATCCGGCTTGTCTTTCCGTTTCTTCGGAGAAAACAATCCGTTGAAACAAACCGTCGTGGCAAAGGTACGTGCCTGTGTCGCATTGCACAATCCTGCTCCGGGCATTGTTGCACCGTTGTAATGTTTGCAGTCCTTACATTTCATCATTACCTCTTTTTAGAAACCAGCAGGGCGGATTTCTCCGTCCTGCTATTGAATTATGGTCAAGCAGCAACCTCTTCGGTTTGCGTATGTTCTTCGGGTTGTACCTCTGCCGTGGGTTGTGTATTTTCCGCCTCGGCGGTTTCTTCGGGCTTTGTCTGCCGTTCCTTTGCCAACAAGGCGGCTTTGCGTTCCTCGATACGTTTATGGCGTTTCTCATACACCTCATTATATCCACTTTCAATTTCGGCGAGCGTGTCGGGCATGTGCTTACGGGCAAAATCGAGCAAGAGGGTGGCAGTAGCGTTATTGCCGTATGCGCCTTTGAAGTTGTCTATCAAGAAATCCCTGCGGATAACGGCTTTCTGCTTGGCCGTTAGGTTGGCGATGATGTTCATCTTTTCTTCGTCCTCAAGGTGTTGGTAGGCTTTTTTCTCCCCGATACCGAATACCCCGAAGTGTTCCCTGCGGAGAGACGACAGCAGGAAGAAATATATCATCTTTTCCTCGTCCTGCGTGAATTTGCTTTCGGACATATCGACGTCCAAAATCTGTTTCTTAGCGTCTGCAACGGTTTTCTCGACGGCTATTTCCTTGTTACGTTTGTCCTGCTTCTCCAGTTTTTCCACCGGGGAGAGTTGTTTTTCGGTAGCCATGTCCGCATTGGCGGCAGCACTTGCCATATAACACAGCGTAATTTCTTTCTGTCCGATACTAATATAAAACGTGAGTTCGCCCGTGTCAATTCGTTCATGGATTGACTTGCATTTTTCCATATAGTTGCTGAAATCCTGCTCGTACTCCTTGTATGCCTCCTCGTATTCCTCGATAGTGTCGTATTCTTCCTTTTCGGGAGCTACCGGCGTTTCGGGGTATGGCGTGGCATAGGTATTTAGGTGCTCGACCTCGTACCCCATAGCGGTAAGGCGTTCCACCGCAATCATGTTGTTGTTGAAATCTTGGTAGCATAGCGATACGGAGGGGTATTGTTCCACGAACTGCACGGCTTTCTCCACGAGATAGGAAGCGTTCATTTCGGCCAGACAACTCCGGTTGGCGCAATTTCCGCAACCACCCTCGCAGAACAACATCATGTTGTTGGTATTGTGGGGGCATGAGGCGCACAAGGTCTTGTCGAATGCGTAACGGCTAAGGTCTGTCGTGAAATCCCGTTCGATAAACTTTGCCACCTCGGCGGCTTTCAGTCCTCGCCAACAGTCGTACAACATGCTGTCGCTGTCTTTCAAATGTTTGTAGTACACCTCTTTTTGAATATCCGTACCGTATCGGCAAATCTCACTCGCCACGCTGATTGTAATTTCGTCCTTTTCCAAAAGTTCGGCTATTTCGGGTATCAGTGAGACGAATTTCAGACGGGTACGGATATAGTTCTCGTTCTTGCCGAACTGCTCGGCCAATGACTGCACATCATAGCGACCGCTCTCCATAAGTTTTTGGTAGGCGTTGGCTTCCTCTATGGGGGTAACGTCCTTGCGCTGCAGATTCTCCGTCACGGCCATTTCGGCGGCGGTCTCGTCCGAAACATGCAAGATGACGGCTGAAATCTCGGTCAGTTCTGCCATAAGGGCGGCACGATACCTGCGCTCTCCGAAAACAATCTCGAAGCGGTCGGTGTCCGCAATGGGGCGCACGCCGATAGGTTGCAACACTCCCTGCTGACGAATACTCTCGGCCAGTTCGGCAAGGCTCACCTCGTCAAAGTGCTTGCGTGGGTTATAACTGCTCGGCTGAATATTCATCAATGCAACCGATACGATGTTGTTCTCTACTACTGATTGAATGTTTGCTGTTTCCATAATTCATAAATTTTAATTTGTTATTACATTAGATTGTTTGATTACTATTGTCTTTATTGTGCGGTGTCAAACTCGTACTCCTGCGGATTGTCGTACCCGTCGAACACTACCCGAAAAGTGTCAAAGTCCTTTCTGCCCGCCAGTCTGACGGTATCTCTTTTCCCGATGAAATAGGGTTCATTCATTGTCCGAAACGGTGCGCCGAGCGTTATCCTATCCACCAACGTACAAACTTTGTCGGGTTGTTCGGGCATGATATAACCCAGTGCGTACTCGTTATAAACTACCAATTTGATTTTATCCATATCGCTGTCAATTTTACGTTGTTTTTTCTTTCCCTCCTTTCGGTTCCTTTCTCTGCCTGAACCGCTTTGAGGTTTTACGGATGCGGTGCACGGCTGTCGGTACAGCTTCATACGACGGCTTTTCCTGCCAATTACTCTTTCGTAGAAAGGAAGAATTTGCAGGAAATGCACTTCAAGCCGCCGTATCAAGCGCGACAGCGGACCTTTGCATCTGATAAAACACAACGGTGACGGCAGAGAATGAAGCCGGGACAGCGGTAAAGGAATCGGTAAAAAAGGGATATGCCCGTCAGGGTTAGAATAGGGATAAAACGGGCAATGTGCCTGTACTTGCGGGCAGGTAAAAAGAAAAAGATGGTAAGACTATAAAGGTGGAATGCGCCCTATGGAAAACAGCGGGCGGATAAAAAAGGACGCATGGCTACCGTCTCCGGGGTGGGCAGATGCGGCAGCCATGCCTGTTTACTGTTCGTTCTTTTCCAGATATTCTTTCATTGCCTCGTTCACGATGTCTTTCAGCGACATGTTCTTCTTGATGGCGAGGAATTTCATACGGGTATGAATGCTTTTGTTGATGACGAAGTTGCAATGAACCGCCGTTTCTTTCTCCGTGGGGGCTGCTACCGGCTGTTTTCCGCCGGTAGATTTTTTCGTGGACGACAGCAACCCGTCCAGTCCGCCCTTCATACTGTCTTTCAGTAAATCGCTCTTGCTCATATCGGGGTTATTTTAATTTCAGTACCTCTTGCGCCAGAGCCATGTAGTCCTTAGCCCCGTTGCTGTTCTTGCTGTACTCGAAGATGTTCTTGCCCTTTATGGGCGCTTCGGCCAAAGATACATTGTCCCGTATAACGGTCTTGAACACCTTGTCGCAGAATGAATCCTTGACGAGTTCGGCCACGCTCTTGTTCAGCGTCTTGCGTTTGTCAAACTGCGTAATGACGATACCGCCAATGGCGAGTTTCGGGTTCAAGCGTTCCTGGACGGTGGCAATCACGTTCATGATTTTGGCCATGCCGCGCATGGCGAGGAACTGTGCCTGTACCGGGATAATCAGGTAGTCTGCCGCAGTAAGGGCGTTCAGTGTAAGCAATCCCAGCGAGGGTGGACAGTCGATAAGGATATAATCGAATTTCCGGTGATCGAGCGATTTGGCTATTAGCCCGCTCAATATCAGTTCCCGTCCCGGCTCGTTGATGAGTTCGGCCTCGGCAGCCGAGAGATCGAGACAGGACGGTACGACGGTAACACCTCCTGCCGTTTCAACTAACGGCAAGGGGTATTTGCCTTTCATCGCCCCGTACACGGTCTGTTCCTCCTCAATGGAGAGGCCGAAGGATTCCGTGAGATTTGCCTGACCATCCATGTCGATAGCCAGCACGCGCTTTTTCTTCTGCTGCAAGGCCGCAGCCAGATTGATGGTGGTGGTCGTCTTTCCGACCCCGCCTTTATGGTTTAGAACCGCAATTATTTTTGTCATAACATATTGCCTTTAAATTCAATACAAAGATAATACTATTTTTAGTAATTACTAATTTTAGTATATACTAATTTACTACAATATATAATTTTAGTATATTAGTATTATAGTATTTACTATTATACTAAATATAGTATATACTATACAGTAAGGCAGATTTGCTCTGTACTACAGTACTTTTTAAATGCAAGAATTAAGTGTATTCTTCAGAAAAAATCCTTCGAGTACACTTTACAGATGAGTACAAAAAAACAAGAGAATCCATAGCAATTATTGTAGCAATAGATTCTCTTGTCTAATAAGGCTTGGTTTATTTATCAGCAAATTTCAAATGAGAAAGGGTCAGAAAGTAAATCAATAGAGATTTTACAAATTTACCAATACTCGATGGTTCGTTTCTCTGTATATTCTTCTGGAGCAGTATATTCATCGCCGACATAGTTCCCATTGTCATCATACTTATCGTATTCGGTGGTGTAGCTTACCTTCCGCTCTATCCAATTCTTGTGCTTGTCGAACTTGGTATAGGTATAGCGATAAGTGGTGTTACCTTCTTCCGGGTGCTCCTGTATCATCGTGGCCGGGTATTTGCTGTCACCTTCATAGCTGTATTTCCAAGTGACGTATGCCATGTGCGAAGTAAACTGATGACTGATGATACGATTGCGCTTATCAAACATATAGGTCTGGTCAAGTTCCGTGTTGGTATCAGCATCCGGACAAATATCCGTCCGCATACCATCTTTTGATTCGATGTTCACCACATAATCTCCCCATCCTTCCACTTTGTAGGAAGTAGCTGTGACATATTGATAGGCCGCTTCGTCTCCGAACTTGTTCTGCATGGCAATCAGATTGCCCGCCTGGTCAAATTTGAGTGATTCCTCATTGCCGTTTACCGACTTGACTTTACCGGACAACCCATAAATATCCGTTCCTTTGTAGCGTAAACTACCCATTAGGACAGGTTGACCGTTTTCTTTTGCAGCTTTCATGGAAGCAATCGTTTCATCGTCCCAGTAATCAATGCTGCGGACAACTGTCAGGCTGGGAGTCTCACCCGCTTTGACAGCAGAAGAACGATCCCGATTCGATGTAAATCCGTCTCTGAAAGCCTTATAGTAGGTACGCAATGCAGGTATCTCATCGATGTTAGCCGGGAATGTAACGGTAGCTTGTGTCCAGTTTCCTTTTTCATCATATACATAATCGTAGGAGACGGTAAACGTCATGTCATCCACCCGCCAGTTGTTGCCTTTACTTTTATATACACCTCCGCTATACGTCCAAGTAGCCAAGTCTCCGTGTGAGTTATACGCAAAGCTGCTGGTACAAGTCAGTGTTTCGTTCCCCCCGTCAAATTCAACGGGAATCTTCTCTACGGCTTGTGTACACAGATGGCCTGTATAGACATAGGTTGTCACCGATTGTCCTGTCTTGTAACTGTCGATGTCTTTCAAGAACATGTTCGTGGTCTTCGGTGTTTCAAAAGACTTCAAGTGAGCGAGCGAGTCAAACTGCATCTCATGAAGCGTCACGCCCGATTCATTGACCGTGCCATTCTTTTTTTCGGGCAGGATGGATTGCAATACCCCATTACCGTGATAGGCATACAGAAAAGTGGTTGTGTCATAATGTCCCCGCCCGTTCTTGTCGCGACGTATCAACCGACCTGCACTGTCGTATGTGAAGCCGTCATCTTTTTTCCGGCGTTTGTAACGTCCGTCATCTACCGATTTGATTTGGGTCAGATTGGAATTGCCGTTATATTCATACGAAATGACATCAAATCCGGTTGCACCCACATTGAAAGAAGTGCGCCGCTGTTCGGATAAACGGCCGTTAGGCAAGAACTCGTATTGCGAGGTGCTTGTCACCCCCCATTGTGCATTGTGGTATTCGTAGGTGACCAGCTTCGGATAGTTGCGCAATCCCATCTTTGCCCAATCCGTAGGATAGTTTACGAAATAAGGCATCAGATGTTCCGCATTCATATCCACTCTTACCGGATCAAAATACACCTGAAGCGGTGTATAAGGCTGGTTGCTTTCTTCACTGCCACAGCTTGCTGCTCCTATCGACAGCAAGCAAGAAAGAGCGACAGCTTGTATGGTCTGTAATGCTTTCATGTTCCGTTATTTTTGATTTGTTGGATGATTTTCCTTGCAGGGGACCTGCTTGGTGACAGGATGATAAGAGATATTCCAGACGGGATAAGCTCCGACCTTATCTACACAGCACGAATGCAGATAACAGTTCCCGTGTATCGAGCTTTCCGAACCCAGCAATCCGGAGATGTATTTGCATCCTTTTCCCGACACAATGATTTTGCCTTCATTCACCACCTGATGGAAAGAGGAACCTCCGAAACTGCCGATTACTCCTCCGATGGCGGAAAATTCAGCCAGCAGGTCATGCTTGATTTCGATGTTGCCTGCATTGTACAGATCCAACGGATAGATTCGTTCGTAGTTGTGAGGTGTCAGTTCGCCACATACCCCTCCGATATTAAATGTAGCAGATGTATTCTGTGTGTCCAAGCGGATGTTTCCCCAATTATGGAGATGCTCTATATCAGTTTCATTGGTTTTGAAAAGTCCGACAACACCACCGATGTAGCTATGATCAGGTTGGGCATCGGCCTTCCACTGCACGGTCAAATCGCCTTTATTCTCGACGCAGACATTCTCTTTGATAAAGATTTTACCATAATTGGTGGCCCTCCCGATGACTCCACCTATGTAGGCATCACTGCACGGATTAACGGTGAGGTTGCCCTCATTGATTATCTTGCCACGCAAAGCCACTTCCACTTCGGAGCCGTAGCTATCCAGGTCTCCGACAAGTCCACCCAGACAGAGTGTACAGATACCCTTATTGTCAGCGAATGAGATATCCACCTTGCTGGTACAATTCTCGATACATCCATTCTTGAACTCTCCCGCCAGAGAACCGGCAAGCAGGCTATAACCGTCTTCTCTCTTTTGAGCGTCGATGGTCATGTCACCTGCCAATGTCAGATCCTTGACCACAGCTTCTTTTTCACCACCCATTTCTTCAAACAGACCGACATCAAATACTCCTTTGGAGCTCTCTTCAATGACCACCCGTATTCCGTCGAAGGTAATGGTATGTCCGTTGCCGTCGAACTCCCTAACCGGGAATTTAATCGGTGTCCATTCACCGCTGATTTCGATGTCCTTCACCAGTTTAATCCGCACTTCATCTGCTGGAATCTCCTTGCCTGCATCGGTGAGCAGCGTTTGTGCTTCCATGTTTTTATCCTTGATTTCGAACGTTTCGTTCAGGAAACGCAGTTCACTCTCTTTTCCGATTTCAAATACCTGTTCCGCCTCGTTGAAATGCAAGGCGGTGACTTTCTCTTCACACGATGTCAGCCAAAAAGGCAGGCAAGCGACAAGGTAAACCATTCTTTTCATGCTGCTGCTCTTTTTACATATCTGCTGCATAATTCTCGCCCTCCATGATAAACATTCCCGACTCTTTCCAGTAATACACCACATAAGGCTCTACTTTCGACATTTCATTGATGTCCTGCGTGGGCATTCCACTAAAATAGGTAAAGACCAGTGCGTTACCCTCTATTTTTCCGGCATACGACTCCACGCTTGACATAGGAATGCTTTCACCTTGTGGAGGATACATGGTCGTTTTGACCATAAAAACTTGTTCTCCTTTCTTTTCCAGTGTGAACGATGTCAGAGCATTGGCATAACTTTTTGAAAAAGCATGTTCTGGGATGGTGTTATCTTTCAAGTAAAAAGCATACTTCGGAGAAATATATCCGATACGTTTGTCTTGGGCAGAAAGCTCTACCTTGAACCATCCCTTTTCTTTCCCCAAGAATCTGAAGCTTTGTCCACGGTTGGCTTTCATTAAAGAACTACCCGATACAGGGGTGGAACGGACATTGATTTTATCTCCTCCACTGATGAATACGTAGTTACATTTATCTTTCTGCTTAAACACTACCGGCTCTGAACCGGGTGGCAAGAAGGACAGTTCCTTCGTGGTGGGATTGTACTTGAACTCCGCTTTTTGTTTTCCCATACTGCTTTCTACGGCAACCGAAGCCTCTGTATTATCAATGTGATAGACGTCTACAATACTATAGGTAAGCCCATAGCCTCCTTCAAACACATTGTAAGCACCGTAACTGCCATCTGTCGGTGTGTTGTAAAGGTCTATTTCCAACTGAATTTGGCTGTTGCCTTCCCAATATTCCCATTTGCCCACAAAGGGTTTTGTGTCATCTGCTTGTATAGACGCGTGTACACTCAAGAAGCCACAAACAAGGCTTATCAAACTTAGGCATATCAATTTTTTCATTATGCTGTTGCTTTATATGGTTAAAATTAAAGACTAAAAGTGACATATACGGCAGACTGTACCCGTACAGGCTGTCCGTCTTTGATTCCGGGTGTCCATTCCTTTAAGGACTTGACCACTCTTACGGCTTCGGTATTGAGATTGGCATGAACCTTTTTCACAGCCGTAACATCAGATACCGAACCGTCTTTCTCCACTATAAAGGAAACAAGCACATCGCCCTGAATCTTCTGCTGTTTGCAGATCATGGGATAACGTATGCTTCGGGCAATATCCGCCAGCAATGCTTGGTTTCCACCGGGGTATTCCGGCTCCTTATCCACCTCGCTGCCTTTGTACACCTTATTGGGGCTTACCTTGGATTGTGCCGGTTCTCGTCTATCTTCCTTCGGAGTGGTTGGCATACCAAATCTTCTTTCGGGAGTATCTTTGTCTGTTTCTTTTTGCTCTTCCAATTCCTGTTGTAATGTTCTTTGCAACACTTCACTGGAGATAAGAAAACCGTTGAACTTAGAAGGAGCGTACCCGGAGAATGCCGATACCACTTCGAAACTGAATGTTTTTCCCTCCTCGATACGTGGAAAATAATAAGTACCCGCTGTTTTTATCCGATTGCCCGGCATCAGGTAGAACAAGTCTATGGGCAAACTGCGGCTTGTCTTCTGTGCCACTCCCTTTATCTGAAATTTATAGCCGCCATTAGCGCGTCCCGTACAAGTAACGCTGGTAACATGCCAATAACGATCCACTCCGGCATCGCATTTGAACGGCACATTTACCGGATAACTCTTGGGAGGAATGGAAAAACTTGTTTGCGCAAAAGTCGCATGACTCATGAAGAATGCCCCTAAGACAATGAGGCATAGTAAAATAGATAATCGCTTCATACGTATATCGTTTTATAGTTTTTAGATTCATCAGAGTTTAAACGTGATAGGCAGAGTGTATTCCACATTTACCGGTTTGCCATCCTGTGTACCGGGAATCCAACGAGGCATGGACTTCACTACGCGGACAGCTTCCTTATCCAAATAAGGATCTACAGACTTGGTAACACGAATATTTGAGATAGAGCCATCGCTCTTGACTGTAAATTTCACCAACACTTTGCCTTGTATTTTCTGTTCCTTGCAAACTGTCGGAAACTTTAGATTCTTTGATAAAAATTGTACCAATGCGGTGATACCACCGGGAAATTCCGGAGACACCTCTCTCTTGTTCTGGGAAACTTTTGCCATCGAAGGCAAATCATTGATAGTTCTTGCCTCATTTGCAGCCTGTGTATCCAAACAGTTGCCAATCAGCAGTGCGGATAGTAAACTGCTCAAAATAATTTGTTTTTTCATACAGTTTTATTGTTTAATTATCAATACGTTACATTATTCATTTATTTGCGATAAAATCCGGAACTGTCGCGTCCCCATTTGCCGCCAAATTGGTCGGTGTAATCACACTCGCTATAGGGAGAATCTTGTGTAAGATGATATAATGTTCCAGAATCAGTAAAACTTGCTGTTTTCAAACCACTTGAACTGCTTGATGATGAACCGCTCCAAGACTCCGTCGCTCCCTTATGCAAGTCTTTAAAACCGAGAATACCCATAATAAGACCTATCCCGTTGCCTATACTGAATCCCCATTGGGCCATATCCCACATGGTACCAGAGTCTATCCAACCCAGCCAATCAAGAATAAAACCTACTGCCAATCCAATCGCTCCAACAATCAAACCTACAACCAGCATCAATGCGAAGAATTGTAACACAATCTTAATAATGTAGATGGCTATGCCTAAAAACAGTATCCACTTTATCGCTGTGAACCAAGCCGATTCTCCTTCGGAATCAAACAACCAAGAGGTTAAGTCCCATGACTCTTCTTTGGTGGAAGTACCCGCTTCGTCTGTTTCTGTTACGGCTTCCAGATACGATGCGCTGACATAACCCTGCCAGCCATTATAATTGATATTAGCCCATCCGTTTTCTATAGATACAACATCAATCACGTTATCCTTAGACAATTGTCCTAATAGTTTTCCGTTTTTATTGGCTGAAGCTCGTACATTAAGACCGTTGGGAGCGGTCACTCGATAATGATCTGCAAAAGATTGCGTACATAGGGAAAAATTAAGGATTAGAAACAAAACCCATTTAATAATGTTTCTGCTAACGAACATATTCTTCAGCATACAAATACTTTGCTGGCTATATCTGTTCATCATAAATTAAGACTCTTGCAGTCCCGTAGAGTCTGCTTGATTAAACCACGAAGCGTGGAACTGCAAATGCCACGTTCTAAGTCGGAGGTCGTAGGAATAACCTTTATTCAGAGTATGGTAATAGCAGCCCACGCTATAGCGTGAGAAACCAATTACGCTTTTCCCTCTGAATAGTCTTGAATTTCCTACGTTCCCGACTTCGAGATAAGCATAACGCTTCTTTCTTTTCTAATATGTCTTGGAAAGAGTTTCCTCAATCCGGCACAAAGGTAGTGAAATTTCATGAAACAGGACCTTATATACCGTGATTTTCTTAAAGTTATGAGTGGATTTTAAGTCTATTGTTCTAAAACCAATATTAAATAAACTGCAAGAAAGACAAATCTATTAAATAATGGGCTAACATTTTCTGAAAAACTCTGTAAGGATAGAAAAAATGTTTGAGATGTATGAACTCTTAAGAAAGGACGAAACTAAAAAACAAAAATATAGTATCTACTAATTTTAACAAGAATAGGTTTACTAATTTCCTATTTTACTATGATTAGTAAATACTATATTTAGTATCTGCTTATTTTCAGATAGTTATTATCTTATCAGAAGGGCAAATCCTCCTTTTCGTCCTGCGGAAAATCGGCGGGAGGAACGGGTACGCTGTCTGCACCGTTTACATCGTTGTCCGCTCCGGCTGCCGCATCCTCGCGTTTTCCGGTATTGATAAAGGCAATGCTTTCTGCCGTGATGGAGAGCTGTATCTGGCTCTCGCCGTTCTTGTCTTTCCACAGGGAAGATGACAGTGTACCGTCAACGAGTATGAGTCTTCCTTTCGTCAGATATTCGGACAAATGGATATGGTTGTCCTTGTTGCTGCGTACCCTTATCCAAGTGGTAGTGTTTTGTCCTCTTGAATAATCGTCAACGGCTATGTCCATAGCCATGAATGAGCCGTGTACTCCTGAAATAACCTGGCAGTCTTTGCCGATGCGTCCGATAGTGTGAACATGTAACATAATAGAAAATTGTTTGTGGCAAGGTGGTTGGTCCTGCGTTACCTAAACTGTTTATTTTTTCCCTTCTTTCGGTTCCTTTCTCTGCCTGAACCGTTCCGGGATTTTATAGATGCGGTACATGGCTGCCGGTAGAGCTTCATGCGACGGCTTTTCTTGCCAATTACTCTTCGTAGAAGGAAGAATTTGCAAGAAATGCACTTCAAGCCGCCGGATCAAGCGCGGCAGCCGACCTTTGCATCTGAAAAACCGGACGGCGACGGCAGAGAGGAGACCGTAGAGATTATACCTATAACTGATATAAAAGGAAGAGGGCTTCGCCAAAGTATAAGAGCAGAGGGAAAGAGAGAGGTATAAAAGGAAGCCGACAACGGAGTTGCGGTATTTATAAACGGATATCGTGCCCTCCGCCAATGGTGTTGCCATAGGCACGATTCCCGTTTATAGCCAGTTTTGACCGGGCCGGTATCTTAAAGAGAGGAAGGCAGCAAATCCCCCATCCTCTGTTCCGGCATAGTGCAAAATCCACGAACGATAGTATCTTCGTTTACACCTTCAAGTCTGGCGAACATTTGCAACGCGTCAAATCCACAGTCGAACTGTTCCATGCTGACAGCGGGGGCAAAATGAACAATACCGTGGGGATAGCTTTTCGAGACACCTATCCACCCACGCAAATAATCATCGAAGCGTCCTTCCGCTTGTGACGCATGGAACTCTTGAGCATGGGAGCTGCAAATGCTTTTGCCGTACATTTCATCTCCTAAAATTAAAGTTCCCGTTTGCGGATTGTACATAAAACGCCGATTGGTTATCTGAAGAATATCTATGATTTCCCGTTTGACGTCGATAACCATCAGGATTTTTTCAACCTGCCGTTTTGTGCGTTTGCCTGTTTTACAGTTTTTCTTGTCCATCTCTTGTCTTTTATGTGAAACATCTGTTTTTTACCCTTTTTTCGGTTCTTTTCTCTGCCTGAACCGTTCCGGGATTTTACAGATGCGGTACACGACTGCCGGCAGGGCTTCATACGGCGGTTTTCCCGGCCAATTACTCTTTCGCAGAAAGGAAGAATTTGCAGGGAATGCACTTCAAGCCGCCGGATCAAGCGCGGCAGCCGACCTTTGCAGCTGGAAAACCGGACGGCGATGGCGGAGAGGAAACCGGAACAGGCCGGTAAATATGATGGTAAAAAGGGGGGTACGGCCTTGCCGGATATAAATGCAGGAGAAAATGAAATAGAAAAGAATGCGGCTTGGGCGGGTCAAGCAAGGGTCTGCCGGGGCAAACACGAACGGGATTCTCCTTATCCGCTCCACGCCTGAATTTCGACCGGGCGGAATGAAAGCGCGGGGCGGATAAGAAGTATCGCTGTTTGCCCTTGACGTGGCAGGTCACAAGGGAAAGATACGGAACAGGAGGCGGAAAGTCCGAAACCAGCGGCATAAAGACCGGTCGGGCTGTGGAATACCGTGTTGTTTCGACAGGTCGAAGCTCCGGCATGGAACGGCACGATCCGGGCTGCCGCCGGTTTGGAACGGCCTCCCGTCCCTTTCCTTGACGACTTGTTACGGCACAGACTTCCAACTGTTTACGGGGTTGGGAAAGCCGACGTATAACAGGGAAAACAGCCTGAAGGTAAAAAAGGAGATAATCGTGCTATAAAAGGTATCGGTTGCCCTGCAATCTGTCCGAAAGGCATTCGCCCTTCGGACAGACCACAGAGGTTACAGGCTTATAGTTTGGGCTTGTTCTTCGGGAGAATGGGACAAGAGAGTATTATTCTGTAAAATGACCCCAGCTCGGTCTTTACCGGGTCTTTCGATACCAAGAATGTCGCGCTCTCCTTGACTTTCGCTATATCCAAAATGGTCTTACAGATGTACTTATTCCTCAAGCGTGTTCCTCCCCTGTTGAACTGCAGCGGGAAACCTTGTTTGTCGGCGGTCTTGTGCAGAAACCATTCTTTGGGATTGTTCTCGTCATGGGCAAACTCCAGACGGTCATTCATCGTGATATTCATTTCTTTTGCCAGTTTGGTGGATAGACCCGCATTTCATGTTCAATAACTTCAGCATTCTGTCCGAACTGATAGTGGAAAACCGTACATTGGCGGAACGCTTCCTTGAGAATCTGTCGAGCGTTTACCGTTACGTCATCCAAAACTTGAAGCGCGACACCGTGCCGGTAAGCGAAGAGTTGGATTTCCTGCGTTCCTACCTCTACTTGATAGGGATGCGCTACGAGAATGCCATAAGCGTCGATGTGGATGAACAACTGGAGCGGACAGACGGCCGGATTCCCCCCGTCTGCCTCCAGCTGCTGGTAGAAAACGCCATCAAACACAACCGCTTGTCGGTACACCAACCGCTGCATATTCACGTCTTTCGGGAAGGAAACCACATTGTGGTGAAAAACGACCTTTGCCCCGTGTCGTCCGACCTGTCATCTACCGGTATCGGACAACGGAACATCATCGAGCGTTACTTCCTGTTGTGCGAGGAAAAGCCTGTCATCAAGAAAAGCGAACATTCATATATAGTCAAATTACCTATTATACCCGACGATTATGCACATCCTGATCATAGAAGATGAAAAACGGAACTTCAACCGGCTGAAAAGGCTGTTGGAAGAAATCGACGGCACATTCCGCATCGACGGGCCGTTGGCAAGCATTGTGGAGGCGGTGGAATGGCTACAGGCACATCCTGCCCCGGAGCTTATATTCGCTGACATCCGCCTGTCCGACGGCCTGAGTTTCGACGTGCTGCGCCGGACGGCAGTGCCCTCGCCTGTCATCTTCACCACCGCTTACGACGAGTATGCCATCCAGGCCTTCAAATACAACAGTTTCGATTATCTGCTGAAACCCGTCAAGGCCGACGAGCTTGCCGCCGCCATGGAAAAAGTGCGCCGCGCAAGTTCCCCGCAGACAAACGGCGAAGAGGTGCGCCAGCTATTGGAATATATGCGGCAAAGCAATTACCGTTATCGCGAGCGTTTTCTTCTGCCTTACCGCGACGGCTATATTTCCGTGCAGGTGAAAGATATCAGCCACATCGCTTTGGACGAACGCAATACGCTCCTTTGCCTGAACAACGGCACGTCCGAGACCGTGCCTTATTCTCTCGACGAGCTGGAATCCCAGCTCAACCCCGATGTCTTTTTCCGCGCCAACCGCCAGTACCTCATCCATATAGACAGTATCTTGAGTATCAATAACTGGTTCAACTCCCGACTGAAGATTCGTTTGAAGAAGTATCCCGATGTGGAAATCATCGTAAGCCGGGAAAGGGCGGCGGAGCTGAAAGGATGGTTAGACAGATAAGCTTATGAATACACCTATATTGGAAACCTCCCGCCTGATACTGCGGAAGTTCACGGAAAGAGACATGGAAGCCCTCTTCCTGATACTCAAAGACGAAGAAGCCAATAAATTCCTGCCTTGGTATCCGGTGAAAGACCTCGAAGAAACCCGGCGGTTTTATCAGGAAAGGTATGCGGCGAAATACGGACAGCCGCAAGCCTACGCCTATGCCATCTGCCTGAAAACGGACAATTTCCCGATAGGCTACGTGAAAGTCGATATGGAGGAACACCACGATTTCGGCTACGGGCTCCGCAAGGAGTTCTGGCATCGGGGGATTGCCACTGAAGCGGGCGGAGCCGTCATCGCCCAAGTGAGGAAAGACGGTCTGCCCTACATCACCGCCACGCACGACAGGAACAACCCGAGAAGCGGAAACGTGATGCGGAAGCTCGGCATGACGTACCGTTACTCATACGAAGAACTGTGGCAACCCAAGAACTTCCCCGTGATATTCAGAATGTACCAGTTAAACCTGAATGGCGACAACGAGTTCGTGTACAGGAAATATTGGGACGAGGCAACCAATCATTTCGTAGAAGACTTGTAGCCGGACACGAAGCCTGTTGTTCCGGCGGGACAAGCCATTGCTTTTTGTATGTTTATTCTGTATAACAAGGGGGCTGGCATCCAATCCACACCAACCCCACTCTTTTTTATCTATCGCCGCATAGGCATAAAGCGAAATATTGCTCCTGTTTCCGCTCAGATTAAATGATGTCCAGCTTCATACCGACGGGTCATACTGGGTTGCTCGCCTCACGGGAAACACCGTCAGGCTTGCCCGTAGCAGTCCCAACAACAAAACAAGATGAACAGTCCGACCGTGCAGAGAGAAACGGAGATAATGACGTGAAATATCAGTAGTTTGTTCAATATTGAGATATGCCGCCGAGAACAGCGTTTCGGAAGCGAAAATATTTTGATTCATACCGTGCGAAAATTTTATTTTTTTGATTATTCAATATATTCACCACGAACAGCTACACCTCGCTTTTCAGCCAAGTGTAGACATCAGTATAAACCATGAAAAACAAACTGCTAAATCAGAATCCGTCTCATCCCGAAAATATAATGCTCGCAGGCATTGTCCCAGTTCGGGCTACGGGAAGAGTCATGCACGAGGGTACAACAATAGGTCAGGTTGTTCATGCGGCAAATGAGATACCGCTGTAAAGTTCGGAGAAGATGGGCCGTTTCCACGGATATGTACCGAAGATGCACCCCATTTACCTATGCGCCGGCACGGCAAGCCACATCGGGGATTTCTCCGACTATGCCTGTTATGTCGCTGTCCTTTTTTTGCCGGATAGAGTTTCTGTCATGAAATTGCAGAAAAGAGGCGTTGTCCGTATTTCGGACACAACATTCCTGCGCAGCCGCCACACCGGCCGCCGGAACATGCTGCGCACCGGAACTGCATACCAAAGCCGTCAGTACCAACGATAGAACAACAACGGACCCTTTTATGCTTTAATTTTACTTTCCATAGGGTAAGCATAGCCCCCCTTTCTTACCATTTCCATAAAATAATTAACAAAAATAAACGAGAATTATCTGTATTTTTCATCTGCAAGACTTAATGAGGAAGTTTCTCTGGATTCGGCCAGTGCCGCCACGCACTCTTCGCGTATGGACTTGATGTAATCCAGTACCATTAACGGATCGACACTTTTGCCGTCGAGCTTGCAGGAAATATGCAGGTGTTCACCGGTGCTGCGTCCTGTAGAACCGGTAATGCCGACGACATCCCTCGGCCCGATAGCAGCCCCTTTCCGGGTAAGGATACGCGACAGGTGGCAATAGCTGACCGTGTAGTTTCCATGCCGGAGGGTTACATACTTGCCGGAGGATTTGTCCTGCCCGACTTTCACTACCACTCCCGCCATCATGGCCATTACCTCGTCGCCCCGCGCATGGAGGTCGATTCCGTTGTGAAACTTTCTTTTTCCGGTAAAAGGGTCTTTCCGATACCCATAAAGCGAGTTGATTTTCATCCGGCGCAGCGGATAGCTTACGCTAAGATAGCGTTCTATCCATACGTGCTTGCAGGTGTCGGCAGACAATGCCGGGGCAGCGTCTCCTGACGGTGGTAAGGTGTCTTGGACGGAAAGCGTGTATCCGGGCAAGGTTACCGCATTATCCCTACCGGCAGAAACGACTTCAACCCTGTATCGGAACGGCACGGTCGAAACCGTATTGAATTGTGCTTGAACGGGGCCTGCGACACTTGCAGCACCCGCCATCAAAAACAGTAGTTTCTTTCTCATGCGGCAAATATAACCAGCTCTGCCCAAGATGTCCCGTTTCCACGACCTTTTTCGACCAAAGTACAACAAAAAAAGCATTCAGAGTATGAATTTATGTGTAAAATCATACTTTGAACATAAAAATAAACACTCTTAATACACTAATATTATTCTATTATATACAGCGAAATGAAAAGAATCTATCTTTGCAAAGTATAATTCAAAATACAAAATCAATTATGAATACAGTACGATTTGAACTAATTGAATTGCCCTATCCGACACTGGCCCGATTCGGGCTTACACAGGAGATGATCGAGGACTTGCCGATGCGTGTCCTTGATGAGATTTGCGACGGTCGACACTCTCCCGTGCTTCCGGTGCGTGTCCGTGACGAGAAAGGAGAACTGATAGAGAGTCGCAGCCGCTTCGCCCTTGTCCGCAGGGACGACGGCCGACCGGACGTGGTGTTCTATCCCGTTCTGGAATCCTCGCCGCTGGAACGCTATGACGAGGCGCAACAGAAACAGCTTCTTGACGGCAAAGCCATCATTGCGGACGTGGAGACGGCGGACGGGCGGCACAGCAAGGCATTCGTGCAGATAGACGAGGGAACGAAGCAAGTGATGTATGTTCCCACGCCGATTATCGGGCGCAACCTGCAAGTGCTGGCCGAAATAATGCATCTCGGTCCGGTAGAGGTAAACGGAATGCAGAACGGCGAACCGCTGACGCTGGTCGTAGACGACGAACCCGTCACAGTGGGTATCGACCTGCACGACAAGACCGGCATCCGCTTCTGTTCGGGCGACAGCCAAAAATGGAAAGAACAACCCAAACGCGAGTGGGACAAATACACTTTCGGCGTGTACGGCTGCTGGGTGATGGACGACGACGGCAATCTCGACTACGTTCCCGAAGAGGAATATACCGAGGAACTGTGGAACGAACAGAAGAAAAGCGCCGAGCGTAACCGTGCGGCGGGACTTCACAAATAACATCTTAACATTCATCAAATATGGCAGAACACCAATATTATCCCGAAGAGGTACTTATCGAGAAGATGGAGCGCGGCCAGTACGGCTGGCTTGACTATGTGAATCATTTCTCACCCGAATGGCAGGAGGAATATACCCGCTATTGCAAGGAGCACGGTCTCATGGTGGGCAATGAATCGGCCGCCGAGTTCGTCCACTACAAGGACGAACAACTGGAAGCGGCGATGGAGAGCGGAGACGCATAACGGAAACCTTTTTAACAACGGATTATGGCGATACGAAAGAATACCAACCCCCGAATGATGGACCTGCAACCCGAAATGCAGGACATATTGAGGCGTAACGGTATGCAGGCCCACGTGGTCAGTGACGGCACGGGCTACCGGCTCGTGGTACAGGGCCACGACTCGCCGCTGCTGACCTACGACCTTACCGAGCGTCAGATGTTGGCCCTGACGGACTGGGGGACAAACTCGGCCAACAAGAAAGCCTACAACGTGTTCACGAGCATTGTAGGGAAAGACTTTTATATGCCCAAGAACTTCGTCCATACCCGTAACGCCAACGGCCGTGTCGCTATGGGATTGCACGGCTACCGTATCGGTATGGGCGAATACGGACGTGTGGGACGGCTGGGTATGCCGCCTCCGTTCCTCGGTTGGACGCCACGCCACCAGTGGGGTTTCCATCTGCGGCGGGTCGGCGGACAGCTGTTCTATCCGGGACCACCCATTGTCCCTGAACGGTGGGACGGGCGCATGAAGCCGGGCGAATTGCAATCGGGCGGCTACGGATTTTATTACAAGTACAAGGACGGGCAGCCTATACAGTCCGCACGACAGACCGATGTCCTGCAGGACTTGCAAACGGTCATCACGCCGATAGTCAGCCGTCCGCGCAGTACAGAACCGGCCCGTACCTACAAGGAGTTGATTGCTTCTCCGGTCTATTTTTCCAACGAGAAATGGCAGGAGTGTCTTGCCTCCCACGGTCTTATCGTCGATAAGGAGGCACGGACCCTGACCGTACAGTCCGAAAAGGTGGCCGCCGATATGGTCTATGACCTGACGAAAGAAGAAACGGCCGTCCTGACCTCCAACTCCATCGAGGAACAACCTGTCGAGAAACGACTGGAAGTCCTGAACGGGGTAATCAGGGCGGATTTCGCCGACAAGGTAACAATGGCGGATCTCGACAGCGAGCGGCGTATCGCCCTCGGCTTGCACCCCGAAGTGCAGGAGGAACTGACGCAACGCCAGCAACAGGAGCAGGAAATCCTCTCCCCTCTGGAAAACCAGCTCCGGCAGGAGATGCCGTATGGCGCAACCGCTTCCGTCGATGGACGGGATATTTCCGTGCTCGACGAGCGCAAGGGCTGGTATCGGGAAGAACGGCACGGCAGGGAGGTCGAGGTCGGCGAAATAGCCGTACATCCATCCCCCATAGAGGGCAAGTACAAGATGACGGCCGTCATCGACGGGCAAGTCATCACTCACGAGATCAGCCAGAAGGATTACGATAAATTCCTTGCGGTCGATGACTACCATCGCATGAAAATCTTTTCGAAGATATTCAGCGAGGTGGACATGAAGATGCGGCCGGAAGCGCAGCGCAGTCTCGGCGTGAAAATTTTCGCCGCCCTCACAGCGGGAACGGTCATCACGGCGGGCGTCGTCCACGGCTTGCGGCATCATCATCACGGTCCGGAGTTCTACGGCGAGCGTTTCGGTGGCCCGCCACACCCGTATTTCAAACCCGGTGTCGATACGCCGAGAGACGTGGCCATACGCAATTTCGAGGCACAGATGAATCAGGATATTAACGATATGAGAAGAGGGAGATAAAGACAACTATGAGAGAAGGAGACCTTACCTACGACGACTTCCTGCAAAGGCTGAACATTCAGGACGTGCTGATTGACGCGGGCTACCACCTGAACCGGCGCGACGGCCTGCGCTATCCCTCGTATGTTCGTATAGACAGCGAGGGACGGCGTATCCGCGGCGACAAGTTCATCGTGACGCAACAGGGAAAATGCTGCTTCCAAGCCCAGCAGCAGAAAGTCTATAACATCATCTCGTTCATCAAGGAGCACCCGCAGTTCTTCACGGAATACCGTGTGGGCATGTCCCCCGACCGACTGGTGAACCTCGTGTGCAACCGGCTGCTGAACCATCCTATCGAGGACCGGACAACGCGGATTATACAGCCCAAGCGGGACATCCGCCCGTTCGACATCGCAAACTACGACCTGCACAAGTTCAACCCGCAGGACCGGGAGACACAGAAGAAGTTCTATCCTTATTTCAAGAGCCGGGGTATCGACCTCTACACGCAATATGCCTTCCACCGCCACTTCTGTCTGGCGACGAAACATCGTGAGGACGGTGCGGCATACACCAATCTCGCTTTTCCGCTGACCTTGCCCAAAGGCGACGGTACGGTCGTGGGCTTCGAAGAACGGGGACGTGCAAGAATGGACGGAAGCGGCAGCTACAAAGGCAAGGCTGAGGGCAGCAATTCGAGCGAGGGGCTGTGGATTGCCAGCCCTGCCAAGACCCCACTTGCGGAAGCCAAGCGTATCTATTGGTTCGAGAGTGCCTACGACGCAATGGCTTATTACCAGCTTAACCAGAAATGGGACAAGGAACTTAGAAAGGGAGTGTTCGTCTCTACTGGCGGAGCACCGAGCCAGCAACAGTTCAAAGCCATGATAGAGGCCACTCCACACGCTTACCACCATCTCTGCTTCGACGGGGACCGTGCCGGGCAGATCTTCGCCATCAACTTCGCGCTCACCCATGCGGGCAAGACATTCACCAGTAACGTGACGAAAGACGACAAACTGCTGGTCCGTATCAGTGGCGAGGAGAACCAAAACTACGAAGTAAAACTCGAACCCTTCGACTTTCACAGGATAGTCGGCACGCTTTTACGTCCCAAAGAAATCTATCGGGAAGATGGTACGCTTGACTATCGGACAATCGGCGACGGATATTTGCAGGAGATGAGCATGGTGTGCCAAGATGAGTACGAGATGGCTCTTGCCGAGGGTTCGGCCAGTGAGGAAACGCTGGAGGGCATGAGACAAAATATCATGGCCATAGAGGATGCGATCCGTAATCTTCCCGCTCCCGGCGAGGACAGCACCGACCTTATCGTGTACGAGCCCGCTGACAAAGGCTATAAGGACTGGAACGAACAGCTCTTGGCAAAAGCCAAGCTGCAAGAATCAGTTCACGAAGAGCCGGCCAGAAGAGAAGAACCCGAACAGGAACGGCAAGCACGTTTCCACCGATGACAATGCGGCACACCCCACATGAAACAACAAAAGAGAAGACAATGAATGACAAAGAACTGACACATGACGATTTTTTGCAAAGGCTCGACATCCGGGATGTACTGCTCGATGCCGGTTATCGCCAGAACCGACGCTTCGGTTTGCGTCTCTCTTCGTTTATCCGCACGGACAGTGAGGGAAAGCGTATCCGGGGCGACAAGTTCGTCATCACACAGCATGGGAAGTGCTGTTGCCAGCCACCCCGGCAGAAGGAATACAACGTCGTTTCGTTCATCAAGGAACACCCGCATCTTTTTGCAGAATACCATGAGGGCATAAATCCGGATCGGCTGGTGGAACTCGTATGCTACCGCCTTCTGCATTACCCTATTCCCGAACAGGAAACCCGCACAGGACAACCCCAGCGGGACACCCGACCGTTCGACATTGCGGACTACAACATTCAGAAGTTCGATCCGCAGGACAGGGGTACGCAGGAGAAGTTTGCACCCTATTTCGAGAAAAGGGGTATCGACCTCTGTACGCAGCAAACCTTTCACCGGGACTTCTGTCTGGCGACCCGACACAGCGAGGACGGTCAGAGGCGCACTTGCCTCGCCTTTCCGATGACGTTACCCGAAGATGCGGATAAGATCGTAGGATTCGAGAAGCGAGGACACGCCTACACGGACGGTAACTCCAGCTACGACGACATGACCGAGGGCAACCATTCGGGGGAAGGTGTATGGATTGCCAGTCCTGCCCGGACAGCTCTTTCGGAAGCCAAGCATATCTACTGGTTCGAGAGTGCCAGCGAGGCAATGGCCTACTACCAGCTTCATCAGGCGAAAAACCAAGAGCTACGAAAGGCGGTCTTCGTCTCAACGGGCGGCGAACCTACCGAGAAACAGATGCGAGGCGTGCTTGAGCTTACGATCCCGGCCCGGCAGCATATCTGTTTCGACACCGGTCGGGAGGGGTGGAAGTTTGCCCAAACCCTGCAAAAGGAAATCTGCCGCACGATACGCTCCACCATCGAGGAGACACCGGAGCGGAAACCATATCTCGATTCCATACCGGACGGCAATGATCTGGACGAAGGAGAATTTTATCTGTTGCCCAAAGGCGGCTTGCAAGAGAGCTGCATACGATTCGATGCCGAACGGGAAGAAGCCATATCAATGAGTTCGAGCAGGTTGTGTGCCCCGGAAGATGTGCAGGACCAAATAGATACCATGAGGAAGTGTTACCGTGAGTTCCGTGAGAAATTACAGGATTTTCTCGGTATCGACAAGGAGCATGATGTCGCCATTTCCCGTGAAATGCCGGACTGTCGCTATACAGGCTGGAATGAACAATTGCTGGCAGAGCAACAGCAAGAATCGGTCCGTGAAGAGTCGGTCAGAGAGGAAGAACCTGAACAAGAACGACAAACACATTTTCGCCGATGACTATGCAGCATTCCATACAAGACGAGCGGAATATCCTTCTGCGGCCGCATACCGGGCAATTCGTCATCGACGAACTGCCGCTGATGTTCGTGTGCATGGCGGGGCTGGTGTACGGCGGCATGGAAGGTCTGCCGTTGAGCAGTATGGCGAGAATCGTTTCCTTATTTCTGCTCCTCGTGTTGCTGTATCGCTTCATCTACCTGCGTCGGATACGTTACAGGGTCGGCGAAGAACAGCTTGTCAGCGAACACGGCATTTTCATACGCAGGGTGGACTACATGGAACTGTACCGTATCGTGGACTTTCAAGAACACCAGAGCCTCCTGCAACAGATTTGCGGGTTAAAGACGGTTCGCATTCTCTCGATGGACCGGAACACGCCAAGGCTCGACCTTATCGGCGTCCGATGCGGAAACGACATCGTGGCGATTATCCGTGAACGTGTGGAAATCAATAAACGAAAAAAGGGAATCTATGAGATTACGAATCATTAGTATATGGGCGGTCTTGATACTTGCCGGTCTGCTTCCGCAACTGGCCAAGGCGCAGATTGCCGCCTCAAACCCGCTGGAATGGGCGGCGTTGGCCGAGGGCAATGAATTGATTAACGGCCAGATAGACAAACAAATCAAAGGACAGACGCAGACCGCCTTGATGCAAAACAGTATCGCAGCAGAGTTCAATCGCATACACGAGTGGGAGAAACAGTACAACAGCTACCTCAAGACGGCGAGCGGCTATGCCTCGTCGCTGAAAGCCTGCACGCACCTCTATAATGACGGTGTACGGATTTTCCTCACACTGGAAAAATTGGGCAAAGCGATACGGAACAACCCGCAGGGTATCGTCGCCAGCATGAACATGAACAACCTCTATATCGAGACAGCGACGGAACTGGTCTCCGTGTTCACGCTGCTGAACGATGCCGTGGCCAAAGGCGGCATGGAAAACATGCTCACGGGGGCGGAACGGAGCAAAACCCTGTGGGCTTTGAACGACCAGCTCGCGGCATTCAGCCGGAAACTGCATCTGCTCTATTTGAGCCTGCGCTATTATACCCTGAACGACGTGTGGAACAACATAACGGCGGGTATGATAGACCGCAGCAACGGCGAAGTGGCCCGTCTGGCCATGTCCCGCTGGCGCAGGGCGGCAGCCACCGCCCGTTGAAAAAAGGACAATAAAAAACGAAGAACGATGAAGCGGATAATCTCGATATGGATTCTGTTGCTGTGCGCCGGTATCTCGAAGGTACAGGCGCAGAACGATGCGACCCTTGCGGGAATGATTCTGGTTTATACCAACAAGGCCGAGAAGGAACTGAAAAACCAAGAGAAGGTCATGCTGATGCAAACCACAGGGCATGTGTGGACAAAAGAAGAAGTGGAAGGTACGACGGACTTGCAACGGGAGTTCAACAATTACCTGAACTCGTTCCGTTCGATTGTCTGCTATGCGGCGCAGATTTACGGTTTCTACCATGAAATATCGCAGCTTACGGACAACATGGGCGACTTCACCAAACAATTGAGCAGACATTCGACGGGTGCATTGGCTGTCGCCCTCTCCACGCGGCGCAACCAGATTTACCGGGAGATGATATTGAACAGCGTGGAGATTGTGAACGACATCCGCACGGCCTGCCTGTCGGACAACAAGATGACGGAAAGGGAACGTATGGAGATCGTGTTCGGCATACGTCCGAAACTCCGGTCGATGAACCGGACGCTGCAACGGCTGACTAAAGCCGTGAAATATACCAGGATGGGCGACATCTGGCGGGAAATCGACGAGGGTGCACGCCCTGTTGCGGACAAGTACGACATCGTGAAAGCCGCCCAAAGACGATGGCGGCAAAATGGAAGAAATGTTAGACCCTAAAAAAGAATAAAAATATGGGAGCTTGGGATACGATATTGAAATACGGCGGAAAGGCCATGAAAGGCATGGGCAAGGCCGCCAATGCGACGGGAAAAAGTGCCGGTCATGCGGTACTGCATCCCTCGCAGACCCTTCGGGGAGCCGGGCAGGCGGTCAAAATGGCCACTACCGGAGCTGCCGTCGGCTATGTGGGCTGGGAAAAACTGACCACCGACAAAAGTGTCGCACGGATCGTCAGTGAGGCCGTAGTCGGCAAATCCGCCACGGATGCCCTTGCAGGTACGACCGAAGACATGAAGGAACTGAAAGACAAAGCCGGAGAGACGGTCTCTGCCATAGGCGAGGCTGTGGGAGGCGCGGACTCGAAACTGAACGGGGTGTCGAACTTCCTGCGGGAAGCCTCCGGCGGTGGGTTGTTCAACATGCTCAGCGGCTTTTTGCGAAACCTCGGAGGAGGCAATGTGTCGGGGTTGAACATTGCAGGACTGATTGCGGCGGCGTACCTCGTGTTCGGACGTTCCGGCTGGCTGGGTAAAATCGCCGGTCTGTTCCTGGGCATGATGCTTATCGGCAACAATGCGGGCGTTGTCCGCACGGTTCCCTCGGAAACGGTATCGAGGACACAGACGCCGACACTCTCTCCGGAGGAACAAGCGCAAAGCGGAGGAATGAGAAGGTAGGAACACATAAAAAATATATATCACAATGAAATATACGGAAGAAATGATCCTGCACTCGGACAGCGGTTACTGTATGCCGTTCGAAGAGCCGCGGGGAAAAGACGTGGAACTGTCGCTCGGTTACGGCGAGCAGGTACACCCGACAACGGGAGAAAAGTTCTTTCATCACGGGATAGACTTCAAAGCGCGGTACTACATACTGTCGGCTGTGGCCAGTGGCATCGTGTCGGGCGTGGGAAACGACCCGGTACACGGCATTTGCCAGACAGTCCGTTACGGCGGGTACGAGGTGACATACGGTCTTCTGTCGAATGTGTTCGCACAATTCGGACAACGGGTGAAAGCCGGACAAACGGTGGCTTTGAGCGGTGAACGGCTGCATATAGAAGTCAAATTCAAGGGCGAGGAGCTGAACCCGATAGAGTTCCTGACCATGTTGTACGGCAACATCAAGGCTTTGCAGGAAACCGACGGCAACGGCCCTGCAGGTTTTTACGATGCGGAAACGGGAGTAAAAAACGACTACGAGAAGGACCAAAGGGAAATAGAAGAGCTGATGCTCCGCTTTCTGCCGCTTTACATGGAGGATTTGCAGCGGGGAGCGTACACGGTGCCCGCACATACGGAACAGTCGCTCCGCCACATCTTCACGATGGGAGCGATGAAAGAGTATTTCTACGAGCAGATGCCGAGCATAGCCAATCCCCTCGGACTGGGGCGCAAAGCCATGCCGCTTGCCTGCAAAGTTCAGAACCTGCTGATAGCGGATTTCCTGAACTACCTTGCCCTGCGGCATGAGGTGTACCTCTCCACAATGGGCGGCGAGGTAAAAAAAAACTTCATGACGAAGCTGTAGCGGGCTGCGGACTCATCGACCCGCTGGCGGAGTTGGACATCGACATCCAGAGTTTCGACATATCGAGGATTGTCTCCGTCTATCCCGACCGCGCCGGAGTCCGCTGGTGGACGAAAGCATGGTTCAACAACAGGGAAGAAGGGGAAGCCTCGGTGGAAATCGAACGGGAACAGGCGGTACGCTTCATTCAAGACCGTATCGAAAAAGATGCATGGCTCGAAGAGTTTTTCCCCAAGCAAATGGAAGTGTACCACAACGCCATCGAACAAACGAAGGAACAACTGCTGAAACAGATAAACATGATATAGAAAGATATTGATTATATGGACGAAATCAAACATAGCAGGAGGTTTGCGGAAATAGAGACCCTCATGGGCAGTTATTTCCGCCATCATCTCGTCCCCGTCATGACGCAGACGCAAACCTACCTGACCGAGAAGCAGGGCGAGGAAATGAAGGAGTATTCGACTTCCATAAGCGGCATACTCGGCATGATGGCGTCGGCGGGCCAACCGCTCTCCGACCCGTACCAAACACTCAAGGTAACGGGAGAATGGAACTCCAAAACGACAGAGGACTACATCGAGATGTGCAATAAACGGATTCTCTCGTCGGAAGAAATACAGCACGATCTCGCCTACATGGCCGGAGAGTGGCGCGATACCGTCGTGCAGGAAGTCGGACGCGAGCGTTACGACGAACTGTCGCAGGAATTGGGCTGTGACCTCGCCTACGTTTTCGTGGACTACCGCGTGGAGCAACTGATGATAGACCATCTGGTGAAGGAACGTATGCCCAAGTCCTCGGCGGACTACATCATCCGCAAAGCGGCTGAATCAAGCCTGTTGGGGTTGCCTCAGGCGTTGAGCCGCTCGCCGCTGGCCGAAGAGATAGAGAAACGCGGAGAGGCCGCCTATCGTCCGAGCAAGTTGGAAAAAGGAGCAGGTTGGGTGTTGGGGGCTTCAGCCGATACCGTCATGCTGGGCGGTGCAGGTTCGTGGGCGAGCTTCGCACGGTTCATCGGAGCGGATACAGCCATCTCGGCCGTTGCCGATCACTTCGGGGCAGAAGAGACACAGACGCTCTCTGCAGAGGAGTGTATCAGCAAGGGTGTGTTCGGCAGCGAAAGCAATGTGTTCGAGGGATTCCGTAAGGAAGCAGCGGCGATTCCACCCAAAGAGAACACACTCTTGGCCGAAGCCAACGGAGAGTTACAGAAAAAGATACCGATTATAACATTCGATTTTATGGATTGGTGGAAAACAGACAGTATAAATATGCCGTGGCGGGAAGAAACTGCCGGGGAAGAACGGAAGCGGGCGGAACGGTATAAAGATGTGCCGATGGTGGTCGCTCCCGGACAGGAGGAAGCCTATCTGCAAGACTTGGAAAGAGGGAATACCGAAACGGAACAAGCCGGTCAGGAATCCGAACAGAGGGAAAAAGAGGCGAAAGAAGTGCAGGTTTCCACAGTCTCCACCGAGAAAACGATACGGGAAGAGCCGTCCGGGCAAGAACCGCAGACCATACAGACCAACGAGAACGGTTGGGATGGACTGACCCGTTTCCTCGGACTGGAAGGTTTCAGCGAAGTCATGAGTAATCCGGGCAGTGTGTTGGCCATGCTGCCAGACATGCTATTGGGTATATTCACAGGCAAGACGCAATCACTGGGACTGAAAGAAAACCTGCTGCCGATAGCGAGTATCGTGGCGGGCATATTCGTCAAGAATCCGATGCTAAAGATGTTGCTTATCGGCTTGGGTGGTGCGAACCTGCTGAACAAGGCGGGGCACGAGGCACTGGGAAAAGAAAGGACGGAGAGAAACGGAAATGTGGCCACGACCGACAAAAAGGTGCAGTACAGACGCTATCCCGATGAGCCGCTCAATCCACGTATTGTGAATCCGGTACTGCAAGGCAATACCCTTATTGCCACGATAGACCACGTGCCCTGCACGGTGCAGCTTAATTCCACGGTGGCGGACGCCTACCGTGCCGGTGCCTTGCCGCTGAACACGCTGGCCAATGCCGTGCTCGTCCAAAGCGACCGACTTCGCCAGATGGCTTCGCAGAACTATGACAACGGACAACAGGAGACCATCGTGCGGACACGGGGCATTCAGTAATATCATTTCGTAACCGACAAAAATTTTGGAATATGAAAGAGAAATCGCAGATAGAAAAGAATGCCGAGGAGCGACAGATAGAGTTGCTCTCCACGGCTTTGAACGAAGCATCGAACGCTGGAGGCCACTGGCTCAACGCCGCTGGCAAAGGTTTTCCAAAATTCTACCCGCGCGGTGTCGCCGTCAGCCCGTTCAACGGGTTGTTTATGGCATTGCATTCGGACCGGAACGGGTGCAAGACCAACCTGTTTACCCTTTACAGCGATGCCAAGGCTCGCGGCACATCTGTCCGTGAGCACGAGCAGGGAGTCCCGTTCCTGTTCTATAACTGGAATAAGTACGTCCATCGCAACAATCCGGAGGACATCATCAGCCGAGACGCCTATCTGAAACTGGACGAGGAGGTGCAGAAACAGTACAAGGGCATACATAACCGGGAGATCCGCACACTTTTCAATATCGACCAAACGACACTGCCTTACGTGGATAAGGAGGAATACGATATGGTATTGCTGAAAGACGGCAGTGCCGTGGAACGGGGATATTCCGAGGCCGACGAACGGCGATTGCATATCCGTTTCAACGACTTCCTGCTGAAAATGCGGGACAATCTCGTGCCCGTGCGTTCGGACGGAAGCGGAATGCCCCATTACGAGACAGACCGCGATGCGGTCTATATGCCGCGCCAACGGGATTTCGGACACTACAACGATTATGTACAGGAGGCACTGCGGCAAATCGTAAGTGCCACGGGACACCAGCAACGGCTGGCCCGTGAAGGCATGGTGATGAAAAACGGTATGGGTCCCTCGGAAGATGCCCTCAAACAGGAACGGCTAATCGTGGAGGTGGCTTCGGGAATCAAAATGCTGGAATTGGGACTGCCCGCCCGTCTGTCCGACAAAAGCCTTGAACTGGTGGACTACTGGAACCGGGAACTCAAGGAGAACCCCAACCTGGTGGACGCCCTCGAAAGCGACGTGAACAACGCCCTCGAAGTAATCCATAAGGCAGAACGGGGCGAGAAAATCGAATATGCCACGATGCGCAACCGCCGGCAGACCTCGGACATGCAGGAGCAGTTACCCAAGCATTTCTATGTAGCTGACGAGATCCGGAAACACCCGAACAAGGAGGACAAGACCATTGTCATTGTCATCGACCCGTCCTCGAAATCGGCGGATGTGATACTCCCTGCCGGTGCGTCGCCGGAAGTGGACAATGAAGTGCCGGGCATGAACAAGGCCCGTATCGGCAGGGCTTTGCGAAGGGAAGGGATCGAAAACGTGCGTTTCTTCAATCCTGACGGCGCATGGGGGTATAGGCACGATGATACTTATTTCGCCCAAAAACAGGTGTCACTGGCCCGGCTGAAGAACTGGGCGCTGGAGATGCTCTCCACATTGGACGTAACGCCTGCGGTCAAACGGGCGGACGAAATCGGCTTCGACCAAGTACAGATGATTCAGGACGACAAGAACCGCTGGGCACTGTATCTGAAGCCCGAACATCAGAGCGGGTACAGTATCTATCCCGACAAGGACGACCTGAACCGCTTCTTCTCCACCCTCAAACAGTCGATGGACAATATCGAAAATGTACGCATGGAGCTGGCGCACAAGTATTATGCGCTGGCGGAAACACAACCCGACCTGAAAGTGGACCTGTTCAGCAGCGGGGCGCAGGACATTGACCTGAACCGGATTCAGCGGGTGTCCGTGTTCAAGACCAAACAAGAAGGGACTCTGTGCGTGGCGACCATTGACGGAAAGAAATTACAACCCCGAAGCGTCACCCGGCAACAATGGCAACGCATGTGGGTGGCGGAGGACCGTGCCAAATACAAATGCCATCTGGCGGCCACGCTTTTCGCCGACGTACTGCGCAAAGGACAGACGCAGGAAGAGAGTGCCGGAAAGAAACAAGGAGAAGAGGATACCCAGCAGCAGGATAAAGACAAGAATCCTAAACAAACCGCCGGGGAAGCCCAGAAAGCCGGTTCATCCCTAAAAGAGTTGTCCATAAAAGATATGCCGGAACAACTGTATGGCAAGTATGAGCAAATCAAAGAAGAACAACCGGAAGCGGTCGTCCTTTTCAAACATGGGAACAACTATTATGCTTCCATGTATGATGCGGAGACCATTGCGAACGAACTGAACCTGCCTCCGAGCAAAGAACGCGTTCCGTATGATGCAAACAAAATCATATTGGTATTCGAGCATGACAATGAGGAAACAAGGCAGCAAATTCATGCGCTACGGGCATACGTGATGGATTGTGACGGTATGTCCAAGGCACAGCAAAACGGGCCTGCAGAAACAACCGACGAAGAGAACGAACAACGTCCAACCATGAGGAGGTAGAAATATGGCAAACAAGAATCAAGAATATACGGAACAATATGCAGACTATGCGATGGAACAGATGCGGCGGTACGGCATTCCGGCCTCCGTGACGCTGGCACAGGGCATACTGGAAAGTTCCAACGGACAGAGCCGTTTGGCGCAGAATGAGAACAACCACTTCGGTATCAAGGCCACGCCCGAATGGATTGCCGAGGGTGGCCGGTACAGCCTGTATTCCGATGACAAGCCGAACGAGAAGTTCTGCAGTTACGACAGTGTGGGCGATTCGTATGAGCATCACTCACGCTTCCTGAAAGAGAACAACCGCTATGCCCGTTGTTTCTCGCTCTCTCCCGACGACTACAAAGGCTGGACGCTGGGGCTCGAAAAGGCGGGCTATGCCACGGGCGGGCATTATGCCGACAGTCTGCAACGTATCATCGAGCAGAACGGGCTGCAAAAGTACGACCGTCAGGTCATGCAGGAGATGGAAGCGCAGGGAAAGCGGTTCGGTGTGGAAGAGAACCCGCTCCGGGAAGCCGGAAATGCAGTGGACTATTCGTTTCCGGTGGAACGGAAAGAGTTTCTTTTCGTCACCTCACCGTTCGGTATGCGGCAAGACACCAAGGACGGGACAAAACGAATGCACACAGGCATGGACATCCGATGTAACAACGGCGATGCAGTGCTGGCGACGGAACAAGGCGGCAAGGTCGTCGCTGTCGGAAACAAATCGCTCACGGTGGAATACCCCCGTGCGGACGGCTGCAAAATACAGTGTACCTACAAAAACCTCGGCGAGGTATTCGTGAGAACCGATGATACAGTACAGGCCGGAAATCGGCTCGGTAAATCGGGCAAGAGCGGGGAACACCTGCATTTCAGTGTCCGGCAAATTCATGCGGACGGTACGCAACGGGACGTCGATCCGGCAGCGTATCTGGCTGAAATCGCACAAAAGGGCAACATCAAACAACAAGTGTTGCATAACGGCAACGACCTGTTCGCCAAATATAAAAGTCCGGAGAATGCCAAGGAAAACCTTTCACCCGATGCATGGATGAAAAAACTGCTCTCCTCGGAGGACAGCGGCGTGGGACTGTCAGGGTGTAGCGACCCTATCGTGGAGATGGCCATGACCGCTTTTACCTCCCTGATGTTGCTGGCGACGCAAATCGACAGCAAAAACGAGGAAGAACAAAAGGCGGCCATTTCCGAGGCGATGGACCGCCGGGAAATCGACCTGACATCGCTGTTGCCCGGCATGAAAAGTTGCGACCTCGTGATCGGGGAAAACGGGCGGGCTGTCCTGCAAGCGGACAACGGAAGCGTCCAGGTATCGCGGGAACTGACCTCTGCCGAGTTAAGCCGCCTGTCGGTGACGCTTAACGACGGTTCTCTTTCGGAAGAAGCCAAACGACTGCGTGTGACTGGACTGTTGAACACGGTCATCCTCTCGGAGGCAGCCTCGCTGAATTTCGAGCAGGGAATGGCCGAGCAACGGGGACAGACGGAAATCCTGAAACGATAAAATCCGAAAGCCATGATAAAACGCGTGATGATACGGTTATGCGGGTATCTATTCGGACTATCCGTCTGCGTCCTGCACATTCTGCTCTGTTACCTGCTGCTGGGCTGGGTGACAACGCTCGTCGTCATGGGGGTGCAGTTGCTGATTGCAGCAGGATTCATCTACATAAGGATACGTGCTCCTGATTAGGGCCGCCACCAGTCTGTTCAACTTCAATTCATAGGACCCTGTTTGTCAGATGGTATATGTGTATCATTAAAAGACAAAAGCAAAATGATTAAATGTAATGTTACGGTATGCGGCACGATAGGCCGCAATGCTTCGGCGAGAACAAACAAGGAAGGAAATTCGTTTCTGTCTTTTCCGCTACGTGTCACGATTCCGGACCGAGACGGTCAAAACGAAGTTATCGAAATCAGTGTCAGCAAAGACGGCTCCCAAGAGGAGGCATCAGGTTATCGGAACGGTTCGCACGTGGAGATTACAGGAACGCTGTTTCTGAAACGCAGGGGTGACAAACTCTATTTCAACCTTTTTGCAGACCGTATCGATCCGGTTGCCTCAGACACGGCGGATTTTCTCAAAGGAGATATGGCATTTCGCGGTAAAGTGGGCAAAAATATCGAGGAACGGAAAGACAGGAACGACAAACCCTACACGATGTTCTCGGCATTCAGCATCAAGAAGGTCGATGAGAATTTCGAGTACCAGTGGGTGCGCTTCTTCTGCTTCGACAGGCAACGCGAAGAGTGGTTGCAACCGGGTGTCAAGGTAGAGGCCAAGGGCGAACTGACGGTCTCGGTACATAACGGGAAGCCGGACATCTCCTGCCGAGTGGAAGAATTGATGCAATATGTTCCCGAATCGGATAACTCCAATCAGTAGCAGTCATGGCCGGTTATAGAAAGCGAAATACAGAGGGACCGAACAGCGAGGATAAGGCGCTGGACCTCTTTGCCGAGATGATGATCGAGAAAATCGAAAGCATCCAGAAAGATTGGCACAAGCCGTGGTTTACCGAGGGTGTACTGCAATGGCCGCGTAACCTGTCGGGGCGCGAGTACAACGGTATGAACGCCCTGATGCTGCTCCTGCATTGTGAGAACGAAGGGTACAAGATTCCCCGTTTCTGTACGTTCGACTGCGTGCAGCGGCTCAACAAACCCGGTAAGGACGGACAAGAACTGCCAAGGGTATCTGTGCTGAAAGGCGAGAAATCCTTTCCCGTGATGCTGACCACATTCACCTGCATACACAAGGAGACAAAGGAAAAAATCAAGTATGACGATTACAAGAAGCTCTCCGACGAGGAGAAGGCGCAATACAACGTCTATCCCAAAATGCAGGTGTTCCGGGTGTTCAATGTCGCCCAGACCAACTTGCGGGAGGCACGACCGGAGTTGTGGGAGCAGTTGGAGGTAGAGAATGGGAAAAGGATCGAAAACGGCGAACATTTCAGTTTCGCGCCCGTCGATACGATGATTCGGGATAACCTTTGGATTTGTCCTATCAAACCGAGACATCAGGACGAAGCATACTACTCGATTACGAGAAACGAGATAATCGTGCCCGAAAAAGAACAGTTCCAGTCCGGAGAAGCCTTTTACGGAACGCTGTTTCATGAAATGGTCCACTCCACCGGCGCCGAGGGTGTTCTCGACCGCCTCCAGCCGACATCTTTCGGCTCGAAAGAGTATGCCCGCGAGGAACTGGTGGCCGAACTCGGCAGTGCACTGATCGCACAACGCTATGGCATGACCAAGCATATCAAGGAAGACAGTTGCGCATACCTCAAAGGGTGGCTCGATGAATTGAAGGAATCGCCACAGTTTATCAAGACGACGCTTCTGGACGTGAAAAGGGCTTCGTCAATCGTTACTCAAAAGGTGGATAAGATTGCACAGGAGTTGGAACAAAATGTTACTGAAGAGCAAGAGAACAAACACTCGACCAAGGAACGTATCTTTTACGCATCGGTGGCTTATCTCCAATCCACCGATGACACGACGCAACTGGACGAATTGAAGGACAAAGGCGACTACAAGGGATTGCTGGCACTCGCCAAGGAGTATTACGACGGCAACGGTATGGACGAGCAGCATACATTCGCTTCTCCCCTCCAGAACCGGGGAGATGATCTGCTAATCGAGGATAAAGACTTTGCCGTAGTGTACAACGGAAGTGTCGGGGGCACTTACGACATCATGCTGAAGTACACGGAACAGGAGGTGCGAGACCATATCCGGCGTTACGGAACCGACCGCGCCAGCGATGATGTGAAAGAGGTGGCCAAGGATATGGCGGCGGAAGAGTTTGATGTCCTGAAACATCAGAAACTCCCGATGTTCGAGATGCCGAACGGAAAACATCTGTTCGTCTGGTATAACAGGGAAACCGACACGCTCAATGCCGGACCGTTTACCGGTACGGATATACCCGACAGACACCGCTTCGCTTACAACCATTGTCTGTCGATGGAAGCCAACCTGCAAAGCGTGAACGAGAAACTGGAGGGTATGGAAAAATACCAGGCCGAAGTGCAAGAGGAAAGCTACATCAGCGGTCTGCACCGATAACGGAAACGAGTGTGAGGTGGCGTTGAAGTGAAGCCACCTCACATTCTTATACATTACATTAAGACAACAGTTTGTCAATCATTGACTGTAGCTGTGACATATCGCAATATTGATTGATACCACCAGTATAATCCTTTACGTGCCGGGCAGTCCGTATCAGGAACGAATCAAGTTCTATCTTTACCCCACCGTCCATCCGCGCATCCGAAGAATGGCTTATGTACACGAATTTACCGTTACGCTCAATAAAGCAACTTGTAAGGTAATGCCCCTTGCTCTCGGCTACAACTGCCGCATCCACGGCTTTTGCATATTTGGATATTTCACTCAACAACGCCGTTTGGAAGTTATTGTATTCCTTTGATACATAATTCCCTGCATCTGCAAGGACAGAAGATTGCCATTTGGTATAAAAAGTCTGTGTCATATTCTTTCAATTCTAATTCTGTAAATAAATTAGGCACATAGCAATAAAAGCATTGAATTTATAGTATTCAATTAACGACATTTAAGCAATTACCATGATGTTTTCAGAGACCAAAGTTACGGAGATTTATCGTATAGCAGATGATTTTTGCAAAGAAATTGCTCAATTTCAGGGAAAATATATGGTTGAATGAATATTCCATGCCCCGCTCCTTTAATACAACTTTATTTCCAACTCCCTTTCTACCATAACAACATACTGTTTTTTGAAAGAAGCCCGCCATTGATGTATGTTTTTCAAAGACGGGCAACTGGCTATATTTGAATTATACTCACGTTAAATAGCTTTCCCAGTTCTCTTTGTCGATAGTTAATTTGTTCATTTCCCAATCGTATTCCACTTCCGGCATATCAGCATAAGGGAAATACACGGTATAGCCTATCTGTCCGTAGGAGCAATGTAATGGTATGACGCAAATATCCTGACCACAGTAAGGTTGTGGCGTACAATATTTCTTCCAATCAAAACGGCCTGCAATTATATTGCAGCAGAGTAATTTTAGAGCCATTATACCTTTCCAACTCTGAAAATCCGTCTTACAACTTGTCCTTTCCATAATGAATATCATTTAATGTGCTATGTTATAATAAATTTCGGGTTCGCTCGATACATTGTAGATGTAATTGCCACAACGTACCAAAAGGGCGTTTTTGCCATAATACAGTTCTTTCATTCCGGTGATGCTTCCTGTCTTGTGGAAATTTGGAAAGCGGCTTATTCCTGTCCTTTCCGCATCTTTTGTGTAAAGTGTTTTCATTCTCATGCTATTGCTTTTTTTAATGTTTCATACAGGGTTTCTATCATTTTCTCGGCTTCTTCCATATCGGTTACGATGTCTTTGATGTGGTAGGGCGCACCGTTTTTGCCGTGCCCGTCATTGCCTATCCACAGGTAGGTTTCATAGTCGGGGTCGAAGCCTTCGTAGAAATTTTCCAATTCACACAGAAACCTGTCGAAATCCCCGTCTTTCATTTCAACAGAGACGTTGAAATCCTGCCCTTTGGGCGTATATTGCTGAAAATCGAACACCACTCTATTTTCGTACTTCGTTGTCGATGCTTGCCAGCCCAATCCTGTGGCTACTGCGATAATTTGTTCTGTTGTTGTCATCGTTTCGTTTTTTTATTTCCCTTTGTTCCGAGCTTTTCAGCCCGCCGCAGGGTCGGTTTTTATGTGCGATACCCGACGGCGGAAGCAAGAACCGCAAACAAGGAACCGCCGATGAAATTTTATGAAATACCGGGATCTGTGATTTCGGAAAGTTTTCGTCAAATTTCAGCAAGGTAGCTCTGCGATACTTGGTCAGCCGTTCGTCCGCCGTACCTTTGCACGGTAAAAACAGCCTGTGGCGGTGACGGGCTTCGAGGAAATGATAATCCGACGGTATAAAAGGGAGAAGCAAACTATAAACGTCCTGCCTGCTCATGGCATATAAATGGCTGATTGGGCTATTCAAGTGAAGATAGCTGCCTACAAAAGTATGCGGCAACGGCCGGAATATAAACAACCACCTGTCCCGATTGGCAGGTGGTTGACCGACAGCAGCCGGTATCAGGCGGTCATACGTTTTCGGACAAGTGCGATGTTCTTATGCACAAGGTTCATAATCCGTTTATGGTATTTCGTATTTTTGTTACACAGCCCTCTCGACTGCAGCACCTTGAATGTTTCGAGGCTCAACTCTACGGTCTCGACCCTCTTGTTTTCTATCCGTGCGGAGAATACCAGCGTATTCGGCTTGAGGTAATACTCGCACTGTCCTACGCAGTGATGCAACGCATTGCCCTCGTCGTAGTAGGCTTCCACGCTGTCCAGCACACGGACGACTATCGTCCCGTCCGTGAACTCCAGACCGAAGAACTTGCCTTTCAACTCCCTGAAACGTGCCTCGTTTTCCCTTGCCCGTTTCATCTGCTCCATGCGTTTTTTCTGCTCTTGGAGAATACGCACCTTGTTCTGGTACTTGTCGTGTTCGGCTTTCAAATCGGCAGGGCAAACATAGTGGGCGTTGTGCAAGTCTTTGCCGCACCTGTCGAGCATACGGAGATAATCTGTCCATATTCCCATGTCTTTTATCCGATACTTCTGGCGTAACACGATTTTGTAGGACGGCCAACAGAAATCCAAATCCTGCGGGTGGTCTATAAAATACTTGAGGTCGCGTTTGCGTCCGCTTTTGAGTATCGTTTCCACACGGCTGTCAGACAGCAGAGCTTTCATCAGCTTTTGCGGGACGATGTCGGCGAACGAACCTTTCAAACCATTGCGTCGTAATTTCGGAATAGATGTATATCTCGGATAAACGTAACAATCCGCAATATATTTATAAACATAGTTGTCGTTCCGCAGTTCCAATCCCGACCCGTACAGAAAACAATCCAAGTAACGTCCCATTGCCCGTTGTAAGGCCGTCAGAGCAGTTTTACCGTTCTCGTCCAACCAATACCTGGCCACTTCGCACACGTCCGTCCGAGCTTTCCGGCTCTTGTGATAATAAACGGTCATTCTGAAAATCCGCTGTACCTGAAATCCGTCCTGTGTGGTGATGACGGAAAAATAACTTTTCTCGTCCGTCTTGCGGCAAAGCGTGTCTTTGAGCGTCAGTTTGGCATGGCAGTTCGGACAATGGCAATGTTTAGTTTTCGTCTCGTTCCACCGATACCCGCAATCGAGGCAGGTCGTTTGTCCGCTGGGCGTGCGAAAAGCGTAATGTCCGACGGTATGACGGAACGCCCATTCTGTTTGCTTCTCCGTGATAGGCAGTAACCGCCTGTTGGCGGCTACTACCTTATGTTGGAATTTCGTTCGTGCTTTCATGGTCAGAAATCGAAAAGTGAAAGTTCTGTTTGGTTGCTCTGTGCGGCTTTGGCAGTCGGCTTCGGCTTGCTGTGGCGTTGCTGTATCTTGCGCATTTCTTCCTCCTGATAGGCTTTCAGCGCCTCCTTTCGTGCCTGTGCCTTTTCTTCTTCGGTCAGTTCTACTTTGTGGTTGACCACGACACCGCAGCTAATGGGGTTTCCTACGTCGATGTTGTCTTCATCATAGTAATGAATGGCGAGCGACCACACCTCGTCGTCAGTCATTCCGCAACAGCCGCTTGCCTTTACTTGATTGAGAATAAACGTGATACAATCGTCCAAGTTCTTGTTTTCTTTGGCATAGGAGACAGCAAAAAGTTCGTCTGTCTGCGCCCTGCCGTCCAAGTATTCCTTGATAGTCTGTTTGAAATGTTCCGTACCTTTCATCGTTTTGCATTTTGAGGTTAAAAATGATAGTCGATAACACCGCCGATATAGAGTAGCGTGCCGGGTTCAAATTCGCATACCTGCCGCAGGAACTCGTAGGATTGCTCGGCGTGGGATTGCAATCCCTCTTCGTCCATGTAGAACCAGTAGGCGGTATCGAGCGGGTTTTTCAGAAATTTTTCAAGCTGATAGACCGGGCCAATCCATTCCTGTACGCTTTCGGGGGTAATGGCTTCCGCCCTGCTTCGAATGTCTGCGACAAACTCTTCTCTCCATTGTGCCGCACCGCCATTGTAGCGTATGGTATCGTCGGAAACAAGTTCGAACATGCCTTTGGGCAGAATGTTGTTTACCAAGTTGTCGATATGGTACTGGCGTTCTTCGTCGTCAATCTCGGCACAATAATCGAAAAAGCTGTCATCGCCTTGCATGAGGGTGTCCTCGTTCATGTAGTCGTCCTTGTCCACTCGTGTTCGAGTAATTTGAAAAATCTTGCTGTGCATAACCTTGAATTTTAATTTGTTGAACTTGCTTTTCTTTTCCCTCCCTTCGGAAGCCTTTCGGCTTTCCTTGCCGGGAGAGATTTTACATGCAAGCCAGACAGCGGGGAAAGGACGGAAAGGCAAGCAAACGGCCGGGAATTTCACGGAATACCCAACCCGACAGGCACGGCATGTCGGGGAACTGAAAGGCCATCTTTGATTTGCGGAAGGCTGCCGGGCAAATTCAAGAGCCGTTAGCACAGTGGTGCTTGACGCCGGACGACCGCTGTACCTTTGCATGGGAAAATCTAACCGGCGAGGGAGCGACGACAGGATAGTAAGAGGAATGTAATATGGTTAGAATAACCACATAAAAAAGTGGCAAATTGTTTGTGAATTGATATAACCCTGTTATTGTTAAATTCTGCGTACCATTTTGTTGTATGGTAATAAAGTAGTATTTGCATAAAATTAATGATTATGGTTATAACGATTAAGAATATTCCGGTTTTGGAAGGTGCTACGGCAGAAGATTTCGTGCGTAATGCAGAAAAGAATGCCGTAAAGGTAACTCCACAGTTGTCCGTGGCGGCCAAGAAACGGCTACAAAAGGTATTGGAGAAATCCCGTTCATTCCGATTCAACTAACAATGGACGGGATTTCTTTATACGATGATTGCGTCATGCCTGCCTATATAGGGAAGTGCGGGAAAAGTGTCTCCCTTTCACTTGCGGCGAGGATGATCTTGATGATTTTTTCCTTCATGATGCCGATTTATATGCGGATGAACTTTTAGGGAAAACTTATTGTTGGGTGACGACTGAATTTCCGCACCGTATTGTAGCGTTGTTTACCTTGGCTAATGACAGCATCAAGACCAAATTAATCTCTTCCAATGACAAAAATCGTTTGTAACGTAATATCGTAAACCCAAAACGTGGGCGTAGCTACCCGGCTGTACTGATAGGAAGACTGGGGGTAAACCGGGAATATCAGGGCACACCGAGCCATGTAGGACAGCAACTGATGACCTTTATAAAAGACTGGTTCCGTCACGAGGACAATAAAACGGGATGCCGCTTTATCGTAGTGGATGCGTACAACGAGGAAAGGGTGCTTAAGTATTACGACAAAAACGGCTTTCTTCCTCTATACAAGACAGAAGAGATAGAAAAGCAATATTTATGACATTCCACAAGACGCACCTTTGAAAACGCGCTTGCCATATAAAGGACTGATATAACTTGAATTTGACAGAAACGGTCTCGGAATAATCATTCGAGGCCGTTTTTTATGTGCATATTATGCAGTCGCCAAATGCGGTCATAAGGTTCAAGTTATATAATTTACTGAATAGCAATTTCTTTTCTAATCAGGAAAAGAGTTTATTGATAGTTTTTTCGTATATTTGATGCAGTTAGAATATATTTAACTGGCTATTAGTAGATTGGGAAGAACTCACACGAGAACGGGCAACGGATAAGAAATTGGAAAGTGTTTAGAACCACTATATTTCTCAATACTGTCAAATAACTCTTAATCTGAGGCAAAAATAAGTAATTCAAACGGAAGAACCAAGAGTACAAGCGGTAAAAACGAAAAAAAGTAATTACTTCATGAAAGACTTAATCGGAACTATTCGAGGAAAGGGTATTAGAGGGAGAATGGGAGGTAAGTAACTGTAAATGAGTGTGATTATCGCTATATTTCGGTGGTTTGCACAGAGGGGTAAATTAGAATTTCAGAACTACTGTTTTATCTCACACACCCGTTTTTGTAGAAATCATACCATTTGTCAATCTGCTCGGGGTTGTCGGCTCCCAGTAACAGAAGCATCTCACGGGTAAATTCCAAGTGTCCTACACCGTTTGCCGTAACGATGTTCTTATCACTGACAGCTTGTGCTTCCACATAATTTTCTACGTTAGTATAAACTGTACACCCCATTTTTTGAGTTGGTCAATACCGTTGCCCGTATGCTTTACATGGTTCAGAAAACCGTGCGAACACAAGAACGAAGCACCGTTGCATATCGCCCCGACGATTTTGTCTTTATCCAAAGCCTCTTTTACCAATGGGGCGACAAGTTCCGCTTCGGGAGAATCCCAACGGTTGCCGCCGATAAGCACCAAGGCTGCATAGTCTTTCGGCATATTCTCAAAAGAATAATCGGGCAAAGTTCTGAAACCGCCGATAGGACGGACAGTGTCCAATGTCGGTGCAACGGTATGCACTTCGTACTTGATTTCACCATCCGGTATCACGGCCACATGAAGGGCCGTGGAGAGAAAAGCCCCCCAGTCTGCGTACCCATTTAACAAGACAAATAAAACTTTCTGTTTCATTGATGTATCTATCTTCTTAGTTTAATAACTTCGCCGCAAGTTTGTAGGTAAAGAGAATTCGGGGATTGGACAACTCCCATCGCTGAACCTCATCCCGTATCAATTCTGCGTGCTCCTTGCTTATGTCTCTCAAGGCATTTCCCACGGATTTCCTTAAATACTTGCTTTCATGTGCCTTGTGCTTACCGATCAACGCAATGGCAATTGACGGATTCTCCTTGAAGAACGGACGAGTTGTCCAAATCCTCAACCCTTCAGTTACGGCACGGATAACATTCGGATTGTCGTCATTCAGCCACTCTTCGATGAGCGGTAAAGACGCTTCATATCCTCTATACTTGCAAACTTCATCGAAAGCCATTGCAAGCATTTCCTGTACACGCCAATTCTTGTCTATACTGACCGTCTCTTTCAGAAAACAAAGAGCATTATTATTCTCTGTTGCCAATCTACCCAATAGCGTTGTCGCCAGCATCCTGAATTGGTAGGCTTCATGCCTGAACAGTTCGAGGGCAAGTTCAAAAAATTGTTTCCTCGGGTATGCGGAAAGGATTTCATTAGCCCCATCAAGGATGTGGTGAAAACCATGCTCTATTTGCCGTATCTTGTTTAATAAGTTATCGATATTCATTTGTTGAGTGTAAAATTCTTCATTCTTCCATTTTTCTTATCGGGTGCCGGATCACAGTCCTTCGCTTTTCGGGAGCGACTTTCCGGGCGTCACTGAGATAGATTTCATGATGCATGCGCTTATCCGTAATGTCGAGGACGTAGCCCCGGCTCTTCATGTATTCGTGCATAAGTGCGACAGTAACCGGCTCGTCATCATAAGAACCGACATGCATGCATTGGACGCATAAGCCCTCATCACAGGAGAGAAACTCAACCTTGGCAAAATCGGTTTTCTTTTTCTTCGTTGCTTCCCGGATTGCCCACTCGAAATCTGCTTTTGTCACAAAGTCCGGAAGACGGATGACCGATATCCACTTGAAGCTTTCCTTTCGGGCATAGTCGATCCCTTTTACGCCATCCTGCCACCAGAAGCCTTCGAGCGGCGGCACGACATAATCGAAATACCCTTCGATCCGATGATCGCCTTTTTGGCTCATTTTGATGGTAAACGCGATTCCATACAAAAGCCCGATCGACTGTTTGTATTCTCCCTCCTCTGCATTCGGGTCTCCCTGTCCTCGAACGGCTATGTAGTTCATGCTTGGCACGGTAATGATACCGGGCTTGCTGGGGGGCATATAGAATTCCCTGTATTCTTTTTTGTAGTCAAAAGCCATTGGTTTATTCCTCCATCTTATCTATTTGTTGCTTGTTTTGATATGCATCCTTATCTTCCTCATCGCCCAGTCGTAATGGCTTGCCGTTGTCGAAACACAGTAAGCACCGAGTGTGGAAGTGGAAGTGGAAGTGCCAGGCCAATCGAACGCCCCCTTGACAAAGAGTTCATCGTTGGAGAATTGCCCTATCAGAGTCATTACCTCCTTGTGACTCTCTTTTAAGTTCGCTTTTGCTTGTGTCAATGGCGTGCTTTGATGCTTCTTCCAAAACTCCACGTTCATTGCCGGGTATGTGTTCCAGTTGTACGGTTCGGGCAGGACGGTTTTGTACCCGCCGTCAAGCTTGGCTTTTATCCACCTTAGTAGCAGTTGATGCCACTCGTACAGATATACAAGCACATCACGCAGGTTCCTGTCCCTGCTCCAATGTGTTTCTTTCCCGGCCGTTGCCATTTCGTCGGCAAAGGCTGCCTTCTGCCGTTCTTCGCTCATACTGTCGATGAGTTTCCACATCTTGTCGAATTGTCCGTTGGCAGATGTTATCAAATCCCCTTTTGTCGTTGCTCTTGCCATAGTCGTTATTATTTATCATAGAGTTCCTTGCTAAAACTCCGGCAATGCCCGTTGGGGGCTTCAAAAGTCAGCAATTCGCCGTATAGCTCTTCTCTGATGTTGCCGATGATCTTCACATTTTTGCTTCTCAACTCATCCCGGACAAGTTCGATATCCTCCGCCTCCAACATAATCCTTGTCTTGCCGGCAACAACTTCACCTTTTCTCTCCGGTTCTTTTCAGGATGGCAAACGATGTCTCGCCCAAATCGAACTCTATCCGGTCGCCATCAATGGCTTTTATCTCAAACCCTATATTGCGATAGAATTTTTTCGACCGTTGCAAATCACTGACATAAATCCAACAGGCATATATTTTTTAATCTTCATTCTTATCGTGTTCTTTTTCCGTACTCCGTGCAAACCTTGTCGTGCAATGAGACAATGCCGCCACATTCCGTGCAGGTGTATCGAGCGGGGTGTGTTTCCATGAAATGAAATAAAATACCCCGTTTCCCTTTACAATCTCACTATTTTCGACCGGACTTTCCTTGTAACGGCTGTTGTAACTTCTTTCGAGGTTTCTTATAAGTCTACAAGGGAAGTCGCCACACTGATAGTAATAAGTAATCTCTTTCAGCAGCACGCAGTCCTTTATCCTGCCTTGCGACAATGTTCCGGTCTCCCTTTGCCTTCCCGCGTACAGCCGACGCAAGTTTTTTGCGTTTTCCGTGTATGACAATGCTTATGGCAGACCATACAGTTCATACCGCAGGGAGCGAGCATTTCTATGTCAATGCAGTCAATTCGCATATCTCTTTCCCCATTTATTCTATGCTGCAAAAATAATAATTTTCTTTGTACCGTCGTGCTTTTATTGTTCTATTAATTCCTGTATCTCGTTAAGATGCAACTCACATCCCAAGTTTATAACAAAATAGAGCAATATAGGGACAACCTGCTCAAAGTTTCCCTTGATGGGAAATATGGCATGATAGACCCGGACGGAAATATTGTGCTCGAACCAATCTATGATGAAATGTATGTATATGACGATTAGCTGAAACTTTATATCAAAGGAAGCGGAAAGGATGGTTTTGCCGGACGTGCTACCGTAGAAGAAGCCAAGTTGGTTATTCCTTGTGACAGATATGTCCGCATTGAAAGCTTCAACTTGGGTGGCGGCCAGTATGCCGAAGCGGTCAAAGCTGTCGCCAAATACACGTACCGGAACGGTGTTGTCAACCGGCAGGGAAAAGAGGTTGTCCCTTGCCAATATATCCACATTTACATGATAGAAAACGGAAAATGTCTTGTCATGGAGTCTGGTACTAACCAGCGAAAGTGGGTAAAATTGAATGAATAGCAACATTAAAGTATACACAATTATAATAAAAATCATAGAATAAAAAATAATTCGGCTGAATATAAAAGGAATAGAGTACCGGCTTAAACAAGGAAGCTGCCGACATAGAAAGACAACCGGAGAAATGACCGTGCAGAATAAAGTCTCCGAAACCTGTTTTACAGGATCGGAGACTTGTACTGCAAGACAATCCTCTGCCGGGGATTAGCGTTTGCCATGTGTATGTCTGCAAAAATAGTTTTGCAGGGATTGGTAACGGTTCGGAATGACCGCATTCTCATTGAAACCGTTCAGGCAATGAAGCAATGCTTTTTCGAGCGTGATGTATCGGCGACTGAAAGTCTGTACATTATCCAAGCAACAGGCTTCCAAAGCGTATTTGAACGGTGCAAGATTTTCAGGTTCTCTCCGAATCCGCACATACCACAGGAAGAACAACTGAATCGTGAAACTGTCGGATTCACCTGCTTTCATCAAATGTTCTTCATCAAGCAGCCGTCGGACAAACTCCGGGGTAAGCTGACAATCATTTTTCCGATAATACTTGCGTTTTGCCGTATTATAGGCTGCAAACTGTTCGATGTCCTGTGCCGTCAGCCTATATACTTCCGAGTAAAATGCACGTACTTCTTTACCTGTAACAACGATTTTCTCGTCTCCGAACTCGTATTCATACGCTTTTTCATCGGAGATTTCCTCTTCTGTAAAGGTCTTGAACCCGTAACATTCCGTTACGATGAACGGTTCTTTTCCGAACTTCGCCAGAGATTCGAGGGCATGGAGGCTGTTGCAGGAGAAGAACATGTCGTTTCCAATACTTTCACCGCTTTCCAGCAGCCGGATTTTTACGTCTTCGGAATCGTTGGTGTACTTCCATACTATCCGACAGCTTGCATAATGGGGATTCCTGCCGTTTGCCTCGACAAATCCGGCAAATCCGCTCTTGATGGCGGCCTTTGTCTTCTCTACATCCGTCAGGACGCTTCGTACCTTACAAGTTTCGCACCGGCCGAATTGCAAAGAATCGTCGGAAATTTCCGTTATCACTTTAGTGTTGGGGTTTATCGTGGCTTCGCATACTACCTGCGTGCCGCCACATCGTGTACATATTATACTCATATTTTGATAAGATTAAAAATTAATATATCCTTCTATCCGCTATTTTGAACTTGTCGATAAGGTTCTACCAACAGCTGCAATTCCTTTTCAACCAAACAGTTTGTCCAAATTCTGCTTAAAGCATAGCATTCGGAGACACTTCCTATCCGTCCCAAATTTTCCTGTCCGTAATTTGACTAACATTTGTACGCATAATACATAAAAGTTAAATTAAACATCGTTTTTCTTTTCCCTCTCTTCGGAAGCTTTTCGGCTTTCCTTGCCGGGAGAGATTTTACATGCAAGTCAGACAGTAGGGAAAGGACGGAAAGGCAAGCAAACGACCGGGGATTTCACGGAATACCCAACCCGACAGGTACGACATGGCGGGGGACTGAAAGGACATCTCTGATTTGGGAAGGCTGCCGGGCAAATCCACGAGCCGTTAGCATGGCGGTGCTTGACGCCGGACGACTGCTGTACCTTTGCATGGAAAAATCCAACCGGCGAGAGAATGTTAACGGGAAGAAAAGGGAAAAGGGTATAGCGGAAAGATATAAAATAATTGTAAAATAAGATGTTACGCCTACAATTATATACAAAATCCTTTCATATCGAACCATCATGCCTTATTTATACCGGACGGGAGCAATGTCGCTCCCGTAAAATAATTAAGGACTATGATAATAGGTTATTTAAGGGTCAGTACGGGCAAACAGAATCCGGCTAACCAGCAAGACGAGATCCGGCGTTTCGCCGACAGTAGAAATCTTTCCGTCAGCCAATGGGTAACGGAGGTCGCCAGCGGCAAGAAGAAGGAGTGCGACCGCAAATTAGGAGGGCTGATACGGCGCATGAAGCATGGCGACACGCTGATTGTCACAGAAATATCGCGTCTAAGCCGCACGCTAACGGACCTCATGGCCATCATGGGCAAATGTCTGGAGAAAGGAATCAACCTTTACACGACCAAGGAGGGGTATTCGTTTGACAACTCCATCAACAGCAAGGTGCTCTGCTTCGCTTTCGGCTTGGTAGCGGAGATTGAACGCAATCTAATTTCGATGCGCACCAAAGAGGCGCTCGCCCTGCGGAAAGCCGAGGGTGTCGTCCTCGGACGAAAAAAAGGCAGCTACACGAAAATGAATGTGCTGATCGAAAACCGGAAAGTCGTCGTCGGCATGTTGAAACGGGACTGCACGATTGCCGATATATGTAGGCGTTTCAACATCTCGCGAGATACATTTCTGAAATTCCGCAGCCGCTATAAAGAAATAGATAAAGCCATGAAAGAAAAAGAGATAAGACGAAAAGGAATGTCACAAAAACGGACGGTATGATTTTACGTTCGTTTTCAGCCACAAAATTACAAAAACATGAGCTATCCACAACAAAAATCTGCAAAAAATTGCGTTTCAGCTCTTTGAGTAGGGCGAATTTTCCCGGAGTGTCCGAATAATACGACCTTTTTTCGATAGCTTTTTTAATGAACGATTTAACCAACGATTTAACCAACAAATAAATCGGCATAACAGACAGTTATCAGGCTGATTATTTGTTGGTTTGGTGTTTTTTTGCCTTTAAATGAAAAGGCATGGCACGAGAGAATTGAATAAATAGCTGATATATAAATAGGCATAGACTATGACAATGAAACGAATACTGTTATTATTTCTCTTGTTCTGCGGCGGGTATGTTCATGCACAAGAGTTGGACTCGGTCCGTATCTATTACCGGCAGGGCCACAGAGAAGTGGACGTGCTCTTCAGGGATAATCGCGCGGAATTGGAGCGTTTTATCCGCATTCTACGCGAAGAATACGGGGCGAACCGACTTGAAGGCGTTGTGGTACGTTCGTGGTCATCGCCCGAAGGTGTGAACCATCTCAACGAGGTGTTGTCAGATCGCAGGGCCGATTCCCTGAAAACCTATCTCGTGCGCCACGCCGAAATTCCCGACAACTTGGTCTGTATACATGGCGAGGGCATCGCATGGGATATGTTGCGCCGGATGGTCGCCGCATCGGATATGCTCTATAAAAAAGAGGTATTGCACATCCTCGACCATACACCGGTATGGGTGTTCGACAAGGCGGGTCGCGTAGTGGACGGACGAAAAAAGCAGCTCATGGACCTGCGCGGCGGTATGCCGTACACCTACATGCTGGAGAACTTCTTCCCAGATTTACGCTCCAGCCTTTCGGTGGTCTGCTACCGGAAACCCGAACCGCCTGTAAAAGTCATTCCCCAAAAAGAGTCGGAAGTGAAAGAACCGGAACCGGTCCTGCAACCCGATAGCGTGGCGGAAACGACCTCCGAACCAGCAACGGTGCGGCAGGAAGCGACCGTGCAACCTCAGAGAGCGATGGTGCAGCGACTGGCCATCAAGACCAACCTGCTTTACGATGCGATACTGATGCCCTCGCTCGAAGTAGAGTACCGCATCGCCGACCGCTGGACGGTGAACCTTGAAGGCGAGATGGCATGGTGGAAGAACGACGGCAAGCACAGGTATTATCAAGTGGCAACAATCAGCCCGGAGGGACGCTGGTGGTTCGGGCAAAAGCAAGGCAGCCCGTGGCACGGCCACTACCTCGGCGTGTTCGGAGGCTTCACGTGGTACGACCTCGAAAACGGCAAGGAGGGCTATCAGGGCGAAGCCGAAATGGTCGGAGTCAGCTACGGCTACATGTTCCCCATCGGACGGCGGCTCTCCTTAGAAGCCGGTATCGGCGTGGGGTACATGCACAGCAAGTATGAGGTGTACGACCCGATACCTTATCTGGGCGGCACACATTACGTCTATCGGCAGACCAGCAAGCTGGACTACTTCGGGCCGCTGAAGTTGAAACTGACGCTCGTTTGGCGTTTGTGGGACACGGATAAGAAGAAAGGAGGCGCACGATGAGACGCACACCGCTATATATGGCATTATACGCCGCCACGCTTCTGTTGTTGGGCGGTTGCCGAAAGGATCTCTGTTACGACCACCCCGACCATGCTTTCTCCGTTCAGGTAAACCTCACCGCCACGTGGGAGCAGGAATGGGAACGCAGCTACCAGACCGACTGGCAGTCCGTGTGGAACCCTGCATGGCCCCAACGCTATGACGACCTTCGCCCCGACGTGCCCACCGGCATCCGTGCACGCATCTATACCGGCGGCACCGCCGAGAACGAGGGCAACCTGTCGCCCGAAGGAGGCCGTCTTTATATGAACGAAGGTACGCACGACCTGTTGTTCTACAACAATGACACGGAATACATCGTCTTCAACGACATCGCCGCACTGGCTTCCGCAAGTGCCACCACCCGTAGCCTGACGCGGGGGGCTTTCGAAGCCCTGCACGCGGGGGAACGTACCGTGAACCAGCCCGACATGCTTTACGGCGCATACATAGGCAGCTACGAGGCCCTGCCCACGCAGGAGACTGTCGGTCTGCCCGTGCGTTTGCAGTCGCTCACCTATACCTACCTCGTGCGCTACGAGTTCCAACAGGGGTTTCAGTACGTGGCCCTCGCACGCGGAGCATTGGCAGGCATGGCCGAGAGCGTCTATCTGAACGACGGACACACCGGACCGGAAGCGGCTACCGTGATGTTCGACTGTACCCTGCGTGACTACGGTCCGGAGGCCACAGTGAAATCCTTCGGCATTCCCGACTACCCCGGCGACCACTACGGCGACGGCACCCGCACCACGGAACGCTCCTACCACCTCAATCTCGAAGTGCGTCTGCACAACGGCGCGATGAAGACCTTCGAGTTCGATGTGACGGACCAAGTGAAGGCCCAGCCCCGTGGCGGCGTGATTATCGTCTCCGACGGCCTTGTCATCACCGACGAGGAAGGTGCGGCAGGCTTCGACAGCGGTTTCGACATCGACGTGGAGGGATGGGGCGATTACATCGACATCCCCCTGCCATTGTAAGAAGGGTGACCTGTATAAAACAGATGTATTGATAACTAAATGATTAACCAAACAATAATGTATTTTTAATTTAAGCTTTTGCATCATGAAAAAGAGTTTATTTTTGCTGGGAGTCGCCGCAGCGGTGTTCTCCGGCTGTAGCAATCAGGAAGTGATGGACGTGGCCGAATACGCCAACCAGCCCATCGAGTTTACAACTTTTGTGGACAAGACCACCCGTTCCGGTGATGTCACATCACAAAATTTCCAGAAGTTCTGGGTATTCGCACAGAACAAAGGCACAGGTGACCAGAACTGGGCAGACGCCTTTACCAACGTGCAGGTGAGCAAAGCAGGCGACAACGAATGGCTACCCATAAACACCTACTACTGGGAAAAAAACAAGGAATTCCGCTTTGCGGGCTATGCCAACGGGGAAAGCCAGCTTAACAAGTCGATTGTCAGCTACGATGCGGGCTCGCAGAGCGGAGGATCGACCTCCGGCCTGCTGACTTTCACGGCGTACAGCACGGACGGGAAGAACGACCTCGTAGCCGCAATGGGCAACGAGTCCAACTACACATGGGACGGCACAGCGTCGGGTGAAGCCCCGAAAGTAAGCATGACGTTCCGGCACATGCTGTCCAAGCTGACCTTCACGTTCAAGACCAAGATGGCCAACACCTACACCGTGGCTGTGAACAACCTACGGATAGAGAGCGCAACGACCAAGTCCACGGGAACGTACCACAAGGCCAACGAAGGCACAATCACGTGGAGTACTGACCAGCTCTCAAACACTACGGGCACATACACTTTCGACAACATCACCGACGTGACTGCCGACGCTGCCAACGAACAGGGATACTTCAGCCAGACATGCGCACCGCTGTTCGTTATTCCGCAGACCTGCGGCACGTTGAGCGTCCAATTCACCGCAGTGGTAAAGAACGCTGCCCAAGAAACGATAGGACAGCAGGATTTCAGTGCCACATTGAGCTACAATCCGAGCAACAGCGAAACCAGCTTGCAGAAGAACACATGGACAGCCGGGTACTACTACAACTACACGGCAGAGCTGAAGATGGAAGACATCAACACCGACCCGAACGCCAAGCCTATCAAGTTTGATGTAACCGTAGATAAGTGGAAAGATACTACGCCGGGTGATGACCTTAATTTGACTGATAAAAAGAACTAAACGCTTACCGTACCAGCCAATCCGTTTCCGTGAGTTGCGCGACCCACTTCCGTGAGTTGAGCAACTCAGCGCGGCGAGTTGAGCAACTCACCATGACGAGAAACTTAACTCAGCGAAACGAGATACGCAGCTCGGCCGGTTAGGCCAATCGGACCGAAGAATACAGGCCGGGCGGGGTTGAATGTTCCCTTCCCGGCCACAATGATACAGGACAGACCGCACACATGCAGCTTTCCTGCAAGAACGGAATAACCTTTATATGATGAGATATATGAACAGAAGAAAGAACACCCTCGGAATCCTGCCCCTGCTGGCGACGGTGCTGTTGTCAGCGGCTTCCTGCACGGAAAGCGTGGTGCAGGACATGGAGACAGCCGGAGACAGCGGGGCGATACGTTTTTCGCTACCCACGCTGACACGCTCCGCCATCGGGAGTGCGGACGACCTGAACACCGACGGCCAGTCGTTCAGCGTGTGGGGCAGCTACCGCCACACCAGCGGCACGGACAACGACGTGCAGATATTCGACAACACGACCGTGACCTACGGTTCCGGTACAGGCTGGACCTACGGAGGCGGCCTGCTGTACTGGCAGTCGGGCAACACCTACGACTTCTACGCCCTCTATCCGTCCACCGGAACGCTGGGCGATGCCGTGTCCGTCGCCTGCACGGACGGCACCTTTACCGTCAAGAACTTCGTCGCCACGAAAGGGCACGACCTGATGACGGCGGAACGAACAAATATAGTAATCGAGGCAGACAAAGCCCCCGAATCTGTCAGCTTCAAATTCTCCCATCGGCTCACAAGGCTGGCCTTCAATATCAGGGCCGTGGGGCGCGGTGTAACGGTTACTTCCTTCAAAGTGAACGGCGTGACTTACAAAGGCGACCTTACTTGGAATGCCTCCGGTGGAAGCTCGTGGAGCAACACCGCCAAGACAAACGACAGCGATGCCCTGTTGGCCGCAAAGGATATTTCCATCACAGCCGGCGAGACCCGCAACATGCTGGGCGACGTGCTGTTACTCCCGCACACCGACCTGACTGGTACCGAAATCGCCGTGAGCTACCGTTTCGAGGGCGAGACCGCCGACCGGAATTCCACGGTCAACCTCTCTGGCGGGAATGCGAAACAATGGGATGCAGGCAGCCAATATGCCTACACCCTGACCGTTTCGGCCGCTTCGCTCGCAATCAACGTGAAGGTTCTCGACTGGGATGAACAGGACACCTCCGTGTCATGGCAATAAAATGAGAAATTTATAGACAACAATACATACGGTGTATGAAAGCATATATAAAACGATATTTACCGCATCCTTTCTCCCTGCTTCTGCCAGCCGCCCTCGCATGGGCTGCCAGCCTGTTGGCCGGCTGCACGGACCGAGTGGACGAATGGATACCCGACGGACGCACAGCCTCCGTTACCCTGCACGTACCAATGGCCGATATACGTTCCACGCACACCACGGACGAGGAGTACAAGGCCGCTGAAGAGAAGATAAACACCTTGCGCATATTGGTATTCTCGCAGGACAAACCTGTCATCAACAAACAGTTCAAGGAAGCCGACCTCTCCGGCGGCAGTGTCACCATCGAGGGTGTGCCGGTAGGTACTGTGGACATCTATGCCGTGGCCAACGAGGCCGCCCTCGGCAAGGACTATTCCGACATGGCAGACTTCGAGGACAACCTCGTGCAGGTCGGCAACACCAAAAAAGCTTTGGTGATGGATGAACACCGCACGCACTTCCCAAAACGCTTTACGGAGCAGGAAATCGCACAACACGGCCTACCCATGAGCTGGCATCGCGATGTGCAGATAATTCCATCCGACGGCACGCCGCAGACCATCGAAGTGGAACTGGAGCGCTCCGTGGCCAAGCTCAACGTCATTATGAACAACACGCTGAGCCACCCGATTACCATCACTTCCATGACTTTCGGCGAGTTCTTCGGCGACCGGCTCTACCTGTTCCGCGAGCAGACCCTTGACGTTCCCGACGACACGGAGTATGATGTTCAAAACTACGAGAGCCTCTCTGTCGAAATCGGAGGTTACGGCAGCAAGACGCTGGCCCTTTACATCTATCCCTCATACGCATGGACGGATGCAAGCAAGAACTCGCCATATACCATCGGTTTCACCACAAGTACAGCTCCCTATGACGCCATACCTTTCATCAACGAATACGGCGGCGCTCTGAACTCTATCGCCCGTAACAAGCAAGTGAACATACACGCCACACTCAGTTCGGAGGCCAACCTCACGCTAAAATTTGAAGTAAAGGACTGGGATACGGAAGAGATAACCGTTCCCCCGTTCAATTAAACGAAACTGCATGTCATTTGAGTTATGAGAACAAGACATAAAAACATATTGACCTTGCTGGCGGCCATGCTGCTGGCGGTAGGACTGTACTCGTGTACCGAGGACCCGTTGTTCGAGGAGCGTGCCCGCGTGGCAGAGGGGCTTCCCGCACGTGTAATGCTGGACTTCCGGTCCGAGAAGAGCTGCGTGGAGACCCGTGCCGCGCAGGACGCTACCTACGAGAACCGTGTGAACAACCTCTACGTGTTCATCTTCAACCCCGCCGGGGAGGTGCATTACCGCAATTTCTTTACTGACGACATCAGCTATAACGGAGACTACAGCAAAGGTTCCGTCATGATAGAGACCACCTCTCTGAACAAGGTACAGATAGTCTGCATCGCCAATCTATCTACTGAATCCGTAAGTTCCGGCTATGATGTCAAAAAATCGGACATGGAGTCTATAACATCGCGGTCAGACCTCGAAGCCTTCGTAATGAAGATGGACGAGCATACCGTGGAACGCTCCACGCAGTTCATGATGACAGGCTATGCTTACGATGATAAAAATTCCACGAGCAACCTTGTCAACATTCCCGGTACGGAAAGCGGTCCCGCCTCGCTGGAGTGTACGCTGCGGCCCGAGCGGACGGACGCGAGGGTGGAGTTCGTGGTGAAAACCGAGAAACCCTCCGATAAGAACTGGACGGCACTTGACTTCCGTCCGCGCGGCTGGCGGGTGGTGAACGTGCCGGCCCAGTCGTTGCTGCTGCCCCACGGGACAGGCGATGCCGATGGTGACGGTTGCACCTACTTCACAACCGAGGAGATGCCTTTCGAGACTACCGAGCGGGATGACAATTACCTCTACACTTCCGGTGGCTTCGTGTTCTACATGCCGGAAAACCGCAAGACTCCCAAACAGGCCATCTCCGGCGAAGGGCTTAGCGCTGCGGAACAGTACGCCCTACGCGAGGAACGCGAACACAAAAACACGGGCGACTATACGGACAAACCCGGTCAGCAGTTCGAGAACGGCGACTTTGCCTACGCCCCCGCCAACGCCACCTACGTGGAAATGTCCGGCACACTGTCCTATAAGGATGACAAAGGCAATACCGTCAATGCCGACGTGACCTTCACCGTACATCTGGGCTACGCCGACGGCAACCCCAACGACTACGACACCCGCCGCAATACCCGCTACATCTACACCGTCACCCTGCGTGGTATCAACGATATACGGCTTGAAGTGGAGTCCGATGGGGAGGAGAACGAACAGAGGCCCGGCTACGAAGGCAACGTGATATTCAGTCAAGATGGGCTGTACGAGCTGGATGCACACTACGACCGCGAGCTCATTACGATAAACCGAAGCATGGTTCCAACCATGACATGGGGCGTGCAGACAGCTTTCGACAAGGCCATCTATGCGGGCGGTTTCGGCGAAACGGACAGTCCGGAAAGTACAGGTATCCATGATTACAAGTGGATCAAGTTCGCCATCAACGAGGACTATGGCCAAGACGACGAGCTGTTCGTGAAATACCCCGGTGACCAGAACTACAAGGGCGGAAAGAACCAACCTTCGGGGTATGACGGACATGCGGGCCATTCTGACGCCCGCCTACTCGACGTACACCAGTTGCTGCAACGCCTGAAGCAGGAGTACGAGGAAGGAAAGACCACCGGTACGGTTACCGTTACCGCTTTCATCGACGAGTACGTGTACGTGCGCGAGCCGGATGACCCCAATACAGACGAGGACAATACCCCGCTTTTGTCGCAGTGGCGCCGATACGTGGAGGCCGAAGACCGCCTGCTCTATTTTATCAACGGAGACAACTCGCATTACAGTCCCGATGGCGCGTCGAGCGTGGTGGAAGCCATACAGACTTTCAAGCAGAAGTCCATACGCACGGTGTACAACGTGAAAAAGAGCGAGAATGAATTGTCCACCGCATGGGGGCTTGAAAGCCGCATGGAGGGCACGCGTTGGAAGGAAGGTGACGTGAGAAACAGTACTTCCTCCAGCAACGGCCGGCTCAATACCATACGTTGTATTCTGGGCGAAAACTATGTATCCAACAGATCCCTGCATTGGACGGAGGTGCTCAACCCCTCCGAGCACTACGGTCTGACCGATGACCACCAAGACGCCCTGCACGCTGTGCTGTTGCGTAACCGCGACCTGAACGGCGACAACATCGTGCAGCCTAACGAAATACGCTGGTATCTGGCCGCCATCGACCAGCTCGTGGATCTCTATATCGGCGAATATGCGCTGGACGACGCTTCGCGCCTCTATCCCCAAAATCCCGCGGACAGGGATTACCAGACCTATTGGCACTATACCAGTAGTTCCGCTGACGGCGACCATTCGTGGGTGTTGTGGGCAGAAGAATGTGCCGCATTGGGTAACTACGACGGCTCGCACAACACCGTGGGCGGACAATATGCCTACCGTTGCATACGCAACCTCGGTATCGGTCTTGACGATCCGAATGTTGAACCCACACCACTCATTCCCAAAGTGACACAGGCCGAACCCGACGGTACCTACCTGATTGATGTCTCCAACCTTAGCGAGAAGGCACGCCGCCTAAGCTATGAAGCCAGTTCGTTGCCCACGCATAATGACCTGTCGCCTTATAACCGACCGTATGCCAAGTTCCGGGTAGCGGCAAATGACGCAGACTATCCTACACCGAGCATAGATGTGGATGCACTAAATCGTTGGAGTTGGGAAGGCGTTCAGGATTGGAGATGGTATCAGACCGCTTCTATTACACCGAGCGGCTATCGCGTGCCCAACTTGCGCGAGCTGCTTATCATGGGTACCCGCTTACCCGATGACGCATGGCAAACGTATGAGGGTCGATGGCTTCTTTACAGACATGAGAGCAAAGCCATGTACATGACCTATACCAGCTTCAGCCGCGGAACTTATGACGGAGACGGCTCCATTTCAGGCAAGAACGGCGGTTTCCGTTTCAATGCCCAAGACCACTCCAACGGTGCGACCAGTTCAGATGCCGACGGCGGGTATGTACGCGGCGTGAAAGACGAACAATAACATAGTAAGCCAGTCGATAAAAGAAACGGCTCCGTTCCTATCATCGGGACAGAACCGTTTCTTTTATCTTGTATCTCGATTTCGAGTTAACGGAAGAAGACAGAAAGGCAATTCGCCGTCTGGACACCGGCAAGTTGAAAGTGGACCACAACAACCCTGTACTGGCAAAGTTCCTTTTGGATTACGACAAGAATTTCAATCCGGACAACTGATACGGTCTGCTTAAAGAATCCGGGATACAGCACATAACAAATAAAGAGAGTACCGATATTTATCATCGGTACTCTCTTGCTTTCTACCTGTTTACGGACGAACATTCGTTTTCTTCACATTTGCCGAAGAACAGTTCCACCCTTGTATGTCGGTTGGCTTCCGTGGGGGCGTAATCGGAAATGCCACCTTCGCCGGTCTTGGTCATCCTGTCGGGCGACAAACCCCGCTTGTTCAGCTCCGAGGCGATATAGTCGGCTCTCGAAGCACTCAAGGCATTGTTGATACCAATTGTTCCGGTCGCACTATCGGCCGCTCCCGTGACTTTAACTTTCAGACCGTATTTCTTTGCCACCCGTGCCAGTTCGTCGAGATTGACCAATTGGGAGGGGTCTGTCAGGTGCGACGTGCCGAGTTCGAAGAAAAAGAAGATGGGAGCACCGATGCATTCCCGTCCGGACTGCATCCGAACGGCATAGTCTGCCAAAGTGCTGTCGGGAAGATTCTCGAACTGTCCTGTTCCGAGACCAGGCACGCTATCCGGCCAGTGCTGCAGGCTGTCTGCCCGGCCATTCCCATTCGGGGCTTGTCCTTCCAATGGTGATTTTCCGTTCCAATGCTTGTTCTTCAACCTTGCCCGCAGGGAGTTCAGCCCGCTGTAATTGTTCCTCGGATAACCTTTGCGCTCGATAGCATCGTCATCATCGAAGAAATGGCTGTACGTGTCGAGCAATCCTTCGATTTCCAGTATCTTCTTCAGCTCGGCCAGCGTCCGGCTATCCTTGTCATGCTGTCCCGCGTAGCGGCTGTTCTGTTCCGACAGTACATTGATATAATCGACGAGCTGCCGATCGCGGCGGATATAGGGGCTTGGGTCTATGGCCCGTTTCCAGCCGACCTTGCCGATATGGAAAGAGAATCCGGCAGTGAGTGAAAGCATGTGGTCGCCTAACCGATTCGCCTTGCCATACCCGTCGAAGTCTTGGAAGGTGGTCGTACCGGAGAGTTCCATGAGGGCGCTTACCCTTTTGGAAATGCGATACTGCCCTTGTATGCCGTAGGAGATTGCAAACGGGTTATGCCCGTTGGTCGCATGGTGCAGCAGTCCGATACCCGCAAAGGGTGCCAGATGCCAGCGCACCAGTTTCTGCCGGACATAGCTACCGCCAAGCACATTCCACAGCAGATCCGCATGGAGATAATGGTACTCCTGCACGGCCAGCGTGCCGTCCTTGAACTGCAACCCGTTGTAATTTATGCGTGCACCTACCCACGGGGTAAACCACTTGCCGAGGGCAAGGCTGTACGAGGGTTTCAACCTCCCGAACAGGTCTTCGCAACCGAGCGGCGTGCCGAGAAAGGCTGTCGCACCTCCGGCGATACTGACAAACCAATTGCCGTTTCCCCGTGCCGGAACGACCACTCCGTCAAGGTATAAGGGCTGTAACGGCTGCAGCAGTTCTGTGTCATCGTAACGGTACGTGCGGTGTACAGTATCCCTTTCCGTAGGTTGTACATCCGCACGGGCTTGCAGCGAACAAAGCGCCGCAATAATGAAAATGATATTTTTCGTCATATTCTTATATCCTTAATTTGTTGTTTATCTGATTCTTTATTATAAACCTTGCCATTCAACGCTTGGGCTTCTTGCCGATGGAAGGGCGCATCATGCGGCTCGCCATCCTCATGCAGCGAAGCGCCCATGCCCGGTTGTCCTCGTCTTCATCACGTCCCCATTTGAGGTCGCTTCCGCCACCTCCTCCGCCACGTGTTTCGGCAAACGTAGTGGCATCATCGACCATACCGAGAAAGAGCATCGTGGCGCAGCGCATGACTTCCGCTCCCCGTTCCGCCACGGAACGCACGAGTGTGTCGTCGAAAAGTTGCCGTTCGGAAGGCTTCATCCGCGCCGACAGTTCCCTCCACTCATCGACCATATTTTCCAGCATGACGTCCTTGAGTAGGCTGTCCACTTTGGAGTGGACATCACGGGAGTATTCGTAGGCTTCCTCCTTGAGCTGTTCCGTGCGTTCCTCAATGGCATCCATGTTTGCCTTGAGGTCGGAAAGCTGTCGGTCGGCGGTTTGTAGCTTCTCCTGTTTGTCTGCCAGTTTCCCTTGGATAGCAGTCAGCTCTTTTTCGAGCTTTTCTTTCTCGGCAGATAGGGTCAAAGCATCACCTTTCCGGGTATCCATATCATTTTCGAGTGCCGACAATTGAGCCTCTTTTTCGCTCTTCTCCCTTTTCAAGTTTTCCACCATCGAGGTCAAACCTTTGACTCTGCGCTCTGCCAGCCGAATGTCCGAATGGAGGGCGGACAGGACTTCCTGATGTCGGCCAATCTGTTGCTCAATGGTGGTACATTCTTCCGAGAGCATACGGCGGTATTCTTCCGTCGTCCTGTGCCGTGCGCCGGTCTCGGCGACGCTCCGGCCTCTCTCCATTCCCCACTTCGTGTTGACCTCGGCGAAAAAGTCCGTATGGAGCTGTTTCATCCTCGCGCTATATTCGAACTTGTCCTTTCCGGCGAATATCTCCTTGTACGCAAACCTCCCGTCTTTGATTGGCAGAAGCGTACAATGCACGTGCGGATTTAATTCGTCGAGGTGTACAATGAAGGCGGCTATATTCTGCTCGCCGTATCTGCCGCAAACGAATGCATAGACATCCTTCGCCCAACGTTCGATGTCGCTCTTCCTTTTGATGCGGGTATTGTCCGCACCTTTTTCAAAATCCACCTTCTGCGTGCCGAAAGCGAGTTCGTGCATCCGCTTCCGCGAACCGCCGAAAATGATGTTTACCACCGTGCGGTATTTCGGTTCAACCAATCCCTCGTTGGGGTCTTTGATCCCGCGACGGCCCAATATGTCCGCTATCCGTTCCGGGATATTGCGGCTCGTGTCGATGGGGCGAACCTTGCCTCCGGGCACAATCTCGAAGTTCAGATGTTTGCGGGTGGGGTCGTAGTTGCCCTTGCTCATGGCGTACTTCTCCGCCTCTTCGCTGCGATTACGCAGGTGTTCGTTGCCTTGGGCGGCGGTGATCCCTTTCGATACCTGAACATCGAGAACCTGTTTTGCATTTGCCATACTGTTTTCGTGTTGTTTCGGACAATTCCCCGTGTCCCAGCTTGCTGCTTGCTTGGACACTTCTCCCTGCGACGTCAGTCAGCAGGGGTATTAGGCTCCCCCTTCCCTTTGTTCAGTGGCAGACGGGCAAGCCCGGATGCCTGCTATAACTGGAAGGATATTTGAACCTGAACTGGGGAGAATTGCCCGTGGTTATACAATCTCTGTCCGCGAATCCCCGTTCAGCTTTCCTCCTGCGCCTTCGCCAGAAGCGATAAAAAGGGTTTGCGAAGCGATTCAAGGCGTTCCGTCTCTTCGTCCGTACCGAAGCCTGTCCCGTCCGGTTTTCCGTCGATAACAAGCTCTGCAAGCTCTTTCGAGGCCTCGATGAACGCCGCCCATTCCCCGCTGAGGTCGAGCCGGAAGAACTGCACGAGCGGCGAGCCGTCGTCGAACCTCGATTTACGCAGAACCCGCCAGAGGGCGGCATGGGCAATACATTCCAAGACGGTCTCACACAGCTGTTCTTCCGACCGGACGGTCTGTGCCGATGCCGTGTCGGAATGACTGTCCGGATAGATACGACTGTCCCGTCCGGCTATCTCCGTCAAGGTCTGGCGCATGATTTGTCCACATGATTTACCCACATCGAAAGAGGTTGCTTTGCCGATTATCCAGTCGTACAATGCTTCCTGTATTCTTGTGGCAAAGTCCGCTTCTTCCCGTCCGCTGTCCGGCATGGCAGGCGTGCCGGTCCGCAGGGGCATGGTAATGACGACGCTTTTTGCCAGCCGGATGCGTTCTAACTGTCCGAGCGCTTCGAGCGTGTCCAGAAACGAGCGGACAGTAGCCCGATGCCAATGCCACTCCGATGCAAGGTCGGAAACGGTTACATGGCACTGGCAGGGAGAGAGGTCGTAGTCCTGCCTTCTTAAAAACGGGGAGACGAAACCTGCCAGCGATTTATCCAACAAATCGCAGTAGGCTTCCGTTCTCGTTTTCCGCTCGCCGACTTTTTCTTTCAGGTAGTCGAACACTTCCACGTTCGCCAGTATGGCGGCGGGCGCTTCATTTCTATTTCTCATTTTCATTCTGTTTTTGATGATTCATAATGTGCGGATAGTTTCAGGTTGCCATTATCCGCATTATCGTGGCAGCCTCGCGTGATGATACTATGATAACTGTCGGCTAATGCTCCGGGACATTCCAGCCATTCGAGGAATTTGCGTATGTCTGTCTTTTCGGACATGACCCTTGCCGACGGGTAGAACAGGGCAGCCAAAAGAACAAAAGCGATTGTTACGGCCATCGTGTACAGATGCGGCACGAAGCCGATGACCAATGCCAAGAGCGCAAACCAGACGAAACGTTTCGGCCGGTCGAGCAAGCCGCGCATCCATCGGTCCGCCCGCCTGAAAGAGGCCCATGCGGCACACACGATGGTAGATGGCACGATACCGAACTCGCCGGGGTGTCCACTCGTATAGACATAATGAAACAAGAGTAATACGATAAGCAGCACATGGGCGTACAGCCTGCGGGCCTTTTCGCTCCACACCATTTTATCGTAGAATCTTGCCATGAAGCAACGCCTGCTTCTGTACAACAGTGCCGGAAGGACGACAGGCATTGCAAGAAATACGAATTGTAATATAATCCAGGTCATAACAGGTAATAGGGTTTTGAAGGTATATGAACGGGCCGTACCACGAGTTCCAATCGGACAATCCCGTGGGTGGCCAAGCGGATAATGTTCTCGGTGTCTTCGGCTGTCAGGGACGACGCGCCTTTCTTCATCCGGGATTTGAATGTGCCGTTCTGCTTACGATATGTAGCCAGTGCCGTGTCCAGATCATGCTCCGGAATCGTCCACGTCATGCCCTTTTCGTATGGACCATGCGGTTTGTAGGCCCGCAGTACCAGCGTGCGGGTCACAAGGAAGTCGGTCCGGGTGTTTCTCGAAATGACGTGTTCCTTGTAGAGGTTGTCATCGGCCACTTCTATCCACGTGCGGTACGTGTCGATACAGAAAACCATTTGGCGGTATATCGTGTTTCGCATAGGGGTTGTTTTACATGAAATCCAACAACACGTCTTCCTGATTCTTTTTGTACTTGAAGCTGCCGTTCCCGGCGTGGAGTTTCAGATCGAGACACAGGTCGCCGTACATCAGCTCCAACGAATCGTAAATGGTCGCGATGATACGGTTTACCTTGCCGTCCGCGTCTGTCCGGGCGTTCATCTTGAACATCTGCCCGAAAGCGGGATTGGAGTAGGCACAGGTGCTATGACTGGATTTCTCCAGTCCGACCGGCACATGGTGGTAGAGTGTAATCAGCTCCATGTCGTCCTCGAATATGTCCATGACCTCCTCCAGATCATAGGGGTCCCGCAGCGGGAATGTGAGCAGAACATAGTCACCGTAGAACTGCGGCTCCTCCATCGTTGCCACATTGAGAAGCTGCGGCATTTGCAGGGGTACGAACGACATGAAGTCATCCAGAAAGTGTCGTAACATAATCATATATCGTTTATTTTGTGAATAGGCTTTTACAACGAGGCGATGAATATCTCCATGAGCATACCGGGCAGTTCGTCCAACCGGTCGCCCTCCGACGGCAGGATTCTGCGCAGTTTCTCGAATGCGGCGGGTGTTTCTGCGGCCATCCTGTAAAGGGTTTCCTTATCTTCCGGGGACAATAGCGTCATGCAGAGGCCGTCCAAGGAAGCGTAGGGCTGTAGAATCATCCAGACATAGGCTTGTGCCTGTTCGGGCGTTACGACCTTTCCACGGCGTATGTTGTCAAGACAGGCACGCACGTTCTGGATCAGCCGACGGTCGGTACGTAAGGCCATGTATATCGTGGCGTCCTTGTAAGTGATTTCCTTGCGCCCAGCGGCGAAAAACACCTCGGAGCAGCATTTCTCTGTGTCACGGGTGATGTCGGCCATATTCGCTTCGCCAAGCTCGTGCAACCCGGACAGGAAAGCTCGAAAAGCGGCATCCTCCCTTTCGATGAATTTTTTGAGGTCGCCGTTCCCATGTATTCCATTGTTCAGGGTTTCGGCAAGCACGTTACGATATGCTGACAGAATTTGCTCCTTGTTACCCCGACAGGCCGGACGTTTATCCAATTCTGCGAAAAACGGACGGATTTCTTCGGCGGAACGATGCAGTTCCACGTCTCCGGTATAGGAAGAGAAACGTTCTTTCAGAATCAGCACTTCTTTATAGGTGCGAGGTTTCGACATCGCCAGCCGAGAAAGTTCCGCACGGACGGAATCGTGCAGCAGAATGCACTCTTCACGTATGTCGGAATGTGCCCGATAGGTCGTGTCCCGGCGCATGGTTGCGGTCACGGAATCTTTCAAGGTCTGCCACTTCCCGATATACGCGGTCAAATCCTCAAAGGAAAGTTCTTTTTGCCCGCGTGTTTCGGACAGATACTCCCGATACAGACCGGCTGGAGTAGGTTGGGCTTCAACCAGTGATTTGACGTTCGAACCGTCGCACGATGTAAGTGTGAAAATGGCAATCGGAACGGCAGAAAGTCCAGCAATCGATAGTACAATTTTTAAGTATTGATTTTTACAATTCATAGTTCATTTTGTATTTTACAGCACAAATCTAAGTATTCTTTTCAAGATGACAAGCGCCGAAAATCGTTTTATAAACCATTTTTAACATTGCGCTTAATAGTTTGATTTTCAATGAAAATAAGTGAAAGAAACGAAGGACACAGAAAGCCCTTCATATCATTTTCGTTCAAAGTATGGTTTAGTTTAAAATAAAACTCTTATATTTGTACTTATTCTTATAGAAGTGCACAATGATATGGCAAAAGTAGGTTACATATTCAAGGCGGATCGTTACGACGGATTCGAGGCTGATAAAGAGTGGATGCAGAAATACGGTTGTGTACAAGTGATAGAGGAACTTGTCGAAAACGAGGCTCTGCGCCCCAGATGGAAACAGCTTGTAGCGAATCTCGAAAGAGGTGACGAGATTGTCGTGGCCAAATTCAGCAACGCTCTCCGTGGGTCGCGCGAATTGTCCGCGTTTATTGAGTTGTGCCGAATCAAAGTGGTGCGTATCATTTCCATCCATGACCGGATCGACTCGCGGGGAAAACTGTTCCCCGAAACGACGGCAGCCGATGTACTGGATATGTTCGGGGCGCTACCCGAAGAGGTGGCGGTATTGCGGTATTCGTCCGCACATGTCATGAATCTGCAACAGAAAGCGAAGGTCCCGAGAAAAACGATGAAGGCGATGGATAAGGCCGACCGGGAGAATACCATCGTTGATATGTATGTCAACGGTCATTCTTTCGAGGACATCATGGCGGTAAGCGGGTACAACAGCCGGAGTTCGGTGTTCAGTGTGCTCAACCGGCACGGGGTAAAGCTCAATAGGGGAAAATTCAAAGGACCGTTGGGCAAGCGTAAGCCGAAAGATGGGCAATGAGCTTTCGTATTAGCCGGATTGAAATGGATTTTTTTGAGAATCAGGGCTATATGTTTTCTGTTCTCGTTGATTTTTAGTATCTTTATATTAACTTTAAGTAGTATAGAATATGGGAGAACTTATCGTTTTTATAGTGGTTTTCTATGTTATCGGAAAGATTCTGAAAGCTATATTCGGTGGTTTCAGCAAGAGTGATTACCATCATGACCGATAAATGGTGATCGGGTGTTTGCCTGCCTTGACTACAGGATACGGATTTGTATGTTTTTTATGTTTCTCTCCTTTTATCGGGGCTTTCCGATTGTCTGGTTCGTGCCGAAGGAACACCGTGAGATAAAGGTGGATTATCGTTTTCCGTAACATTATCAGGCTGGCAATCCAGACGACAAAGAGATATGTTATTATCTTTGCAACGGATTTTATAATAAAACAGTCTGACAAAAGCAGATATTATTGCCCGGATCGCACAGGAGGCCGGAATAGAAAAGTCGGTAGCGACAACTGTAGTGGAGGCATTCATGGAGAGTGTCAGGGAGTCGATGATTGCCGGGAACGAGGTGTTCCTGCGAGGATTCGGAAGTTTCATCATCAAACAAAGGGCAGAGAAAAAGGCTCGTAACATTTCAAAGAATACGACCATCGTGATTCCGGCTCACTCTGTTCCTGCGTTCAAGCCTGCAAAGACATTCTTAGATGCGGTAAAAGAGGGAAAATAAAGAAAGTATAAACGGTTTTCTTCATAGTGTTTCGGGAGACCGTTGACAATGGTTATACAGGATAACACGATACCGCGACTGTCTTTTGCGGACGGTTGCGGTATTTGTTTTGCCGTATGCTATAAAAAAGGAAGTGGCACAAAGAGCCGCCGATGAAAGCCGACTCTTTGTGTTCCCTTGCTTAATCCGTCACCTCGTAATAATAACTTAACTCGTCATCTTTCAGGTTCTCTACCGCATATTGACCTGCCTGTTCCCAAAGGGTATTGTAAAGTGTCGCAAATTCCGGTTTCGTTTCATAATACTGCCAGATTTTATGATTGAGTACCAATATCAGTTCCGTGAGGTATTTATAGTTATTTTTCCATTCCTCGAAAGCACGTTTGAAAGTGTCTTGTATAGCTGACAGACCGAATCGGTCCGCTATTGAGAAGTCCTCCCAAAAAGTTGTCTGTAACTCGTAACCGTTTTCTCGCATAAATTCTCTAAATGTCATACGCTTTAAATTTTAAGTTTGAACTATTTTTTGTTTTTCCCTTTGGTACAATCTCGTACCGAGAGGCTGGTTATTTTTCTGCCACAGGATTGACGGTCAGTCCAGACAAGGAGGCAACGGGAAATACGCTCTCCAACGAAGTCGGAGAGGAAGATTTTCCGGTTGCAAGCGCCAGCGGTCCTTGCCGGGACTGGCAGCCGGCAATCGAACTTTGCAGAAAAAATAAGCGGGCTTTCGGCATGGAGTGTGTCTGGGGAACGGCTGTAAGGAGTAAAATGGGGAAGCTAAGGTGTTATAAGAGGATTGCTTTCCGGTTGGTTAGCCGGAGTACAATGGGGTACGGAATACGCTTCGATAAAAGGGAAAGAGTCATGAAGATATAAAAGGGTAATTCCGGCAAAAGGATTCAGGACACATCCATTGCCAATGTATCCCGAACCCGTACCTGTCATTATCTGTACCGAATGTTTAGGAGACCCACTCGTAACCTTCGTCCGTCAGTTCAAAATATTCGTCCATTCCCGGTTTCACAAAAAACATGAGATAAAAAAGGAACGAAGCTGATTATAAAAGGTGATGGTTCTGTATTTCAGTCATTCAATAAAGGATACCGCAACCACCTCTGGCGGGTGCGTTGCGGTATTTTGCGGGCAGCATTTTTATGCGGCCTTGTCCGGCTTGCGCTGCCTTGTTTTCCAGCCGTACACGGCGGCTACATACGGATAGAGGGAACGTGTTCTCCGGCGGAAGCCTTCTTCGTCGATTTCACGGTTGTAAATCTTATCGGCGATACGTTCCGCTTCGTCACGGCCTTTGGCGATACGGTATAAGGTATAGTTCGTACCGTCATGATGGTCCATCCGTCCGCGAATGTTGTAGCCGTCGCCGTACCATTCTGCATCGTCGCACTGGGATTTCAAAATATCGGCAATGGTGCTGCCCAATATTTGATAGCCTCGTCTCCGGCCGTTCCATAATCCCAAGTTGCCGAACACGACAATAATGCCGTCCACTTCTTTATTCAGATTGCTTCGTTCGTCGTCCAGCCGGCAATATACTTCTTCTGCCCATTCTTCATCGCTGACCTCGTAACTGTCATCGTCCAATATTTCCCGCTGGGAATTTTGATATTCTTCTTTTGCCGTTTCGTCCAACAGGTCATAGCTTGACCAAATCATCTGTTTCATACATTTTGAATTTTAAGTTTGACTTTCGTTTTTATCCCTGCTTTCGGAGGGTTTCCCTCGTCCGGCGGGATTTGATTTACGTGCGGGCCACAAGGCGGACAGAAGGGAAATAAGGCAAGGAGGAAGCGGATAGTCCCGTGGACGATTTCATTTGTGTTGAACAAGTATTGACGAGCTTGCGAGTTGATGGTTGTTAACGACAAATGAAGCCGCGCCTTGCCGATTCCCGACCGCCTTAACTTTGCACGGGAAAATCAATGGACGGCGGCGGACTCTTCGTGTGGAGTATGAAGGAGTATAAAAGTGTGGACGTTCCGGAACGGTAACGAGTAAAACAAAAGCGGCTTTCAAGCCGCTTTGTCCGGATAAGGCAGGAATTACTTCTTGCCTTTTTCCTGCTTCTTTACCGGTTCCGCAGGAGCTTCCTCCTCTTTCTCGACAGCGGGATAGAACTTGACGGCGACCGTTACGATGCGGTTGTGCAGCACGCCGTCTTTGTCGGTCCACTCTTCGGGCTTGAAGTAGCCCTCCACGGTAAGCAGCGTGCCCTTGGTGAGCTGGTCGAACGACCCGGTATTCTCGTTCTTGCGCCACGCTTCAATGTTCATGAAAGCGGATATGCGCTTGGTTTCTTCGCCGTTCTTCTCCTGACGGGCTACTGCCAGCGGGAAACGTGCGACACTTGTGGTGGTGAACTGACGGACTTCGGCATCTTTTGCCACGAATCCGGTTACTGCGAAATTGTTCTCGATCTTTTTCATTGCGATTGCTTTTTGAAGTTAATAAATCAGTTTTACGGTGCATAAAAAGTAGGTGCAGTAAAGGGCTGCACCAAGGATAGCGCATAAATACTCTTTATTTTGGAGGCGAAGCCCCAAACCGCAGGCCCGATAAAGGAAGATTTGTGCGATACGCCATTGGTCAAGACCACCAGGTCGCGCCCGTCTGCATACTAACTTTGCAACGAAAAACGATATGGCGACTTCAAATAGAAAGCGGTCGCGAAAAAGTCGAGGCGAAACAATCCGCAGCGGATTCGGAGACATGAAAGACCTGTCCGTCCACTGACACAAGACCGCTCCCGTTCCGGCAGGTGGGCGGGAAGAACATCTGGCAAGAAAGCGTATCGGTTGTTTGGGGTTGAAGCGGCAAGAACGATATACCGTTTATACAACCATGTACGCTGCATAGTGGAAAGGGGGCCCAAACGAAGAGCCGACAAAAGATGTATGCAGCGTATTGATGTCGCTGTCTCTATCCGGCAAGAGAAATGAGGGAAAGAAGAGGAAAAGGAAAAAGGGCTGAAGTCTGTCTTGAAACAAAGCGGAGGAACCGCCTTCGCACGAACGGACGTTTTCTACAAAAGGATATAGCCTGCCAAAAGGTATAAAAGGTTATTTCCGAAGGAAACGGTATGGATGTCTGTTACGGAGATAAAAAAGGGATTCCCGCCGGTGTGTACCTGTTTAGCCGGTATAAGCGGGCTGAAACCGATGCTACGTTCAGCCCGCTTGCTTTTACCTCTTTTCTGTTTCGGTCTGCAATTCCACCGGTTCATCATCCCATGTCAGCTCCTTACCGAGTAGTTTGTAAACAGACCCCTTGGGGAGTTCTATCTCGATTGATACGTACCCTTGCTCGCTCTCGACGTACACTTTTTCCGAGTACTCCCAATGCCCGCACCAGCCTCGAACGGGCTTTCCGGGCATTATCCATTCTGTTCCGTCTTTATTTACTGCTAACCATGCCATAAAATCACATTTTTAGTCTGTTCCTTAGTTGTAATTTTATTCTTCTTGAGCTATCATTTTCTTGCTGTATTCTAAAATCTCATCCATCGTAAGCCATTCTGGTTTTTCGTCCTCTTTGAAACTCTCATGCAGTTTTATCATAAATTCAATTTGCAATTTTTCGTCGCCAGCCCATAAGGATTTCGGGTGTCTGTTACCGTAATTAAGGTAATACTCGCAATCTGACCGTAAGCGGTCTAACAGTTGGTATCTGAAAACCGAATCCTTGTGTATTACTTCGTCTGCCGTTACTCGTCCATTTGAATTTGTTACATCGTTTGCCATAATCTATAAAATTTTGAGTTTTCTTTTTTCCCTCTTGTAGCACCAGCTACTTTCGGGCCTGATTTAATTATGTCGCCTCGAAAGGTGTCATGGCTCTTTATGCAAGGTTTCACGATTAAATACTACCCGTGCGGAGCGAAGGGTGGAGATTTTGTCGTGAACCGTCAGTCTTTGACCTTGCATACAAGAATGACATGACAAGTACCTTTGCGACACAATTCATATCAGGCAGCCCGAAAGCGACGTGCGAACACAGGGAAAAGAAGGTCTCTTGCAAAAGGTTCGATAGCTTATATAAAAGGGTTGCAGCGAAAAGAAAATATAAATGGGCCTCCGGGTTGTATAAGAATTTTAATTATGAGGATAAAAAAGGTATTGCGCCGGCATGTCTGCCGAGAGAAAAAGAAACGGGCTGAAACTGGCAGTTCCGGTTTAGCCCGCAAAAGTACATCGGAGGTCTCTTGCCCGTTCCCGTCAGAAATGGGCTACCATAATCCGATTTTTGAAAATTCTGTTTTTATCACTCGGTCGCCGTTGGTTTATCCAGATATGGTGTGCTCCGTATCCGAATATAAAATACTCATCGAGTGAGGTCTCGTTCTTCAAACGTTCCATACTTGCACGAAGTTCGGTTTCGTCAGTTGCAAAAAGAATCGTGTTCATGATTCGGAAATAGATTTCTTCCGCTTCATCGCTATAGCGGCAAAAGACGTGTTCGATTGTTACGTTCATGGTTCTATTGGTTTGATTGAGGTGTTTTAGGTACATTGGTCATTATTGATTCTCCGTCTTCGTTGAAAATCTCTATTGTCGGGTTGCCGTCGTTTTCTTCGGGGAGCATAGATTCCGATGTATCGGTCAATGCTTGCCACTCTTCATAGCAAAGACGGTTGTCAATGATGTTCGACACGTCCTCACAGTTCCATGAGCGGACGATTGCCTCGGCTTCTTCGTAACTATTTGCTTTTACACTGAAATAATCCCGTTCCCAACTTGTAACCTTACGGTCTTGATAAAATTTGTATTCTCCCATATCCTTGTTGTTTAACTGTTTACTTCTACAATATCCTCGATTCTGCCGTACAGTATCGAGCGTAACGCTGTTTTGTCAATCGCATAATACTCGTGAATGCTTCCGTGCTGTTTGACGAAATACCGTTTGAGAACGTCGGAAAAATCAAAATGATAACCGCTCAAGGCAATTCCACGTTTGAAATAGATGCTTTCCCACACGTTACGGGTAATCCAGTTCTTTTCTTCCCGGTTTAACTTGCCTCCGTTGTTCAGGTGTACCCGCAATTTGTAAACCTTGCTGTCCTGTAATGTCGCCAGTTCGGGAATATCCCATTTGACGAATTTTGTTGCTATCTGTGTCATACGTTTGCTATCGTTTAATCATGGATAATCACTTCATCACGGTATTCTGAAATTTCCTTGCCGCTTTCAAGGCGGACAACTATGGTGTTACCATAGTTGCCCACGATTGTACCTTCCGTGTAACCTTTGTATGGATTGAGCAGTGTGCAAGACAAACCGATAATATCGCTGTCTTCTTCGTATTCGTACATAGTGAATGCGTTTTTAGGTTACAGCTTAATGTCCCACTTGCCTTGCGAGAATATCCGAAAGCTCACGTATTCGTCCTCTAACTCGTATGTCAGTATGCGGATATAGATTTTATCTTTGGCTTCCAAAGAAGCTACCAGTTCGTCGATTTCTTTTTCTGGGTATTCCCAACGGGAAGAAAATTCTGCATCTACAGTGTCGCCATACCGATTGACAAAACCGTTGAAATTATCGTCCAGAAATGCCTCTATTTTATCGAGGTCTTGCTTGTTTTCCGTACTTGCGTGAAAAATGTTTGTTGCATAGTTCGCCATAATCTTAAATTTTGAGTTTTCTTTTTTCCCTCTTGTAGCATCAGCTACTTTCGGGCTTGATTTAATTATGTCGCTTCAAAAGGTGACATGGCTCTTTATGCAGGGTTTCACAACCAAATACTACCTCCGCAAAGCGGAGCGTGGAGATTTTGTCGTGAACCGTCAGGCTGTGACCTTGCATACAAGAAAGACATGTCAAGTACCTTTGCGACACAATTCATATCAGACAGCCCGAAAGCGGATGTGCGAATACAGGGAAGAGAAGATCTCGTGTAAAAGGTTGATGGTTTATAAAAAGGGAGTTGCAGCGAAAAGAAAAATATGCCGTGGAATCTTTTTTTCTTTTGGCTGCACAATGGGACCAGAGTGTTTTACGAAGTTCGGGAAAAGGTTTAGTTTAGTCCATTAGCCTATATATATGCTAAATCAAAGTAAACTATATTTAGGCAGACAAATTTGCCTGCCTATAAGTTTTTCCTTATCTTTGTATGAATTAAAGAAGGCTTGCTTTTCTTTTGGCTGCAATGGTTCTTGGAAGTTCAAATACAACCGTCGGACGAGGAAAAAAATTCTGGTAGGAAGCTGGTTCAAGAAGTCCCGATTATAAGTAAGTGCAAGGAAAGAAACAGAGTGAAAACAAAAAATCGGGAAATGCCTTTAATTAGCAATTTTGTTTCTTATTTGTTCCTCAATTAAAACTATAAAATTTTCAACACACTGAATTTCAAATCATTATATATACTATTTTTGAGAGATTGGATTTATTGTCAATATGCACATGAATCTAACGCAAAAATATTCCAGCAAGATGGTTTTAGCCCTCTTTATGATGAAGGTTGGAACTTTGAGACAATTCGTAAGGAAAACTTGTTTTTGCAGAAAGTTGGAAATTGTGAGATGGATGAATCTTTAAGAGAAAGGTTCAAGGCAGAAGTTCGTGCAATGCGTGCCTGGACTTATTTGGGCATGACTATGACGTTCGGTAAAGTGCCTTTGATTACTGAAGTACTGGATTATAACTCTCCTAATATTCCGCGTGACGAGGTAAGTGTGATTCGTGATTTTATTATGAAAGAACTTACTGAGGCTGCTGCAATATTGCCCGAGAAATACGCTGGTGGTTATCCAAATGAAAAGGGACGTATCACAAAATATGCTTGTTTGTCATTGAAAGCAAGAGCGGCCCTGTATTTTGGGGACTATGCTTTAGCAGAATCTACTGCGAAGGAAGTGATGGATAAGGGAGGCTTCTCTTTGTTTAAAATATCTTCTTTGTCGGATGCACAGAAGAAAGAGGCAGAAGAAATGAGTTTGTATATTGATTTTGCAGAAAAAGGAATCGATAAAGACGAATTCGTTAAGGGTATGTTTAATTATGAAGCTTTGTGGCATACAGAAAATGCTAATCCGGATAATCCCGAATACATTATGACTCGTCAATATGCTGCTTCCAGTTGGGATTATCAAGATATGACTCGTTATACAAGTATGCGCCCGAATCAGTTGGGTGGCTGGTCTTCTGTAACTCCGACACAGAATCTGGTAGATGCTTATTGGGGAGTTGATGGCCACAGTGTACCGCAATTGCCTACTCCGGAAGAACGTGCTAAAGCGTATAACCAGATAAAGGCTGACTTGGATGCTTATCAAAAGCCTGAAGGAGAAGCTAAGTTTATTGCTTTCTGCCAGGAAAAGATAAAGAATGGAACATTGAAAGATTATAAATATATTCAAGAGTTCCGTAACCGTGATAGCCGTATGTATGTTTCTATCTTGATGCCATTCAAGAGTTGGTATGAATCTAATTATGGTGATAAGTTTGTGTATGAATGGATAAAGAATGGTAATAACGAATCAAAGACCGGATTTAACTTCCGTAAGATGCTTTCATTGGAAAATGATGCTAATGGCGACGGACAGGCAACCGGTGATTATCCTTGTATCCGTTATGCTGAAATTTTATTGATTTATGCTGAAGCGCATACACAGACTACTGGTTATGATGCTGCAACTGAAGCTGCTTTGAATCAGTTACGTGATCGTTGCGGTATGCCGGATGTGCCTTCTGGCTTGAGCAAAGAAGAAGGTCTGAAACTGATTCAGAACGAACGTCGAATTGAATTGGCTGGTGAAGGTTTCCGTGGTGACGATATGACTCGTTATAGCGATGATTACTGGAAAGAGCACATGAACAATGTACCTATCATGACTCCTGACGGTGATACGGAACTTACAATGAAATGGAGCTCTCGTATGCGTCTGAAACCAATTCCGCAAACAGCTATTGACTTAAATCCGTTATTGGCTGGCGATCAGAATCCGGGATATTAATTTAACACAGATATCTCTTAATTAAAGGTTGAAAAAGGGGGTGTCGGTTATCAGACCGACACCCCCTTTTCTGTAAATCTTTCTTTTATCATTATCTCTATCAATCTATTTGCTTGAATGTGTGTCTTTTTATACGTCTGTTCTTTTTATTTCTATTTCTTGTCGATTTAATCTTGCTGCTATCAGTATATTCTATATTAGCCTATATCTACTAAAGTGTCACAAGAGTATAAATCTTTCGTGTAGATATAAGGTACGACTTTCGGAAGCGTACATGGTTTATAATGAAAAGCTATCATCTTTTATAAATAGCGATTAAAGTATTTATATACAGATTATTAATACTATTATATAGTCGTTGTATGGAATGATTTTCAGGTATCTTTCTCTGAGCATAAATAGAACAATATTCAGTTGAGCCTGATAGTAAAGCTTAAATTGTATGTTTAAAAAGGAAAGCTTTGGGTGGCAGGAGGTCAATTCCAGGGAAAGTATAAGCTTTTGAGTAGAAAATACTTGGTTGGATTTTTGATAATCTTAGTTTATATTGTAGAATCTATGTTTAATAGCATACATCTGTTTATTTGTAGAATATTTTGGGATTAATGTCGTTTTTAAAGTTTATATTTACTCATTGTTTAATACTAAAATCTTTTATTATGAGAGCTTTAATTTACGTAGTTTGCCTTATTGGGGCTATGTGCGGTTGGTCATGTTCAGACCATATTGCCGATTCGTCTGATTTATCTGTACAGACACGTACAATTGTATCTCCGGAAGGAGTTTCTACTTCAAATCCGGATCTGATTAGTGATTGGGAACATCAATCTTTGCTTACCCTTTCTACTGGTGAACGGATTAATACTCCATGGACGCCCGGTGCATCTCACTCTATGTCAGAAGAAACTGTATCGGATATCAAAAAAGAAGATGGATGGACTATGCTTTTTCATACTTTTAAGGCATTAAATGAGTCTCCCAACAGCAATTATCTCTGCTTCTATAATGAATTGACAGGAGTTATTAAGGTGTTTTATTATATAAAAAATGCTCAGGGAAATAACGGATTTCAGTGGAGAATCAGCACTGCCAATGGGGTAGGGAGTAGTTTATTGGCTTTGAACAGTTATATTTCTCCTTTGGATAACAGTTCTGACAAACCCAATTGTATGAATCTGTCTACTTTTGCACAAACACCAATTAATGGATTGACACCGGGATGGAATGGATTTGAGTTTGAAGTTCCTTATACTACGGATTACCGCAATATCAGTTTATCAATAAACAGTTATAATCAGGTGATAACTGATTTCAATTTTTCAGGTACAACCGAGCTGAAAACGGAAGGTACTATTACAAAAAATGTAGCTAACGGAGGAGGTACGACAAAAACGGCTGCTACTTTGGCCAGTTCGGGAGCAAAGAAGTATATGGATGAGTTGAAGAAAAAAGCGAATGGACAACCCTCTAATATAGCAGGTGATGTGAAGTTGGGTAAGAAGATCGTTGATGCATTAACTTCTGGAAACTATTTTTCAGCAATAGCGAAAGGGCTGAAGTTTATTTTTGGATCTACTACTACCCGACCTGAAGTATCTAAAGTGAGTTTGACTACGACAGGGGTTGTAACGATGGGGGGAACTTCGCAATCTGGTTCGCATGATAATGTGGAACCACTATTTTCAATTAATTTGTATGATTTGATGAATGGTAATTTAGCTGCATTAAAAAAGTCTCCTTCTTTTAATTCTCTTGTATTGCCTGTAGATGTTACTACACGGTCGGGAGGAGAACGCTATGCAGGAGTTTGGACTTTGAAAGAGTCTCCTGTCATCCGAATGACCCGTTATGGACGTGTATTGAATTATAATATATCTGGTGGAGTATTTACTGTTGCCTCTGTATTGTTACCTTACTTAGATTCGAATGTAAATAAAAAGGCTTCTGTTATTTTGAATCCTTATTTGAGTCAATACGTTACTTCTATGCAAACTATGGTAGATGTGGTGTCTTGCGCGAAGTTAAATGGCGAGAAATATTTCAATGGTTATGCCATTTCAGATTTTATGTCGGAAGACCCCATATATGAAGATAAAGATTTGGCAATTCGTAAGTCTGCTTTTTCTGGATCGGGAGGTGAGATTTGTAATCAATCGATATCTATTTCAGATTATAATATAGGGGATGGAGGAAATCAAAATATGTATTTTTTTGATTGGGGAACTAATATAAAGGGTGATGAAGTAGCTGTGGTTACAGTTAATATAGCTTATAACTATAAGGGCAAAGTACACAATGTCTCTATATCCCGGAATTATAAGATCCAATATGTGCATGATCCTGCTACAGATGTAAAAATACTTGGTACTGCCGGAACTAAAAAAGTGGTAATTGTGAATAACTATCCCCAATTTGAATAATTTGTAAGGTGAATATAAAGGCGGACCAGTGATAAATTAATAGTCCGCCTTATATGATAAAGTGGTTATTGATAATTCAATAAGAAGAGATTGGGGTTAGTAGAGATCTGATGTTCTGCTTATATGGCATTTCTTCCATGCTCCTCTCGTAAAGTCCGGAATCTCTACCGGTATACTGCCGTTTAATACCGATTGTTCGCTCAGTTCTGTGATGCACGACCATTCGGCAGCATCATATACATCCATATCCAATGGTAATCCGTTGCGCAAACAATAAATTAGCCGGCAGTCCATTACATAGTTCATTTCATTGGGCAGATTTCTGCGATGAGCCTCTGTACCGAAAGTGGCTGTGAAAGGATGTTTGTAACGCTCCATTATTTCCTCGAGTGCTTTCCCCTCAAGAGGAGAGCCGGCGTCGGGTTCGAGAGCAATGCTGGGAACGGGATATTTCTGCGCGAATCCTTTTGTTCCACAAACTGTATGCAGGCGGCTGTAAGGACGTGGAGTTACTACATTATACTGAATCATGATACTTTTGCCCTTCACTGTTTGTATCAAGGTAGTATTCATGTCACCCAATAAGTATTTCTGGCGGGCTTCCGGAGAGTCTGCTCCGAAGTTTTTACGGGCATATTCGGTCATACCTGCCTGAAGACTGGACAGAGAAACCAAGTAGTTCATGCGGTCTCCCCGATGGATATTCAGTATCTGGCAAACCGGACCAAGACCGTGGGTCGGATAAGGATTACCGGTATGTTCTATACTATATTTCTTTCCCCAGTGATTGTGAAATCCTCCTTTACTTTCGTCGGCGAAGTAGATAGAACGCAGGTCATGTATGTATGCTCCCTCTACATGGGTTATTTCGCCGAATACACCCTGTTGTGCCATGTTAAGCGTAGTCAGTGCAAACGGGTCATAGCAACAATTTTCGAGCATCATGCAGTGCTGTCTTGTCTTTTCGGCCGTATCTACCAACTTCCAACACTCTTCTACAGTCATGGCTGCAGGAACTTCAATGGCTACATGCTTGCCATGCTCCATGGAGTATACTGCCATGGGAGTGTGGGTCAGCCAGTCGGTACAGATGAATACGAGGTCAATGTCATCCCGTTCGCACATTCGTTTCCATCCATCCGGTCCGGTATAGCCGTCCGGTTGCGGATAACCGGCTTCCCGAAGTATCTTTTGGGCTTTAACCAGATTGCCTTCCCTGATTTCACAAAGTGCTTTGATTTCGACACCTTCGATTTGCAGATAACGTTGCAGAGTCAATACACCTCTATTGCCAAGCCCTATGAAAGCAAGGCGTACCATCGGAAGTGGGAGAGCGGAAGACGGGGCTCAAACCCGCGACCCTCAGCTTGGAAGGCTAATGCTCTATCAACTGAGCTACTTCCGCAATTTTTGTGGGCAAAGATGGATTCGAACCACCGAAGTCGAAAGACAGCAGATTTACAGTCTGCCCCATTTGGCCACTCTGGTATTTGCCCTTTTGTTTGCTTTTGAGTCCCTTTGCTTTCTCTTAAGTAGGTTTGTTTCTCAATTGCGATGCAAAGATACAACTATTTATTTAAACTCCAAACAAAATCGATCATTTTTATTGCAGTAATTGCACATTCGTCTCCTTTATTACCCAGTTTGCCGCCGGCTCTGTCTTCTGCCTGCTCCATAGTGTTGGTGGTAATTAATCCGTAAATAACTGGTATATCGCCAGTTGCGTTCAGTTGTGCTACGCCTTGTGTCACTCCCATGCAAACATAATCAAAATGTGGAGTATCTCCTTTAATTACGCAACCAATGATAATAATTGCATCTATATCGCTATTTTCCATCATCTGATTAGCGCCGAAGGTAAGTTCGAAACTTCCGGGTACTGTCTTTACCAGGATATTTTCTTCTTTGGCTCCATGTTTCTTCAAAGTTTTCACTGCTCCGTCCAGCAGGGCACCGGTGATGTTAGCGTTCCATTCGGAAACAACGATACCGAATTTCATTTCTTCTGCATTCGGAACTGAATTAAAATCGTAATCTGATAAGTTATGATATGCTGTTGCCATAATCTATATGTTTTTGGTTGGTTGAAAAAAAGCTACCCAGATTGGTTTGGGTAGCTTTCTATATAATAAGGTATATACCCCGTTATTATTTTTTCAGCAGTTTAGCTTGCTCGATGTATTTATCGATATCCATTGCCTGATAAGACTGGAAGTATTTATCCTTAATCTTGGTGAAGGCTTTTACTGCTTCTTCGTTCTTGCCTTGCTTCATCAGGATTTCTCCGGCTTGGAGCAGGAAGATAGGGCTAAGGGTGCTGTTGTCTGCATGATCTGCCGCTTTCAGAAGAGCAGAAGTTGCTTTATCGAGTTGGCCTAACTGAGCGTAGCAGTTACCAATGGCACCTTGAATGGCAGGAGCTACCATCTGGTCGTCTCCACTGAAACCGTCAAGTGCTTTGATGGCTTCTTCATATTTACCTAAATTCTGGTAGCAGATACCGGCGTATGCCTTTGCCAGATTGGCTGCTTTAGTACCGCTAAACTGATCGGCTACTTTCAGGAAACCGATAGAACCGATGCTATCACCGTTCAGTGCTTGTTCGTATGCACTTTGCTCAAAGTACTGTTCGCTTTTGAAAAGAGCAGCCTGTGCTTTTTCTTCACGAGGTTCTGCGTAGAAATTCTTGTAGAGGATTGCACCTGCTACGATTACGATTACGGCTACAACGGCGCCAATGATTGCTTTTTTGTTTTTAACAAGAAATGCTTCCGACTGTGTCAGTGCATCTTCCACATTCAGTTCGTTGTTGTGGTTCTTTTGTTCTGCCATTTTTATATGATTCTTTTTGTTATTTTTTCAACTGGATATTTTGGTCAGCAAAAGTAGTTTTTTTATATATATAAACGAAATTTAGAGGCATCTTTTTTTGTTTTGCGACCTAAAACCCCGAAAATCTTTCTACTTTTGTAACCAAACTCAATGTGCACACATGATACTGAAGCGTATATCTATACTGAACTATAAGAACCTGGAGCAGGTAGAACTGAATTTTTCGGCTAAACTGAATTGCTTTTTCGGGCAGAACGGGATGGGAAAAACCAATCTGCTCGATGCGGTCTACTTTCTGTCTTTTTGTAAAAGTGCAGGAAATCCGATCGATTCGCAGAATATTCGTCATGAACAGGACTTTTTTGTTATTCAAGGGTTCTATGAGGCGATGGACGGAACACCCGAAGAGATTTATTGCGGAATGAAGCGTAGGTCGAAAAAACAATTCAAACGTAATAAGAAAGAATATTCGCGCCTGTCGGATCACATCGGATTTATTCCTTTGGTGATGGTGTCGCCTGCCGACTCGGAATTGATAGCGGGGGGCAGTGACGAACGTCGCCGCTTTATGGATGTAGTCATTTCGCAGTATGATAAGGAGTATTTGGATGCTTTGATTCGCTACAATAAGGCATTGGTACAACGAAATACATTGTTGAAGAGTGAACAACCGATAGAAGAAGAGCTTTTTCTCGTTTGGGAAGAGATGATGGCACAGGCCGGTGAGGTGGTTTTCCGGAAACGGGAAGCATTTATCAGTGAGTTTATTCCTATATTTCAATCGTTCTACTCGTACATTTCGCAGGATAAGGAGCAAGTGGGACTGACTTATGAGTCACACGCAAGAAATGCATCTCTGCTTGAAGTTCTGAAAGAAAGCCGGGTACGGGATAAGATTATGGGTTATTCGCTCCGGGGGATACATAAAGATGAACTCAACATGTTGTTGGGTGACTTTCCTATTAAGAGAGAAGGTTCACAAGGACAGAACAAGACGTACCTGGTTGCACTGAAGCTTGCGCAGTTTGATTTTTTGAAGCGTACGGGAAGTACGGTACCTCTGTTGCTGTTGGATGATATCTTTGACAAATTGGATGCTTCGCGCGTAGAACAGATTGTAAAGTTGGTGGCGGGTGACAATTTCGGGCAGATTTTCATAACGGATACGAATCGTGAACATTTGGACCGTATATTATATAAGGTGGGGAGTGACTATAAAATGTTTCGTGTGGAGAGCGGAGCTATCAATGAAATGGAGGAAAAAGAGAGATGAAACGAAACGATGCGGAACCGATTGGAAAACTGATTCAGAAATATCTGCGTCAGGAGAGCTTGGAGTCTCCACTGAATGAGCAACGCTTACTTGATTCGTGGGAGACGGTGCTGGGACCTACTATTATGTCGTACACAAGGGATTTGTATATTCGTAATCAGGTGCTGTATGTACACTTGACCTCTGCTGCCCTCCGTCAGGAGTTGATGATGGGGCGGGAACTTTTGGTCCGTAATTTGAATCAGAAGGTTGGGGCTACGGTGATTACCAATATTATTTTCCGCTAAACGACTATTCTTTTATAATAAATGAAGGCTTTGTTTGTATCAAACGGAGCCTTCATTCTTTATGAACAGAGTCTCTGTTCGAAGAGAACGGAGATTCTATCTACAACTAAAATGTGGTGCTCTCAGTATTTCAAGAATGGGATTGTATCTATGACGGGCATCTTCAGCGCATTCAGTTCCTGACAGGCACGATCGTAGTAAGTCGGATTTTCTAAATCAAGGTTATTGTGTGCGTCCAGTCCGATAATAGCCGTGCATCCTTCATTGGCTGCGATATGCCAGAATTGCGGGCAAGGATAAGTCGTTATTCCCCGTGCTTCATTGATGGCTACATAGCCGATATTATATTCCAAAGGGATGTGCAATCGGGCTGCAGCCCGACAGATATGGCGGCTGACACTGATACAATGTTTGTCAAATTCAGGGTAGGAACGCATAAAAAGATCCGGATGTGCCAGGTAGGCGAACAGTCCGCTTTCCATTCCTTCGATAGTGCTTTCTTCATAAAGGTCGAGCATATCCCGATTAGTGGTATGATGCCCGAAGTAGGGAAACTTTTCGTCAGTATGGTAATGGTGGTTTCCAAAGAGGATATAATCCAACCGGTACTCTTTGATGATTTCTTTCAGCCAGTGGATGTATTCGGGAAAGTATTCATACTCCAATCCGATTTTGATGCTGATTTGATTCCGGTATTTTTCTTTCAAGGCACGGATGCTTTCTATATATTCCGGTAAGTCCTCCGGGAGCATACGTATGTCCGATACAAAATCTGTGTGATACTTCCATGGGCCATGATCAGAAAAGCCCAATTCCTGAAAGCCACCTTTGATGGCACTGCGTACGTAGTCTTCATCGTCTCCCACGGCGTGCATGCAGCGAGTGGTATGTGTGTGATAATTTGTTTTCATTGTGCTATAATAGTATCCATACGGAAGTCGAATGCTTCTGCGGGTACTTCTTCTATCAATTGAAACGGGAAACAAATGCCGACTTTGGGAGCCGGAATTTGAGGTAATAAACGGTCGTAATATCCTTTGCCGCGGCCTAAACGATGTCCGTACCGATCGAAAGCAACACCCGGAATCACAGCCAGATCTATTGTTTCGTAATCGGTGAATGGCGCTCCGGTTGGTTCGGCAATGCCATACGAACCTATGGCGAGATCTTGGGGGCCTGTGTAAACGCGAAGTTCTAACTCGTCGCCTGTTACTACAGGCAATATGATTCTTTTCGACCGGCTCCACTTCTCAATGAAGGCGTGCGTCTGCACTTCATCCTTCATTGAGTGATAGAGCAATATAGTATGCCCTTTTTGAAATTCGGGGCATGCCTCAAGAGTTATCAATACCTTTTCCGACAACGATTTAAGCGTAGAGTCGGAGTATTTCTTCTTCTCCTGTGCTATCCACTTGCGCAGTTGTTTTTTTCTTTCCATCTTTCTTTTCCTCCTTTTGAGGTTCTACGCTGACGGGAGCCTTAGGGAATGCTTCTCCACTTTCAAGCAACTCGACGGCCTTCTTCACAGTCTGATCGCTTTGGTTGAGATATTGAATATAGGCTTCTTTTCCCAGCATATTATAGATGATATTTCCGTAAATGCTCTTTTCCAGTAATTTATATGATTTCTGAATCAGGATGTTTCTTCGTTTCACCCCTTTGCTGTCAGCGTAGCGTATGAACTGTTCGACCAGTCCCTGACGACGCAGATAGTTTAAGAGTGATTCTTCGTCTTCGTACTTCTTCAACTTATCGCGGTTATTATCCGTGTAATGGAAGGTGAATTGGATGGTAAGTCCTTTGCTCAGCACCTCGGTCAGATATGAAGTCACTCCCGTGGTGTCTTGTGGGACGAATACATCCGGCATGATACCTCCTCCTCCGTACACCGGACGTCCGAGGGCGGTAGAATAACGCAGGTTTTCATCGAGTTTGATACTATCTTTTGAGAAGTACTCTCCATGTTCATATCGTGTCAGCCAATCCATTTCGTAGTTGCGGTCTTTACCATTCTGATAAGGGCGTTGAATGCAGCGTCCGGATGGAGTATAATAGCGGGCAATGGTCAGCCGGATGGCTGATCCGTCACTGAAGTCGATAGGCTGTTGTACCAGGCCTTTACCGAACGAACGGCGACCCACTACCATACCTCGGTCGTTATCCTGAATAGCACCGGTGAAAATTTCACTGGCCGAAGCCGAACCTTCGTCAATCAGCACGATAACGGGCATTTTCTGGCAACTGCCTGTTCCATTGGCAAATTCGTCGGCACGGGGATATTTGCGTCCTTCCGTATAGACTATCAGTTTACCTTCGGGCAAGAATTCGTTGACCATGCGCACTGCAGCTTCCATATATCCTCCTGTGTTGCCACGTAAGTCGATGATCAGCCCTTTGCAGTTCTTATGATTCAGTAAAGCAATGGCATTCAGCAACTCCACATGTGTAGTACGTCCGAATTTACTAACCTGTATATAGCCAAAGTCATCTGTCAACATATAAGCTGCGTCGATGGTGTTTTGCGGAATGTCACCGCGTGTGATAGTGAAGTTCAAAAGATCTTTCTCCGTAGCGCGCTTCACGCCCAGTTTCACTTGAGTACCCTTCGGCCCTTTCAGAGTGCGCATGGCACGTTCGTTAGTCACTTTTTTCCCTACAAACAAACTGTCGTCTACCATCACGATACGGTCACCGGCCATTAATCCTACCTTTTCGGAAGGTCCTCCCTGAATGACACTGTTCACATGGATAGTGTCATCCTGGATGGTGAACTGGATACCGATACCGCTGAAGCTGCCTTCCAGTTCCGATGTCACTTCTTCCAGGTTTTGTGCCGGAATGTAAGTAGAGTGGGGATCCAGTTCTGCCAGAATCTGTGGCATTGCCTTTTCCACAAGGTCGGCCATGTTGACGGTGTCCACATACTGGTCATCGACAATGCGCAGCAAAGCATTCAACTTGTTCGAAGAGCCGTTGATAATGCCGAGTCGGTTGCCGGCAAAGTGTTTGGCATAAAATGTACCTATCAGAATTCCGATTACCACACTGATAGCGATGATGACAGGGGTAAACCGTGAAGAGTTCTTTGTACTCATATCTTTTTATAGTTATTGGCTACGGACGACAAACTACCGGAGAGCTGCGTTGTAGTCAGTTGTTTATGTATGTTGTTTCATTTTTCACTCGTATCGACAAAAACGACTTCGATACCTGCACGTTTCAGTAACTCTATTCCGTCTTCCAGGCGATAGTGTTCAGAGTACACCACTCGCTTGATGCCTGCCTGTATGATCAGTTTGGCACATTCGATGCAAGGTGAAGCAGTGACATACATCGTAGCACCGTCACTACTGTTGTTGGAACGTGCTATCTTGGTGATGGCATTGGCTTCAGCATGCAGAACATAGGGCTTGGTGACGTTGTTATCATCTTCACAAACGTTTTCAAAGCCGGATGGTGTTCCGTTATATCCGTCTGAGATAATCATTTTGTCTTTGACAATCAGTGCTCCTACTTTACGGCGTTGGCAATAAGAGTTTTCCGACCAGATGGAAGCCATGCGGATATAACGCTTGTCCAAATCTGATTGTTTGCTGTTTGCTGTGTCCATACGCTGTTATATTATTTATTGTTGTCCTTATCAACATGAAATACCAGGCATAACTCTCTTCCTCCCTCATCCTTGTAATAGATAAAGAGGTTGTCGTAATTCCCTTTGTACGAAGTAGCCCTGTTGAGTCCTTCGACAAATTTGTTACTAAATCCTAACGGATCATTTTCAGACCCTTTTACGGAAGCTGAGAAAGCATTGCTTTCGCCATTGGCACTCCAGGTTCCGGTGTAAGAATGTGACAAAAGCGTTCCGCTAAACTTTCCGCTGATGACATTGTCTGTAGTCTCCCCTTCGAATTTGATTGTGTATGCACCTTCTTTATTGATGTAATTCTTGATGGATTGTTCATATTTGTCTTTATCACCCCAGAAATCATAGGGTTTATGTTCGTTCTTTTTGGTAATATACGTCAGTTTCCATACTTTTCCGGTAAAGATACCGTTCACATCATCCGAATCGTTGCATCCGCTTACAAAAGGGAGCATCAAAAGTAATAATAATAAGTATTTATATTTCATTTTTTTCTATTTTTTTATTCCGTTTCTGATTAGTAATGCGTCAATCGTAGGTTCTTGTCCTCTGAAACGTTTGTAAAGTATCATCGGGTGCTCTGTTCCGCCTTTCGACAAGATGTTGTTACGGAAGGAATTGGCTACCTCTTCATTGAAGATTCCTTTTTGCTTGAACAGTGAGAATGCATCCGCATCCAGAACTTCCGCCCACTTGTAGCTATAATAACCTGCCGAATATCCTCCGGCAAAGATGTGTGAGAACTGGGTACTCATACAGGTTTCCGAAACTGTGGGCAATATCTGTGCTTGAGCCCATGCCTGACGTTCGTATGCCTTTACGTCACCTTCGAAGGGGGTATTACGGGTATACCAGGCCATATCCAACAGCCCGAAACTGACTTGGCGAAGACAGGCGTACGCAACATTGAAGTTTGATGCATCTACCAGCCGGCTGATCAATTCGTCAGGCAACGGTTCTCCGGTCTGATAATGATTGGCAAAGGTATGCAGGAATTCTTTTTCAATCCCGAAGTTCTCCATGATTTGGGACGGGAGCTCTACAAAGTCCCAGTATACATTCGTTCCGCTCAAGCTCTGATAAGTTGAGTTGGCAAACATCCCATGCAAGGCATGCCCGAATTCGTGGAGGAAGGTTTCCACCTCGTCATAAGTCAGCAGTGCCGGCTTGCTTTCTGTCGGTTTGGTGAAATTCATGACTACCGATACATGTGGACGGCTGTTTTCACCGGTATCTTCTATCCATTGTCCTTTGAATTCTGTCATCCAGGCACCGGAACGTTTACCTTCGCGCGGATGGAAATCCGTATACAGTACGGCGAGGAAACTTCCGTCTTTATCCAGCACTTCGTAAGCATCCACATCTTTGTGATATACCGGGATATCCGGGTTCTTATGAAACGTGATGCCATACAATTTGGTAGCCAGTCCGAAGACTCCCGCTTTCACTTTGCTCAGTTCGAAGTAGGGGCGGAGCATCTCTTCGTTAATATTGAACTGCCTGTCTTTCAGTTTGTTGGAGTAGTAGCTCCAATCCCAAGGCATCACTTCAAAAGCATCTCCTTGTTCTGTACGGGCTAATTCTTGTACAGCTTCGTACTCTTTATGGGCGGTGGGGGTATATGCATCCAGCAATTGGTTGAGCAGTTTATATACGGCATCACCGGTTTCGGCCATGCGTTCTTTCAGTGTATATTCCGCATAATTGTCATAACCCAGTAATTGTGCGATTTCCATGTGGATATTGGCTATCTTTTTCACAATTTCCAGGTTGTTATATTCGTTGTCGTGGGTACATTTTGTATTGTAAGCCATGTAAAGTTCACGACGTAAATCCCGGTTATCAGCATACGTCATAAAAGGAATATAACTGGGGGCATGCAATGTGAACACCCAGCCATTCACTCCTTTTTCCCGGGCTGTTTCTGCAGCGGCTTCGATGGCGCTTTCCGGCAGACCGGCCAACTGGGCTTCATCGGTCAGAGTCAACTGATAGTTATTGGTTTCTTTCAGGTTATTTTCACTGAAATCCAATGTCAGTTTACTAAGATTCTTTGTCAGCTCGCGATATTTCTCCTTGGCTTCTCCCTGCAGGTTGGCTCCGCGACGAATAAATCCGTTATAAGCGTTTTCCAGAAGCTTGGTTTGTTCCGGAGTCAGCTCTATGGAATCCTTTTGACCGTATACAACTTTGATACGTTCGAAGAGTTCCTGATTCAAGCTGATGTTATTGCTGTGTTCGCTTAACAAAGGAATCATTTCCTGGGCAATCTTCTGCAGGTCATCATTGGTTTCAGCACTGCGCAAATTGCCGAATACGGTGGTAACCCGATCGAGTAACTCTCCTGATTTTTCATAAGCAAGAATTGTGTTAGCGAATGTGGGAGCCTCCGGGTTGTTGACGATGGCATCTATTTCTGCTGTCTGGCGACTGATACCTTCACGAATGGCGGGTTCGTAATGTTCATTTTTTATTTTGTCAAAAGGAACAGTGCCATACGGAGTTGTATATTTCTCAAAAAATGGATTTTGTGCATTTGCTATATTTGTCATATTCAGTAATATCAATGTTACATTTACAAAATTACAAATTTCACCACAGAGTATCACAGACTTCCGTACAGTTTTCTTCTTATTTAACGTGTCTCACTACTGTTTTTACTACCATTTATTTGATTCTGTTGTGATTCGGGACTATAGGGCCTGGGAGAGGAAAATAAAAAAAGCTGTTCCGGGGAAACCGGAACAGCTTTTCGTATATTGTATCTTAGCTTGATTATTTAGCAGCGATAACGCGAGCCATTTCACAAACTTTGTTTGAGTAACCCCATTCGTTGTCATACCAAGAAACAACTTTAGCGAAGTTAGAATCCAAAGAAATACCTGCTTTAGAGTCGTAGATTGAAGTGTTAGCGCAACCACGGAAGTCAGTTGAAACAACTGCATCTTCAGTGTAACCCAGGATACCTTTCAATTCGCCTTCTGAAGCTTCCTTCATAGCAGCGTTGATTTCAGCCATTGTAGCAGCTTTTTCCAGAACAACTGTCAGGTCAACTACAGAAACGTCAGAAGTCGGAACGCGGAATGCCATACCAGTCAGTTTACCGTTCAATACCGGCAATACTTTACCTACAGCTTTAGCAGCACCTGTAGAAGACGGGATGATGTTTTCCAAGATACCACGACCACCTCTCCAGTCTTTCTTAGAAGGACCGTCTACTGTTTTCTGAGTAGCAGTAGCAGCGTGAACTGTAGTCATCAAACCTTTAACGATACCGAACTTGTCGTTCAATACTTTAGCGATAGGAGCCAAGCAGTTAGTAGTACAAGAAGCGTTAGAAATGATGTCCTGTCCTGCGTATGAAGTGTGGTTAACACCATATACGAACATAGGAGTAGAGTCTTTAGAAGGAGCAGACATGATAACTTTCTTAGCACCAGCCTGGATATGTTTGCGAGCTGTTTCGTCAGTCAAGAAGAAACCTGTTGATTCAACTACAACGTCAGCATCAACTTCGTTCCATTTCAAGTTAGCAGGATCCATCTCTGCAGTCAGACGGATTTTATTTCCGTTTACAATCAGAGCACCGTCTTCTACAGCAACTTCGCCTTCGAAACGACCGTGTACTGAATCATATTTCAGCATGTATGCCAAGTATTCAGCATCCAACAAGTCGTTAATACCTACGATCTGAATGTCGTTACCAAAGTTCTTAACTGCTGCACGGAATACCATACGTCCGATACGGCCAAAACCGTTAATACCTACTTTAATCATTTTGTTTAAACTTTTAAGGGTTTTATAATATTTGTTCAAATACTTTTCTAAATTCGCATTTGTTTCATTAGAATGCGGTGCAAAAGTAAGAAAATGTTTTTATATTCGCATATTAAATTCATATTAAATATAAAAAAAGATGGGAAAAAGTACTTTTTTACAAGACTTTAAAGCTTTCGCCATGAAAGGAAACGTGGTAGATATGGCTGTCGGTGTGATTATTGGTGGTGCCTTTGGCAAAATCGTTTCGTCGGTTGTAGCCGATATCATTATGCCACCTTTGGGGTTACTCATTGGGGGAGTGAACTTTACGGACTTGAAATGGGTAATGAAAGCTGCGGAATATGGGGCTGACGGAAAAGAGACGGCCGCTGCTGTGACATTGAATTACGGCAACTTTCTGCAGGCGACTTTCGATTTTCTTATCATTGCTTTTTCTATATTCTTATTTATTAAACTGATTACAAAGTTGACTCAGAAGAAAGCTGAGGCACCTGCTGCGCCGCCCGCACCTCCTGCACCTACAAAAGAAGAGATATTGTTGACTGAAATACGTGATTTATTGAAAGAAAAGCAGTAATTTTGCGCCAAATTCATAACATATCTAATATGCAAGAGAAAATTATAATACTTGATTTCGGTTCACAGACCACGCAGCTTATCGGTCGCCGGGTGCGCGAGTTGGATACGTATTGCGAGATTGTCCCCTATAACAAGTTTCCCAAAGGCGATGAAACCGTCAAGGGAGTGATTCTGTCGGGAAGCCCCTTCTCCGTATATGACGAAAGTGCGTTCAAGGTCGATTTGAGCGAAATCAGAGGTAAATACCCCATCTTGGGCATCTGCTATGGTGCACAGTTTATGGCGTATACCAATGGGGGCAAAGTAGAACCGGCAGGTACCCGTGAGTATGGACGTGCTCACCTGACTTCTTTCTGCAAGGACAATGTTTTGTTCAAAGGTGTGAGAGAGGGTACGCAGGTATGGATGAGCCACGGTGATACCATTACTGCTATCCCTGAGAATTTTAAAACCATTGCATCGACAGACAAAGTGGCTATTGCCGCTTATCAGGTAGAGGGCGAACAGGTATGGGGAGTACAGTTCCATCCGGAAGTTTTCCACAGTGAAGACGGTACGCAGATGCTTCGCAATTTCGTTGTCGATGTATGTGGCTGTAAACAGGACTGGAGTCCGGCGTCATTCATCGAGAGCACGGTTGCCGAATTGAAAGCTCAGCTGGGTGATGACAAGGTTGTACTGGGATTAAGCGGAGGAGTTGACTCTTCTGTAGCCGCCGTTTTGCTGAACAGGGCTATTGGCAAGAATCTGACTTGTATTTTCGTTGACCACGGTATGCTTCGCAAGAACGAGTTTAAGAACGTGATGCACGATTACGAATGCCTTGGCTTGAACGTGATTGGTGTGGATGCCAGTGAGAAGTTCTTCTCTGAACTGGAAGGCGTCACCGAACCTGAACGTAAACGTAAAATTATAGGTAAAGGATTTATTGACGTATTCGATGAAGAAGCACATAAACTGAAAGATGTGAAATGGCTGGCTCAGGGTACGATTTATCCGGACTGTATCGAGTCGCTTTCTATCACCGGTACTGTTATCAAGAGTCACCACAATGTGGGAGGACTTCCTGAAAAGATGAATCTAAAACTTTGTGAACCGCTCCGCCTGTTGTTTAAGGACGAGGTTCGTCGTGTAGGTAGAGAGTTAGGTATGCCCGAGCACTTGATTACCCGCCATCCTTTCCCCGGGCCGGGACTTGCTGTTCGTATCTTAGGTGATATTACTCCTGAGAAGGTTCGTATCTTGCAAGATGCCGATGATATCTTTATTCAGGGTTTGCGCGATTGGGGATTGTACGATCAGGTGTGGCAGGCAGGTGTTATCTTGCTTCCTGTTCAATCGGTAGGCGTAATGGGAGACGAACGTACTTACGAACGTGCCGTTGCTTTGCGTGCCGTGACTTCAACGGATGCTATGACAGCCGACTGGGCGCATTTGCCTTATGAATTCCTTGGTAAAGTGTCGAATGATATTATAAATAAGGTAAAAGGTGTGAACCGTGTGACCTATGATATCAGTTCGAAGCCACCTGCAACTATCGAGTGGGAATAATATCCTGTGATTGACTTTTAGCGATAATATTGATATTTGAAATCAGCATTTTAAGTAAATGATTGCTTAATCTGCTGATTTCTTTTTATGATATCGGTTGAAGTCATTTATTCCGATTTACGATAGAAAATTTAGTTGTTGAAATAGCAAATATCTCTTTCATTAACGTATATGTATTATGGGGGGAGAAACTGGAAATTTCCTTTGATATCTCGTTAGAAACCAAGATATTGTGGCCTTTCCTTCTTCCTTCGGTCAATGCTTGTTTTAATTCTATGTTAAAGCAAGTGTTCTGTATTTAAATAACAAGTCCTTTCGATGTAAAAAACTTGTTCTTTATCAGGAGATAAAGGAAGGTCTCACAGATAGTGTTAACAATGTTAATAAGGAGAAGTGTCTGGTTGAGGGCCATGTGCAAAGGATAGTCTTCCGTTTTTGAGTAAAATAGAAAAGGGAGATCCTCACGGACTTCCCTTCCCTTTTCCTTTTTTAAACCTTATGTAGTTGCTATAAATCTCTTACCACAACACCCTATTATACTAAAAATCAATACTTAGTAAAAAATTATATTGTTTTTGTATTTAGTTCCTATCGAAAACACTATTCCAATGCTTTACCGGCAGTCATCGGCCAGTAAGGATTCTGATACAACTGAGTTGTGTTGATATCTTCCGGATTGGTAGCGGTCAAAGACATATCTTCTATGCCGATCGGATCCAGATAAAATGCTTTACGCCAAGTCAGACCGTCATACAATTCATTATTGATTGAGGTTCTGCGAAGTGGGCGTAAGTATTTGCTGTCGCTTTTGGGCGAAACGTTTGCATCAAGGGTACCATCGTCCTTAATGTCCTTGTGATCTTTATAAGCGGCATCCCAGAAGTTGATACCTTCAATGATATAGGGTTTGGTCAGCAATTGATCCCAGGAACGCCATCTCTTCAGGTCGTCCCAGCGCATACCTTCACCGATGAATTCACAACGGCGTTCGCGACGGATATTATAGAGGGTAACATCCACCATTTTGCTGCCCGAGTAAACGGCTAAGTCATTTTCTTTGCTCAAGTCGGTTGCTGCAATAGTCTTGGCATAATCGTCGTCAACACCGGCGCGTGTGCGGAGTGCTTTCCAATACTTTTGTGCCTTGGCATCCAGTGAACCGGTTTTCTCGTAGCAGGCTTCCATGTAATTGAGGTTAGCTTCTGCAGAACGGAAGACAACACAAGCATTGGTCCCTAGCAGTTCGTCACCCTTAGTCTGTGCGTAATCGTAAGTGTGAGCTTTACGTGGGCGGTATCCTGTAAGGTCTTGAGTCTGTTTCTGTTCGGAGATGATATTCGGAACTCCGAAAAGCAGTGTTGTGCCGGCTGCTGCTACAGCTGGGTTTTTGGTATCACTGTGCAATACATCTTTTTCACCCCATACAAACAGTTGCAGACGTTCGTCGCGATTTTCTTTTTCATCCGAGATAGATACATCACCGTGATATTCGTTGCCTGCAGCATAAATAGGCAAACCGCTTTTCATCAAGAAAGTAGTAATGAATCCGCGAGTCAATCCGGTACGGTCACCGTTCTGCAGACGTGCAGGCGCACAATGTGAAACATTTAATGATTTGTCATACTGTTTCCACAACAACACCTCGCTATAACCGGAAGCATCCGGTGTGCTGAACATTTCGTAATACGGGTTCCAATTATAGATTTGTCCATACTCCGGATTTAGCACGTGTGAGTTTTCGGTCAGCGTGCAGTGGTCGGCTACGGCTGCTGCTGCATTCATGGCTTCGGTCAGGAAGAAGTCTATCTCACCGTCAATGTTGAACGTTTTGCCGCTGTTGTAAGACATTTTAGCACCCGGCCAACTTTCATCTCCCGGCACACGTCCGGTTCCCCGATGATATTTCTCGAAAGTAGCTTCGAACAGGGCTACTCTTGATTTATAGAGTTGAGCCACCTGCTTGTTGATACGCTGGTTGTTTTGGAAACCCTGGTCGTGCATACGGTTGATAGCTTCATCCAAATCTTTCAGAATCTGGCGGGCTACTTCATTGCGCGGAGCACGTGTACTGTACTCCAGTAAAATCTCTTCCTGATCGGGGAGAACTTTATCTACGATAGGATAGTCGCCATATTTCACCAATGCTTTGTAGTAGGCCATGGCACGGAAGAAGTAAGCTTCGCCGATGTAGTGTTTCAGGTCCTCAACCGATCCTTGAATCGATCCTTCTTTTTCTTTGGGAAGTACTTGTTCAAGCAGGTAATTCCATGTACGGATTCGGTTTAATGGAGCTTGAATCGATTTCCCGCTTCCTACCTGCCAGTTACCGGCAAAATAATCCAGGCTACTGTCGTCTGCCAACAGGTTGTCTGTGTTGGCATCGTTGCGTTGCATGCCTGAGTTCCAAGCCTGTTGGTGATATAGCTTATAATTTCTGGAGTCGTCCAGATAGTCGTTGTAGTAGTTATTGAGGTAGTTTGCTACCTGGTCTACTGTACTGAAGTACTTCTCAGGAGTTACCTGGCTGATAGGTGACCGGTCGAGAAAATCCTCGCACGAAGTTATCGCCAATCCGCCCATTGCTATCAATGAGCAGAAGTATATATGTTTTAATTTTAGTCTCATAGTTCATTCAATGAATTAGAAGTTAACGTTTAAGCCGATTGAAATAGTTCTCTGCAACGGATATAGTTTACCCGGTCCCCAGTCTCCACCCAGTGTTTCCGGGTCGAATATGTCACTGATGCCTGAGATTGTCAGCAAGTTGTCTCCTGATACATAAACACGTACCGATTCCATGGCGGCTTTCTTGGTCCATGCTTTGGGAAGAGTGTAACCTATTTGTGCATTCTTCAGACGGCAGTAGGCTGCATTTTGCAAGTAACCGCTTTGCGTTTTTTGGTTTTTATTGCTGCTGAAGTATGGTTTCGGATAGTAGGCATTGGTGTTTGCTCCCAATGGGTCGCCTTCAGGACGCCAATAGTCGAGGTGTTCCTTGAATACGCATGATTGCCACATACCTCCGTTGGCTCCCCAGAAATACGGACCGTCCAACATGTAATCCCTTTTCATCACTCCCTGAATGAAGAGTGAGAAGTCGAGTCCTTTCCAGGAACCATCCAGTGTCAGACCGAAGTTGTAACGCGGAGTGCTGTTACCGATAATCTTTAAATCGCCATGGTCGTTTACTGTATTGGCACCGCTGTTCACACCGTCTTTTCCGTCAATATTGGCATACATGATATCACCGGCACCCCAGGCTGATCCCCAGTTCGGTTTTCCTCCGTTGGCTAAGTGCTTGTCCATCTCTTCTTGGGTTTGTGCAATTCCGATGGTTTTATATCCCCAAATCTCACCTATGGTTTTTCCTGTATAGTACTTTTCGCCCAAAGACAAGGTTTTATTCGGGTATTCCAATATTTTCTGCATATTGTCAGACATGACGAGGCGGACACCGTAATTGAACTGCTGAATGCGGTCTCTCCATGAAAGCTCTAATTCCCAACCATACGATTTCATATCGCAGTTGTTGATTTGTGGAGCGCTGGCACCCAATACGGAGGGCAGTGTAGGAGCCGGACCGATCATGTCGTATGTATAGCGGTTGTAGTAATCGAATGAACCTGTCAGACGGTTGTCAAACAATCCCCAGTCGATACCCACGTTCCATGATTCGATGGTTTCCCAGGTCATCAAACTGCTGACGATACCGGGCAGACCGGCTACATTCTGTTTTTTGCCGTTGATCAACCATCCCGAGGAAGCACTGCCTGTAGGCATGTTTTGGTAGAATGGATACCAAGCGTTCGTTTCACTGGTATTGTTATTACCGAGCTGTCCCCACGAACCTCTCAGTTTTAAAGTTCCTACCACTTGAGTCAGTGGTTCAAAGAATGCTTCGCGTGAGATGTTCCATCCTGCGGAGAATGATGGGAAAAGCCCCCAGCGTTTGTCACCGATAAATCGGGAAGAACCGTCGTAGCGAAGGTTGGCCTCAAGCATGTAGCGTTCTTTATAGTTATAATTTAAACGTCCGAAGAAACCGGCGATTGCTTTTTCACTGGCCCATGAACTGGCTTTTTTATTGTCTTGTGTCAATCCCAAAGACGGTACTTCAGGACTGATCAGGTCTGTACCGAACCCAGTCAGCCCGCTTGGGCGGTAAAGCTCACCATTGAAACCGACCATTATCTTAAAGTTGTGATCACCGAAGGTCTTGGCGAAGTCCGTATAAATATTGGTAGAAAAGTAGTCTTCACTTTCACGTGAGTCTTGTACTTCGGAATAACCGGCTGCATTATCGCCCCATCCTAATAAATAGGGTTGATTGTCGGCATCATAAGCGTAAATAGGAAGCACAGCCCATGATTGTTTGCGTGTATAGGTACGCATACTGCCTTCTGCTACGATACGCCAGTCTTTTATGGGTTCGAAGATGGCCTGCAATTGTTGGGTATACCAGTTTTTCTGGCTGGTTTGTTTACCACCGTCTTCCATTTCGATTATTTCCATTTTCTGCTGATAATGTCCGTTCGGATCTCTTACCGGACAAGTCGGCCAACGGCGGGCGATATTATGGAAGAACAGACCGGTCATGTAAGTCGGACGGTCGTAATCTTCGCGTGTCCACTTGCTGGTGTAGTTCAAAGTAACCCAGTCGGTTAACTTTGCAGAAATTTTTGCGTTCATGGTGTAACGGTTGAACTGATCTTCACCGTGTCTTAGCAGACCTTTCTGGTCAAGAAAACTGCCACTGATCATATAAGTGAGTTTGTCTGTACCGCCGCTGATATTCAGATTGTGCTCTGTTGAGGGTACCCAATTTTTATAGAACTCTTTAAACCAGTCTGTGTTGGCGAAGGAACCTGTATAGTTTTGCCATTTTCCGTCATTACCGGCCTTCGCTCCATAGTATTCAGGAGTGTTCGGGTCGGTGTATTTCCCTGTCTGATAGTTTTTAATACGCTCCAAGGCCGCTTCGTCAAATACCAAACCTCCTCCATCGTTTGTGTTGGCACGGTTGAAGTATTGTGCGAAGGTATAAGAATCCACCATTTCCGGAATCTGAATTGCATCGGAGAAACGTACGTTACCCGAGTAATTCACACGAGTCTTACCGGACTTACCGCTCTTGGTTGTAATCATGATTACACCGAAAGAAGCACGTGCACCGTAGATAGAAGAAGAGGCGGCATCTTTTAATACTGAAATGTTTTCGATGTCATTCGGGTTCACTGTGTTCATGTCACCTTCGATGCCGTCGATCAATACCAACGGGCTTCCGCTCGAACCTTCGCCGATGGTACCGGCACCGCGGATATTGATACTGAGACTACTGTCCAGTGCGCCACCGCTATTACCTACTGACATATTCAATCCCGGAACCACACCTTGAAGGGCTTGTGATACGTTTTGTACCGGACGAGATTCGATTACTTTTGAGTCCACCATGCTGACAGAACCGGTTACATTCACTTTTTTCTGTGAGCCGTAACCTACTACTACGACTTCGTCCAACTGTTGAGAATCCTCTTTCAACGTCACACTGATAGGCTCGCTACTTGCTTTCACCGTAACGGTTTTGTATCCGATAAATGAAATTTGGATGGCGCCTCCTAGAGGGGCTTCGACCGAGAATTTTCCTTCTAGATCGGTAATGGTACCTGTGTTGTTTGCGAGAACTTTTACGGCTACACCGATCATCGGTTCTCCGGTTTCATCTACTACAGTACCTTTTACTTTTACTTTAGCTTGTTGTACAGCTTCAATCGCGTGTTCTTCGTTAGTATCAGCCATGGCTTGCTGAGGTGTTGCACACCAAAGCATGATAGAAGCGGCAATTGCCATTTTTAGGCGACTTGTTTCCCGAAGTCGTATCAGGCTTGGAAACAGGTTGTTTTTTTCTTTCATACACTAAATTGTTCGGTTAAACATAAATTTGAATAGTTTGTTTTTTGAGATTTTTCCGGTAAAGATTTATCTTGCCGGAAGTGATGTTTAAGTGTCTTTTTTGTTTCTACTCCATAAGCTTGTCTGATTAGGGTTATCTTATAATATCGTTTTTGTCTTGTCTGAGATGTGCTGATGGTACGGAGTTATGACTATTATAAAGTACTCCAGGTACTTATT
>PPYF01370262.1_pt1 | contig 151687 bp, 142 predicted proteins | sample 1559871 | NCBI WGS metagenome assembly PPYF01 (sample SAMN08240021, study PRJNA423297) | Human gut metagenome, whole genome shotgun sequencing project. | reverse complement strand
TCACCATGTCTGTAATTAAGATGACCGATCTGGATCTGGCTGGTAAACGCGTTTTTATCCGTGCGGATCTGAACGTACCAGTTAAAGACGGGAAAGTAACCAGCGACGCACGTATCCGTGCATCTCTGCCGACCATTGAACTGGCGCTGAAGCAGGGCGCGAAAGTCATGGTTACTTCTCACCTGGGTCGTCCGACCGAAGGCGAGTACAACGAAGAATTCTCTCTGCTGCCGGTTGTTAATTACCTGAAAGACAAACTGTCCAACCCGGTACGCCTGGTTAAAGACTACCTGGACGGCGTGGAAGTGGCTGCCGGTGAACTGGTGGTGCTGGAAAACGTTCGCTTCAACAAAGGCGAGAAAAAAGACGACGAAGAACTGTCTAAGAAATACGCTGCGCTGTGCGACGTGTTCGTGATGGACGCTTTCGGTACTGCGCACCGCGCGCAGGCTTCCACCCACGGCATCGGCAAATTTGCTGACGTGGCGTGCGCAGGCCCGCTGCTGGCCGCTGAACTGGACGCGCTGGGTAAAGCGCTGAAAGAGCCAGCTCGTCCGATGGTCGCTATCGTTGGTGGTTCTAAAGTGTCCACCAAACTGACCGTTCTGGATTCCCTGTCTAAAATCGCTGACCAGCTGATCGTGGGCGGCGGTATCGCTAACACCTTCGTTGCCGCTCAGGGCCACAACGTCGGTAAATCCCTGTACGAAGCAGATCTGGTTGATGAAGCCAAGCGCCTGCTGGGCACCTGCGATATCCCGGTTCCGACCGACGTTCGCGTAGCGACCGAGTTCTCCGAAACCGCAACGGCAACCCTGAAGTCTGTTAACGACATCAAAGATGACGAGCAGATTCTGGACCTTGGCGACGTTTCCGCACAGAAACTGGCTGAAATCCTGAAGAACGCCAAAACCATCCTGTGGAACGGCCCGGTTGGCGTATTCGAATTCCCTAACTTCCGTAAAGGGACTGAAATCGTGGCTAACGCTATCGCGGACAGCGAAGGTTTCTCCATCGCCGGCGGCGGTGACACCCTGGCAGCGATCGACCTGTTCGGCATCGCTGACAAAATTTCCTACATCTCCACTGGCGGCGGCGCATTCCTTGAATTCGTCGAAGGCAAAGTCCTGCCGGCAGTAGCGATGCTCGAAGAGCGCGCTAAGCAGTAATTCAGTTCAGGCGGGGAAACCCGCCTGTTTTTCAGCGCGCTTAAGGGCTCGCGAACCTTCTTCAACGGTCGAAGATACAGATACAGGACTAAGTAACATGTCTAAAATTTTTGATTTCGTAAAACCGGGCGTCATCACTGGCGACGACGTTCAGAAAGTGTTCCAGGTAGCGAAAGAAAACAACTTTGCACTGCCGGCGGTAAACTGCGTAGGTACTGATTCCATCAACGCCGTTCTGGAAGCTGCAGCGAAAGTTCGCTCTCCGGTTATCGTTCAGTTCTCTAACGGCGGCGCAGCGTTCATCGCAGGTAAAGGCGTGAAAACTGACGTTCCTCAGGGTGCTGCTATCCTCGGCGCTATCTCTGGCGCCCACCACGTGCACCAGATGGCTGAACACTACGGCGTGCCGGTTATCCTGCACACTGACCACTGCGCGAAGAAACTGCTGCCGTGGATCGACGGCCTGCTGGACGCCGGTGAAAAACACTTCGCCGCTACTGGCAAACCGCTGTTCTCTTCCCACATGATCGACCTGTCTGAAGAGTCCCTGCACGAAAACATCGAGATCTGCTCTAAGTACCTGGCGCGCATGGCCAAAATGGGCATGACCCTGGAAATCGAACTGGGCTGCACCGGCGGTGAAGAAGACGGCGTGGATAACAGCCACATGGACGCTTCCGCCCTGTACACCCAGCCGGAAGACGTGGATTACGCCTACACCGAGCTGAGCAAAATCAGCCCGCGTTTCACCATCGCCGCTTCCTTCGGTAACGTACACGGCGTGTACAAACCAGGTAACGTAGTTCTGACCCCGACCATCCTGCGCGACTCTCAGGAATATGTTTCCAAGAAACACAACCTGCCGCACAACAGCCTGAACTTCGTGTTCCACGGCGGTTCCGGTTCTTCCGCTCAGGAAATCAAAGACTCCGTCAGCTACGGCGTGGTGAAAATGAACATTGATACCGACACCCAATGGGCAACCTGGGACGGTATCCTGCAGTATTACAAAGCGAACGAAGCTTACCTGCAGGGCCAGCTGGGCAACCCGAAAGGCGAAGACCAGCCGAACAAGAAATACTACGACCCGCGCGTATGGCTGCGTGCTGCCCAGACTTCCATGGTGACTCGTCTGGAGCAGGCATTTAAAGAGCTGAACGCGATCGACGTTCTGTAAGAAAAATCTGTTTCTTACCCGGAAGCCCGCAGCAATGCGGGCTTTTTTATTATCTTAACAACAGGATAGCGCGGCAGAAAACTGTGATCCATTTGGCAAAACGTGCACTTATTGTTTACCCTATAACCTGACTGCCCTGTCGCAGGCTGAGTTATTTACTTCCCCCCAGGGGATTCATAAGGAATGTTAAATGGAAGATTTGAACGTTGTCGATAGCATCAACCACGCCGGGACGTGGCTGGCACGCAACCAGGAGCTGCTGCTGAGCTATGCCGTCAACATCGTCGCGGCTATCGCTATCCTGATCGTCGGGATGATCGTGGCGCGCGTCGTCTCTAACACCGTCAACCGCCTGATGCTGGCGCGTAAAATTGACGCTACCGTGGCCGATTTTCTCTCTGCGCTGGTGCGCTATGCGGTTATCGCCTTTACGCTGATTGCCGCCCTGGGGCGGGTAGGCGTGCAGACCGCCTCGGTGATTGCGGTGCTGGGTGCTGCCGGTTTGGCGGTGGGTTTAGCGCTGCAGGGATCGCTGTCGAACCTTGCCGCAGGCGTACTGCTGGTGATGTTCCGCCCGTTCCGCGCTGGCGAGTATGTCGACCTTGGCGGCGTGGCAGGTACGGTGTTGAACGTGCAGATTTTCTCCACCACCCTGCGTACCGCGGACGGTAAAGTAGTGGTGGTCCCGAACGGGAAAATCATCGCCGGCAATATCATTAACTTCTCCCGGGAGCCTGCGCGTCGCAATGAGTTTATTATCGGCGTCGCTTACGATGCTGATATCGACAAGGTAAAGCAGCTGCTGACCTCGATTATCGAATCTGACGATCGAATTCTGCGCGATCGGGAAATGACCGTTCGTCTGAACGAACTCGGCGCCTCGTCGGTGAACTTCGTGGTGCGCGTGTGGAGCAAAAGCAGCGATCTGCAAAACGTCTACTGGGATATCCTCGAGCGTATCAAGCGTGAATTTGACGCCAACGGCATCAGCTTCCCTTACCCGCAGATGGATGTTCATGTGGTGCGCCTGCCGGAAAAAGCAGAGTAAAGCGCCTCTCAATAACTCAGGCCGGCCATGCCGGCCTTTTTCAATAGCTCATCATTAGTTGTTCTAATTAATGATTAATTCTTTCAATTTCCGCTAATAATTCATTCGCGCTATAGTCAGCGCCATTCTCGAACTCAGCGGATAAATCCTTATGTTTACTTATTACTTTCAGGGGCTTGCCCTGGGAGCGGCTATGATATTGCCGCTTGGCCCTCAAAATGCCTTTGTGATGAATCAGGGGATCCGTCGTCAGTATCATCTGATGATTGCCCTGCTATGCGCGGTCAGCGACTTGCTGTTAATCTGCGCTGGCATTTTCGGCGGTAGCGCACTGCTGATGCAATCCCCGTGGCTGCTGGCGCTAGTGACCTGGGGCGGCGTGGCCTTTTTGCTGTGGTATGGCTTCGGCGCATTGAAAACGGCGTTCAGTCAGAGTCTTGAACTCGCCAATGCAGAGGTAATGCAGCAGGGGCGCTGGAAAATCATTATCACCATGCTGGCGGTGACCTGGCTTAACCCGCACGTTTATCTGGACACCTTTGTGGTGTTAGGCAGCCTGGGAGGTCAGCTGGCGGTGGAGCCGAAGCGCTGGTTTGCGCTAGGGACCATTAGCGCCTCTTTCCTGTGGTTCTTTGGCCTGGCGCTGTTAGCCGCCTGGCTGGCGCCGCGACTGCGTACCGCCAGAGCCCAGCGGATCATCAATATTGTGGTCGGCGCCGTCATGTGGTTTATTGCGTTTCAGCTGGCAAGAGAAGGCGTCAGCCATATCCAGGCGTTGCTTAACTAAGCGTTGTCCGATGGACTTTCCTGCTGTACGCGCTAAGCTTGCTGGCATGCGTCCCGTAAGGGCGATTTAAGTAACATGGAGAAACGACAGTGAAGTTAAAAGTCTTAGCCCTGGCGGCAACACTCGGATTGACCACGATGGCGGCACAGGCCAGCGAATTGCCGGATGGCCCGCACATTGTGACTTCAGGCACAGCAAGCGTTGCCGCGGTTCCGGACATCGCCACCCTGGCGATCGAAGTGAACGTGTCGGCAAAAGACGCCGCGTCGGCAAAAAAACAGGCTGACGATCGCGTTGCGCAATATCTCTCTTTCCTCGAAAAGAGCGGTATTGCTAAAAAGGACATCAACTCGGCGAATCTGCGTACCCAGCCTGATTACGACTATCAGAACGGGAAAAGCATTCTGAAAGGCTATCGCGCGGTGCGCACAGTGGAAGTGACCTTGCGCCAGCTGGATAAACTCAACGGTCTGCTGGATGGCGCCCTGAAAGCGGGTCTCAACGAGATTCGCTCCGTCTCGCTGGGCGTTGCGCAACCGGACGCCTACAAAGATAAAGCGCGTAAAGCGGCGATCGACGACGCCGTGCATCAGGCGCAGGAGCTGGCCGCAGGCTTCCACAGCAAGCTGGGTCCGGTGTACAGCGTGCGCTACCATGTCTCCAACTATCAGCCGAGCCCGATGGTTCGCATGATGAAGGCCGCTGACGCTGCGCCGGTTTCTGCCCAGGAAACCTACGAGCAGGCGACTATCCAGTTTGACGACCAGGTCGATGTAGTCTTTGAGCTGCAGCCGGCGCAAGCCGCTGCTCCAGCCACCCCGGCGAAACCGGCGGAAACGCCGAAACCGGCCCAGTAAGCGATAGAAAAAAAAAGCCACTTCAGCGAAGTGGCTTTTTTATGCCCGCGGTTTAATCCTGACGCAGCACCTTGTGTCCGTAGTCAATGAGCGCATCGGTCACCCGGCGCATCATGCGGCTTTCCGGGGCGAAGCGGTGCCAGTAGAGCATGCGGCGCTGGAACAGGCCCGGGGTGAGATCGATAAGTTCGCCGCTGTTGAGCTCTTTTTCGATCTGCAGATGCGGGATCATACAGCAGGTGGTGCCCTGGCGCGCCAGCTGCACGAAAGCTTCCGACGAGTTGACGATGTGGCAGGGGACGCTGCCCGGCGGCAGGTCGAAGTTTTGCTGCAGGAACGCCTGATGCATATCGTCCAGATGGTCGAAGGCGACGACCGGCGCCTTAAGCAGCGCCGAACGCGTCACGCCATTCGGGAAATAGCGTTGCGCAAACTCTTTTGATGCGACAAACAGGTAATCGAGCGCCCCCAGCTGATCCACCAGGCAGCTTGGCAGCGCCTGCGGCTGGATACTCACTGCGCCCACTACTTCGCCACGGCGCAGGCGCTCCTGGGTGCGGGTTTCATCTTCCACCTGCAGGTTGAGACGAATAGGGGAGTCTGACAGAACGTTGGCCAGCGCCGGCAGCAGCCAGGTCGCCAGACTGTCGGCGTTCACCGCCAGCGACAGCAGCAGCGGCGTAGAGCCGGTTTGTTCATCGCCCAGCCACTCTTCCTCCAGCAGTTCAACCTGGCGCAACAGAGCCAGCAGTTTCTGTCCTTGCTCGGTGGGGCGCGGCGGCACGGTACGCACCAGCAGCGGCTGGCCGAACATATTTTCCAGCTGCTTAATACGCTGTGAGACGGCGGACTGGGTAATACATAGCTTCTGCGCGGCGCGCTCAAATCCTCGTTCCCTAATCACCGCATCCAGCGCTTGTAGTGTCCTGTAGTCCGGTCGTTTCATTATTCTGGCGTGCCCCCATAACTAATCGTTATCTCGCACTATGACATAAATTTTTATTTGATACAGACGAAATTGGTCTGTTCAGTTGTGTGATCTGCATCGCAGGGACATTTCCACTATCGATGTTCTATAATGCGCCACAGGCATTCACATCTCGGACCAGAATTATGACGCAGGATGAACTGAAAAAAGCGGTAGGTTGGGCAGCACTGCAATATGTACAGCCAGGGACTATTGTCGGCGTAGGCACCGGCTCGACGGCGGCCCATTTTATTGACGCGCTGGGCACCATGAAGGGGCAGATCGAAGGGGCGGTTTCCAGCTCCGACGCCTCCACCGAGAAGCTGAAAAGCCTCGGGATCACCGTCTTCGATCTTAACAGCGTCGATCGCCTGGGGATCTATGTTGACGGCGCGGATGAGATCAACGGCCATATGCAGATGATCAAAGGCGGCGGCGCGGCGCTGACCCGTGAAAAGATCATCGCCTCGGTCGCGGATAAATTTATCTGCATCGCCGACGCCTCCAAGCAGGTCGATATTCTGGGCAAGTTCCCGCTGCCGGTGGAAGTCATTCCGATGGCGCGCAGCGCCGTGGCGCGTCAGCTGGTCAAGCTGGGCGGCCGTCCAGAGTACCGTCAGGGCGTGGTGACCGATAACGGCAACGTGATCCTTGACGTGCACGGCCTGGAAATTCTCGATGCGATCGCGCTGGAAAACGCGATCAACGGTATTCCTGGCGTCGTCACCGTGGGGCTGTTCGCCAACCGTGGCGCCGACGTGGCGCTGATTGGTACTGCCGACGGCGTGAAGACCATCGTAAAATAGTCTGTCCGCAGGGAGCCGACCGGCTCCCTCGCAAATATTTTTTCACCAGGTGCAATTTGGTGACTTCTGTCACATTTATGCAACCATTCTGATTTACACGCTACCATTTCTTCTCTTTCTGGTGTTTTGTCCTGCGATTTCCCTCTGGATGACATTTCTTCAGGACGGCGACGCAAACGTTCATATTGCCGCGATAGTTTTTTTTGATATGTTGCTGAGACGAACTTTCGTTCAGCACGACATCAGTTAAGACAAAACAGGACGGGGAAATGGCTAAGGTATCACTGGAAAAAGACAAGATTAAATTTCTGCTGGTTGAAGGTGTGCATCAAAAGGCAATCGATAGCCTTCGCGCAGCGGGTTACACCAACATTGAATTTCATAAAGGCGCGCTGGATTCAGAACAGCTGAAAGCGTCGATCCGTGATGCCCATTTCATCGGCCTGCGTTCCCGTACCCATCTGACTGAAGAGATTTTCGCCGCAGCGGAAAAACTGGTTGCCGTCGGTTGCTTCTGCATCGGGACCAACCAGGTCGATCTGAACGCCGCTGCGAAGCGCGGTATTCCGGTGTTTAACGCGCCGTTCTCTAACACCCGCTCGGTGGCCGAGTTGGTGATCGGCGAACTGCTGCTGATGCTGCGCGGCGTGCCGGAAGCCAACGCCAAAGCGCACCGCGGGGTGTGGAACAAGCAGGCGGTCGGCAGCTTCGAAGCGCGTGGTAAAAAGCTGGGCATCATCGGTTACGGCCACATCGGTACCCAGCTTGGCATTCTGGCGGAATCGCTGGGAATGCACGTCTTCTTCTATGATATTGAAAACAAACTGCCGCTCGGCAACGCCACTCAGGTACAGCATCTCTCCGACCTGCTGAACATGAGCGATGTGGTCAGCCTGCACGTGCCGGAAAACGCCTCTACCAAAAATATGATGGGCGCGGAAGAACTGGCGCTGATGAAGCCGGGCGCGCTGCTGATCAACGCTTCCCGTGGTACCGTGGTGGACATTCCGGCGCTATGCGATGCGCTGGCCAGTAAGCATCTGGCCGGGGCGGCTATCGACGTCTTCCCGACTGAACCTGCGACCAACAGCGACCCCTTCACTTCGCCGCTGTGCGAGTTTGATAACGTGATCCTCACACCGCATATCGGTGGCTCCACTCAGGAAGCGCAGGAGAACATTGGTCTGGAAGTAGCTGGCAAGCTGGCGAAATACTCTGACAACGGGTCAACCCTGTCGGCAGTTAACTTCCCGGAAGTTTCTCTACCGCTGCACGGCGGCCGTCGTCTGCTGCATATCCATGAGAACCGGCCGGGCGTCCTGACCGCAATCAACCAAATCTTCGCCGCGCAGAGCATCAACATTGCCGCCCAGTATCTGCAAACGTCGCCGCAGATGGGCTACGTGGTGATTGATATTGAAGCGGAAGAAGATGTTGCCCAGCAGGCGCTGCAGGCAATGAAAGCGATCCCGGGGACTATCCGCGCCCGTCTGCTGTTCTAATCATTTTTGCCTCTCGGGCAGGTCGCGTACCTGCCCGTTTTTTTGTTAATACTTTCCAGGCTGAATTTCTCGTCCCCGCGTACCTACCAACACCAGGTTTTTCCCGGGGTGATGACCGCCGGCAGCGGGATATCCCACTCTTCGCTCGGCAGGCTATCCACCTGCTGGCAGTCGTGCGCGTAGCCCACCGGCTGCAGGCGATACTGCTGCCAGTTTTGCAGCGTCCGGTCGTAAAAACCGCCGCCCATTCCCAGCCGTTGGCCACTGACATCGAAGGCCACCAGCGGGGTCACCAGCACATCGAGTTCAGCCAGCGGCAGCACATCCCGCACATCGAGCTTCGGTTCGCGGATCTTCAGGCGATTCACGATCAGTTGGCTCTGCGGATGGTAGTGTAAAAAAAGCAGATTGCCGGGGCTAAAGGGATGCAGCACCGGGAGATATACCCGCTTGCCGGCGCGCCAGAGCTGGTCGATCAGCGGCTGGGTGTCCAGCTCGCCGTCAAAGGAGAGAAACAGCGCCACGTTGTGGGCGAGAACTACCGGCGGCCAGGCCATCATCCGCTCGGCGGCCTGTTGGGCAAACAGGCGCTGTTGCTCCGGGCTGAGTGCGCGTCGACGATCGCGGATCTGCTGGCGAATATGCTGACGGGAGAGCAGGGTATCGGGCTGTATAGTCATGCAGGTCTCGTTACGAGCTGGCGAAACAATAGGAGCAAGTGTAATACAGGGCGGCTTCAGCCGAAAACACAAATATCGGCTCAGGGGACTGGCCCGCTTGCAAACATCTCAGAGAAATTTTGTTCTTGCGATTACTCTAACACAGTTAACTGCAAAGTGTTATTCAAACTTCGACCCTGGCTTTTCGCTTATGCGACCTTGCTCAAGCAATGCTTGTTCGATGGTCTGCTGAAGCATGCGAATGCGCTGCTCCATGCTGGAAGCGTAGTCGCGGGTCTTCGCTTTTTCCTGAGTCAACTCATAGCTGATGTTCAACGCCGCGATGAAGACCAGCTGCTCAGTATTTGTGACTCTAGTGCGTTCTTTTAAATCTTGCAACCGCTGATTAAGGTCTTCAGCTGCCTGATTCAGGGCATCCCTTTGTTCAGGCGGGCAATTCACTCGCAGTGAACGGCCGAAAATTTGGAGATCTACGGGTTGTGCAGACATGCCACCTTCCTGCTGATTGACTGCGCTGCCTTCACACCCTGGCCCGGGTCTGCGAAGGGGCGACACTATAGCTACCCTGGTGCGAAGATACAAGCCCTATTCTGGTTCACCAGGGTCCAAAGTGGTAGCATACCATGAATATTCCTCCCAACGATGACGAATGCGCATGTCTATACAGAACGAAATGCCTGGTTACAACGATGTAGACCAGTTACTGAACCAACAAGGGGTAGGTCTCACCCCGGCCGAAATGCACGGTTTGATCAGCGGATTGCTGTGCGGCGGCAACACGGACAGCAGCTGGCAGCCGCTGGTGCACGACCTGACCAACGAAGGTCTCGCCTTTGGCCATGAACTGGCTCAGGCGCTGCGTAACATGCATTCCGCCATCAGCGATTCACTGGATGACGACGGTTTCCTCTTTCAACTGTATCTGCCGGAAGGCGATGCGGTGAGCGTCTTTGACCGTGCCGACGCCCTCGCCGGTTGGGTCAACCACTTCCTGCTTGGTCTTGGCGTTAGCCAGCCGAAGCTGGATAAAGTGAAGGATGAAACCGGGGAAGCGATTGACGATCTGCGTAATATTGCCCAGCTGGGCTACGATGAAGACGAAGATCAGGAAGAGCTGGAGATGTCTCTGGAGGAGATTATCGAGTATGTCCGCGTTGCCGCACTGCTGTGCCACGACACCTTTGCCCGTCAGCAGCCAACCGCACCGGAAGTCCGCAAACCGACATTACACTAACTAAAATTCGTTCAGGGGGCGTCATGACTCAGCAGGAATTTCTATCGCGTCGCCAGACGCTGTTGGCGCAGATGCAGCCAGGCAGCGCGGCGCTGATTTTCGCCGCACCGGAAGCGGTGCGCAGTGCAGATTCGGAATATCCCTACCGGCAGAACAGCGATTTCTGGTACTTCACCGGCTTTAACGAACCGGAAGCGCTGCTGGTGTTGATTAAAAGCGATGAAACCCACAACCATAGCGTGCTGTTCAACCGGGTTCGCGATCTGACCGCTGAGATCTGGTTTGGACGCCGTCTGGGCCAGGAGGCCGCGCCGGCGAAGCTTGGCGTCGACCGGGCGCTGGCGTTCAGCGAAATCAACCAGCAGCTGTATCAGCTGCTCAACGGTCTGGACGCGATCTACTTCGCCCAGGGTGAATATGCCTATGCCGATGAGATTGTGTTCAACGCCCTCGAAAAACTGCGCAAAGGCTCGCGCCAGAATCTGCAGGCGCCGAACTCGGTTATCGACTGGCGGCCCATTGTGCATGAGATGCGCCTGTTTAAATCCGCGGAAGAGCTTGCCGTGATGCGCCGCGCCGGGGAGATCACCGCGCTGGCCCATACCCGGGCGATGGAAAAATGCCGCCCTGGCATGTTCGAATATCAGCTGGAAGGTGAAATTCTCCATGAATTCAACCGCCACGGGGCACGTTTCCCCTCCTATAACACCATCGTTGGCGGCGGCGAAAACGGCTGTATTCTGCACTACACCGAAAACGAATCTGAACTGCGCGACGGCGATTTAGTCCTGATTGACGCCGGCTGCGAGTATCGCGGCTATGCCGGGGACATTACCCGCACCTTCCCGGTAAACGGTAAATTTACCCAGCCGCAGCGCGAGATCTACGACATTGTGCTCGAATCGCTGGAGACCGCGCTGAAACTCTATCGGCCGGGCACCTCGATCTGTCAGGTTAACCAGGAAGTGGTGCGCATTATGATTACCGGCCTGGTGCGGCTGGGGATCCTGAAAGGCGAGATTGACGAGCTTATCGCCAACAACGCCCACCGCCCGTACTTTATGCATGGCCTGAGCCACTGGCTGGGTCTGGATGTGCACGATGTCGGTAATTACGACACCGACCGTTCGCGCGTCCTGGAGCCGGGAATGGTGCTGACCGTCGAGCCGGGACTGTATATCGCCACCGATGCCGACGTGCCGGCGCAGTATCGCGGCATCGGCATCCGTATTGAAGATGACATCGTGATTACCGAAGACGGTAACGAAAATCTCACTGCCGGCGTGGTGAAGAAGGCGGATGAGATCGAGGCGCTGATGGCGGCGGCGCGCCAGTCATGAGCGTGCTGATCGTCGGCGGCGGGATGACCGGGGCGACGCTCGCGCTGGCCATCTCCCGTTTGACCGGCGGCGCGCTGCCGGTCCACCTCATTGAAGCGCAGGATCCGCATTCGTCACGCCACCCTGGCTTTGACGACCGGGCGATCGCCCTGGCTGCGGGCACCTGCCAGCAGCTGGCGCGTATCGGTATCTGGCAACGCCTCGCCGAACGCGCGACGCCCATCCAGCGAGTACACGTCAGCGACCGCGGTCATGCCGGGTTTGTGAATCTGGCGGCCGCGGATTATGGCCTGTCGGCGCTGGGCCAGGTGGTTGAACTCCACGATGTCGGCCAGCGGCTGTTTGGTCTGCTGCGCGAGGCGCCGGGCGTCACGCTGCACTGTCCGGCGAAAGTGGAAGCGGTCAGTCGCAGCCAGGAGAGCGTCAGCCTTACGCTTGAGGGCGGCGAAATCATTAACGGTAAGCTGCTGGTGGCGGCGGACGGTTCCCGTTCGGCACTGGGCGCCCGCTGCGGCATCAGCTGGCAGCAGCAGCCGTATGAGCAGATAGCGATCATTGCTAACGTCAGCACCGCGTTGCCCCACGAAGGTCGCGCCTTCGAGCGCTTTACCGAGCATGGCCCGCTGGCGATGCTGCCGATGTCGCAAGAGCGCTGCTCGCTGGTGTGGTGTCATCCGCAGTCGCGCCGCGATGAGGTGCAGAGCTGGTCTGACGAACGCTTTTGTCAGGAGCTGCAGCAGGCGTTCGGCTGGCGGCTGGGGCGTATTACCCACGCCGGGAAACGCAGCGTCTATCCGCTGGCCCTCACCACCGCCAGCCGCGCGGTGTCGCACCGCCTGGCGCTGGTCGGCAATGCGGCGCAGACGCTGCACCCGATCGCCGGGCAGGGCTTTAATCTCGGCCTGCGCGATGTGATGAGCCTGGCGGAATTACTCGCTGACGCCCATCTCAGCGGCGAAGATGTCGGTCATTATCCGCTGCTGTGCCGCTATCAGGCGCGCAGGGCAGGGGATAAAGCCGCCACCATCGGCGTGACCGATGGGCTGGTGCATCTGTTTGCCAACCGTTGGGCGCCGCTGGTGGCGGGGCGCAACGTCGGTCTGATGGCGATGGAATTATTTACCCCGGCGCGCGATGCGCTGGCGCAGCGTACCCTCGGTTGGGTTCCCCGTTAAGGAGTAGAACGTGCAAAGTGTTGATGTTGCCATTGTTGGCGGTGGAATGGTGGGGCTGGCGGTAGCCTGCGGTCTACAGGGTAGCGGCCTGCGCGTCGCAGTGCTGGAGAAAGCAGAGCCGCGACCGCTGGCCGCCGATGCGCCGCCGGCGCTGCGCGTTTCGGCAATTAATGCCGCCAGCGAAAAGCTGCTGACAAAGCTGGACGTCTGGCGCGAGATCGTCGCCCAGCGGGCCAGCTGCTATCACGGTATGGAAGTGTGGGATAAAGACAGCTTTGGCCACATTAGCTTCGATGACCAGAGCATGGGCTTTAGCCACCTTGGCTATATTATCGAAAATGCCGTAGTGCATCATGCATTGTGGCAGAAGGCGCAGCGTTGCGCTGACGTTACCCTGCTGGCTCCGGCGGAACTTCAGCAGGTGGCGTGGGGCGAGAATGAAGCCTTTCTCAGCCTGCAGGACGGCAGCATGCTGACCGCGCGGCTGGTGATCGGCGCCGATGGTGCCAATTCATGGCTGCGCAATAAAGCCGATATTCCGCTGACCTTCTGGGATTACCATCATCATGCGCTGGTGGCGACCATCCGTACCGCTGAGCCGCATCAGGCGGTGGCCCGCCAGGCGTTCCATGGCGACGGGATCCTCGCCTTCCTGCCGCTCAGCGATCCGCACCTGTGCTCGATCGTCTGGTCGCTATCGCCGGGGGAAGCGCAGCGGATGCAGCAGGCTGATGAAACCACCTTCAACCAGGCGCTGAATATCGCGTTCGATAATCGCCTTGGCCTCTGCCAGCTGGCAAGTGAACGTGAAGTTTTCCCGCTGACCGGCCGCTATGCCCGTCAGTTTGCCGCCCACCGACTGGCGCTGGTCGGCGATGCCGCGCATACCATCCATCCGCTGGCCGGGCAGGGGGTCAACCTCGGTTTTATGGATGCCGCCGAGCTTATTGACGAGCTGAAGCGCCTGCACGCTCAGGGCAAAGATATCGGCCAGCATCTTTATCTGCGCCGCTACGAGCGCAGCCGCAAGCACAGCGCGGCGCTGATGCTGGCGGGCATGCAGGGCTTCCGCGAAATGTTCTCCGGGAGCCATCCGGCGAAGAAATTTCTTCGCGATGTGGGACTCAAACTGGCCGATACGCTGCCGGGCGTGAAACCGCAGCTGATTCGCCAGGCGATGGGCCTCAACGATCTGCCTGCCTGGTTACGTTAACCGCGTCACACTTCTTTCACCCGGCCTGGGCGCCGGGTTTTCCCCCTCATTTGAAATATTCTAATTTCACCTCTTTTTTCGCATTAGATTTATTAATGCGTCCTTTTTTTTGTTAAAGAAATTAGAGCCGTAAAATCGCATAAAACACCATCATTACCTAATTGTCGCGCCGTTAATGTTAATTTTATGTGGCGTAAATCGCTTTTTTCTAGTCAATAACTCTGTAGGCTTTTCGGCGGATTTTAGCCATAAGCTAATGTGATGCCCTGAATGAGCTTATGGTTTAGCGCCGGGTTCGGTGGTAAGTTCAGGCCAAAGATAACGTTTGCGTCGGCGTCCGTCAGCGATGCCGACGCCGAATTTCGTGGCGCAAAATCGCCGACAATTTCGTGGCTGGTTCCGTTTTATTCGATGAGGAAAAGATGGCTCAACAGACTCCGTTGTATGAACAACACACGCTGTGCGGCGCGCGCATGGTGGATTTCCATGGCTGGATGATGCCGCTGCATTACGGGTCCCAGATTGATGAGCACCATGCGGTGCGCGGCGATGCAGGGATGTTCGATGTGTCGCATATGACCATCGTCGATTTCCACGGCAGCCGGATCCGCGAGTTCTTGCGCTATTTGCTGGCCAACGATGTGGCGAAGCTCACCACCCCGGGCAAAGCGCTCTACACGGGAATGCTTACCGCCTCCGCCGGCGTCATCGACGACCTGATTGTCTATTTCCTTTCTGAAGATTATTTCCGCCTCGTTGTTAACTCCGCCACCCGCGAAAAAGACCTCGCCTGGATCTCCGAACAAGCTGAACCTTACGGCCTTGAAATTACCGTTCGCGACGATCTGTCGCTGATCGCGGTCCAGGGCCCCCAGGCGAAAGCGAAGGCGGCGACGCTGTTTACCGACGCTCAACGTCAGGCCGTGGAAGGCATGAAGCCGTTCTTCGGCGTGCAGGCCGGCGACCTGTTTATCGCCACCACCGGCTATACCGGCGAAGCGGGTTATGAAATTGCGATGCCGAACGAGCAGGCGGCTGATTTCTGGCGCGGTCTGCTGGACGCTGGCGTTAAGCCGTGCGGTCTTGGCGCGCGCGACACCCTGCGCCTGGAGGCCGGGATGAACCTGTACGGCCAGGAGATGGACGAAGGTGTTTCCCCGCTGGCGGCGAACATGGGCTGGACTATCGCCTGGGAGCCCGCCGATCGTAACTTCATCGGCCGCGAAGCGCTGGAGATGCAGCGCGAAAAAGGTACCGAGCAGCTGGTTGGCCTGGTGATGACCGAGAAAGGCGTCCTGCGCGGTGGTCTGCCGGTCCGTTTTACCGATAGCGACGGTAATCAAAAAGAAGGCATTATCACCAGCGGCACCTTCTCGCCGACGCTGGGCTACAGCATCGCGCTGGCTCGCGTGCCGGCCGGGATTGGCGACACCGCGGTGGTGCAAATCCGTAACCGTGAAATGCCGGTAAAAGTGACTAAACCTGGTTTTGTACGCAATGGCAAAGCCATTGTGTGATTTCCCTTTTTTGGAGATGAATTGATGAGCAACGTACCAGCAGAACTGAAATACAGCAAAGAACACGAGTGGCTGCGTAAAGAAGCGGACGGTACCTATACCGTAGGGATCACCGAGCACGCGCAGGAGCTGCTTGGCGATATGGTTTTCGTTGACCTGCCGGAAGTGGGCGCCACCGTTGAAGCGGGTGCCGATTGCGCGGTTGCCGAATCCGTGAAGGCGGCCTCCGATATCTACGCGCCGATTAGCGGTGAAATCGTTGCCGTCAACGAAGAGCTGAACGACTCTCCGGAACTGGTCAACAGCGACCCGTATACCGACGGCTGGATCTTCAAGATCAAAGCCAGCGACGAAGCGCAGGTTGCCGCGCTGCTGGATGCCGCCGCGTATGAAGCTTTACTGGAAGACGAATAAATACGCTTCATCCTTCACGCTGCAGGGGCGTTGGCTTCCTGGCTCCCCCCGGTCACTTACTTTTGTAAGCTCCCGGGGAGTCGCTGTGTCGCCGCCTTCTTGCAACGCGAATGATTTTGCGTATTCTGGCCCGGTAAGCGTCAGCGCTTGCCGGGCAAACCAGTCAGACAACCACGATTCACCGCACGTTTCAGGAACCATCGCTCATGACTCAGACTTTAAGTCAGCTTGAAAACCGCGACGCCTTTATTGAACGTCACATTGGCCCGGACGCTCAGCAGCAGCAAGAGATGCTGAAGACCGTCGGCGCGGATTCGCTTAACGCCCTGATCGGCCAGATTGTGCCGCAGGATATCCAGCTGGCGACCCCACCGCAGGTGGGCGACGCGACTACCGAATTCGCCGCGCTGGCGGAGCTGAAGGCGATTGCCAGTCGCAACAAGCGCTTCAAGTCTTACATCGGCATGGGCTATACCGCCGTGCAGCTGCCGCCGGTCATTCAGCGCAACATGCTGGAAAACCCGGGCTGGTATACCGCCTATACCCCTTACCAGCCGGAAGTATCCCAGGGCCGTCTGGAGTCGCTGCTCAACTTCCAGCAGGTCACTCTGGATCTGACCGGGTTGGATATCGCTTCCGCTTCGCTGCTTGATGAAGCCACCGCCGCCGCCGAAGCGATGGCGATGGCCAAACGCGTCAGTAAACTGAAGAGCGCCAACCGCTTCTTCGTTGCCGCCGACGTCCATCCGCAAACCCTGGACGTGGTGCGCACCCGCGCGGAAACCTTCGGCTTCGACGTCATCGTCGATGACGCCGACAAAGTGCTCGATCACCAGGATGTCTTCGGCGTGCTGCTGCAGCAGGTGGGCACCACCGGCGAAATCCACGATTACAGCAAACTGATCGCCGAGCTGAAAGCGCGCAAAGTGATTGTCAGCGTCGCTGCCGACTTTATGGCGCTGGTGCTGCTGACGGCGCCGGGCAAGCAGGGCGCGGATATCGTTTTCGGTTCCGCCCAACGCTTCGGCGTGCCGATGGGCTACGGCGGCCCGCACGCGGCCTTCTTCGCGGCGAAAGATGAATTCAAACGCTCCATGCCGGGCCGGATTATCGGCGTATCGAAAGATGCGGCGGGGAATACCGCGCTGCGCATGGCTATGCAGACTCGCGAGCAGCACATCCGCCGTGAGAAAGCGAACTCCAACATTTGTACCTCGCAGGTTCTGCTGGCCAACATCGCCAGCCTGTACGCGGTATTCCACGGCCCGGCGGGTCTGAAACGTATCGCTGGCCGCATTCATCGTCTGACCGACATTCTGGCCGACGGCCTGCAGAAGAAAGGGCTGAAGCTGCGCCATGCCCACTACTTCGACACCCTGTGCGTCGAAGTGGCGGATAAAGCCGCGGTGCTGGCGCGTGCCGAAGCCCTGCAGATTAACCTGCGCAGCGATATTCACGGCGCGGTGGGCATTACGCTCGATGAAGCGACCACCCGCGAAGATGTGCTGAACCTGTTCCGCGCTATCGTCGGCGACGATCACGGTCTGGATATCGATACCCTGGATAAAGACGTGGCGCTGGATAGCCGTTCGATCCCGGCGGCGATGCTGCGCGACGATGCGATCCTCACCCATCCGGTGTTTAACCGCTACCATAGCGAAACCGAGATGATGCGCTACATGCACGCCCTGGAGCGTAAAGATCTGGCGCTGAACCAGGCGATGATCCCGCTGGGCTCCTGCACCATGAAACTGAACGCCGCGGCGGAGATGATCCCGATCACCTGGCCGGAATTTGCCGAGCTGCACCCGTTCTGCCCGGTCGAGCAGGCGGAAGGGTATCAGCAGATGATCGCCCAGCTTTCCGACTGGCTGGTGAAACTGACCGGCTATGACGCCGTCTGTATGCAGCCGAACTCCGGCGCGCAGGGCGAGTATGCTGGCCTGCTGGCGATTCGCCACTATCACGAGAGCCGCAACGAAGGCCATCGCGATATCTGCCTGATCCCTAGCTCCGCGCACGGCACCAACCCGGCTTCCGCGCAGATGGCGGGTATGCAGGTAGTGGTCGTTGCCTGTGATAAAAACGGCAACATCGATCTCGCCGATCTGCGTGAAAAAGCAGAGCAGGCGGGGGCCAATCTCTCCTGCATCATGGTCACCTATCCGTCGACCCACGGCGTGTATGAAGAGACCATTCGCGAAGTGTGCGAGATCGTGCACCAGTTTGGCGGCCAGGTTTATCTCGACGGCGCCAACATGAACGCCCAGGTCGGGATCACCTCTCCGGGCTTTATCGGCGCCGACGTTTCGCACCTCAACCTGCATAAAACGTTCTGCATTCCGCACGGCGGCGGCGGTCCGGGCATGGGCCCAATCGGCGTGAAAGCGCACCTGGCGCCGTTCGTGCCGGGCCACAGCGTGGTACAGATTGAAGGGATGCTGACCCGCCAGGGCGCGGTTTCCGCCGCGCCGTTCGGCAGCGCGTCCATTTTGCCGATCAGCTGGATGTATATCCGCATGATGGGCGCGGAAGGGCTGAAGCAGGCGAGCCAGAACGCGATCCTTAACGCCAACTACATCGCTACCCGGCTGAAAGACGCCTACCCGGTGCTCTACACCGGTCGCGATGGTCGCGTAGCGCACGAATGTATTCTCGATATTCGTCCGCTGAAAGAAGAGACCGGCATTAGCGAGCTGGATATCGCCAAGCGCCTGATCGACTTTGGCTTCCATGCCCCGACCATGTCTTTCCCGGTAGCGGGGACGCTGATGGTTGAGCCGACGGAATCGGAAAGCAAGGTCGAGCTGGACCGCTTTATCGACGCGATGCTGGCGATCCGCGCGGAAATCGACCGCGTCAAAGCCGGCGAATGGCCGTTGGAGGATAACCCTCTGGTGAACGCGCCGCACACCCAGGGCGAGCTGGTGGGCGAGTGGAACCATCCGTACAGCCGCGAGCTGGCGGTATTCCCGGCAGGGTTGCACAACAAGTACTGGCCGACGGTGAAGCGTCTGGATGATGTCTACGGCGACCGCAACCTGTTCTGCTCCTGCGTGCCGATGAGCGAATACCAGTAAGTTTGCGTTTTAGCTAAACTTTTAAAGGCGCTGCGGCGCCTTTATTTTTTTGGAGGGAAGGTATGGGAATAGCTCTTATTAGCGGCGCGAGCCGCGGCATAGGCCGGGCGACGGCGCTGCTGTTGGCGCAGGAAGGATATACCGTGGCGGTCAATTACCATCACAACATTAACGCCGCCACCGAGGTGGTGAATACCATAGTTGAATCTGGCGGCAAAGCCACGGCGCTGCGGGCGGACATCAGCGATGAAGCGCAGGTGATGGCGATGTTTGAGGCGATCGACCGCATGGGCGAGCCGCTGACGGCGCTGGTCAACAACGCCGGGATCCTGTTTACCCAGTGTACGGTGGAGAGCCTGAGCGCCGAGCGTATTAACCGCGTGCTGGCCACCAACGTCACCGGTTACTTCCTCTGCTGTCGTGAGGCGGTAAAGCGTATGTCACATCGGCATGGCGGCAAGGGCGGGGCGATAGTTAACGTTTCGTCGGCGGCCTCGCGCCTTGGCGCGCCGGGGGAGTACGTTGACTATGCCGCGTCGAAAGGGGCGGTAGATACCCTGACCACCGGGCTGGCGCTGGAGGTGGCGGCGCAGGGGATCCGGGTCAACGGCGTGCGTCCGGGGCTGATTTATACCGAGATGCACGCCTCCGGCGGTGAACCGGGGCGCGTGGATCGAGTGAAAGGTTCGCTACCGATGAAGCGCGGCGGCCAGCCGGAAGAGGTCGCTCAGGCCATTGCCTGGCTGCTGAGCGACAAAGCGTCGTATGTGACGGGTAGCTTCCTTGAACTGGCGGGCGGGAAATAACCCGTAGATGTCTATTGCCCGGCGGCGCTGCGCTTGCCGGGCCTACGGGGTCAAAGCCGAATGGTAGGCCGGGTGGCGGATACGCCTTACCCGGCATAAAAACCGCTAAAGCCCGACGGTCTACCAGGAGGCCAGCCACAGCCGCAGGCGCATTCCCCAGCCGCTGGTCCAGCCGGTGGTAACCGACTTTACCTCGCCTTGAGAAATGACCACCAGCGTTGGCGTTACCTGGATATCCCACTGCCGCGCCAGCTGGCCGCTCGGATCATTCACCGTCGGCAGCGTCATTTTCTTCCTGGTCAGCCACCTCTCCAGCTTGACGTTATCGCCGGAACGCAGGGCTACCGTCAGCACATTGCCGCCGTCGGCGGCAAGCGATGCCACCGACGGCGTGGTATAGCGACAAACTCCGCACCAGGTCGCCCAGACGTACAGCAGCAGCGGCTTTTGCTGGCTCATGGCATGCAGATCCAGCGTCCTGCCGTCGAGTGTCTGCAGCGATGTGGCGCTGACGTTTTGCGGCAGCGCGGGCTGGCGAAAATAATCCACCGCCAGACTCACCGCCGCGCCAATCAGCAGCCACAGCGCCAGCTCGCGCAGCCAGCGCCTGATTTTACTGGCCACGGGCTTTCGCCAGCTGCTCTTTCACCAGCCCCTCCAGCTCATCAGCAGGGATCGCGCCGGCCACCATCTGATCGCCGATGATGGTCGCCGGGGTGCCCTGAATATTCAGCACCTGCGACAAAATCAGGTTCATCTTCAGCGAATCCATGGTCTTGTCATCGATATTTACGCTATCGGTAGCGGTTTTCTTCTGCGCGGCGGCGATACTGGCGTCATCGTGATAGCCTTTTTTCGCCATCAGCCGCTGATGCAGCGCCCAGAATTTATCGGGCTGCTGACGCCAGGTGGAGAGCGCGGTTTTAGCGGCATTCACCGAACTCTGCCCTTTAAACGGCAGCAGCTTAACGATGAGCTGGATGTCCGGATTATCGTGGACGATTTTTTCCAGCAGCGGATCAAACTGTTTGCAGTAAGGGCAGTTGTAATCGGTAAACGAGACGATCGTGAGTTTTGGCTCTTTCGCGCCGGTGCGCGGGCTATTTGGATCGTTAAACAGCAGCTGGGCTAACTGGTCATTACCGTTCGATTGTGGTTCTTCCGCCGGGGCGGCGAAGCTGAAGGCCGATACGCACAGCAGTAATAATGCGGTGATAGTTCTCATGTTATTTTCCTTTAGCGGCGGACAGGGTGGCGAGAAGGTGTTCGCGGTCTAACAGCGCAGGCAGAATCTGTCCCTGCGGCAATTCCGGTCCGTAAATCTGGTTAAACGGCACCGCGGCGCTGCCGCGTGCGGTTAAAAACTGGCTAATGTCAGCGGAGGGGCGGCTCCAGTCGCCGCGCAGGGCGACTACGTCTGGCGCTAACAGCGCCTGCTGGACGTCGTCGCGCAGCAGCACGTTGTATTTATTGGCTTTACAGGTCACGCACCAGTCGGCGGTGACATCAATAAATACCCGTTTATGCTCCGCCAGGGCGCTGGCGATAGCCTGCTCGCTGAGCGGCTGCCAGTTAACCCGGTCCCGGCGCGGGCCCTGGCCGTCCTGTTGGGCAACAAAGGCGACGGCGCCCGCCACCACGATGGCCAGGGCGCCCGCGCGCAGCGCCGTCCGCCAGCGGTAGCGCCAGGCGGTGGCCACTAGCAGGGCGATGGCCAGAATCACCAGCAGGGTAAGCACCGGCGTACGGCCGATGTGGATCGTCAGCAGGCTGACCAGCCATAGCGCTGAACCAAGCATCATTAGCCCCAGCACCACCCGCAGATGATTCATCCAGCGGCCCGGGCGCGGTAGACGTTGCGCCAGACCCGGCCAGGCAACGATCAGCAGCCACGGCAGGCTCATGCCGATCCCCATGGCGAAGAAAATGCCCCACAGCAGCGGCAGGGGCGCCACCAGCGCCACCGACACGGCGGTACCGAGGAATGGCGCGGTACAGGGCGTCGCCAGCAGGGTGGCGAAGGCGCCCTGCCAGAAATGGCCCATTAAGCCGTTGCCGCCCCTGGTGGCGAGGAAAGTGCTGGCGCTGGAGGAGAGGCGGATTTCGAACAGCCCCAATAAACTGGCGCTGAACAGCACCATCACCAGCGCCATCGCGCCGATAAACCACGGGTTCTGGAACTGGATGCCCCAGCCGAGCGCCTGATTCCCCAGGCGTAGCGCGGTCATCATCAGCGCCAGCGCCAGGAACGAGACGACGATCCCGCACACCGAGGCGAGGAACTGCCGCCGCACCGCGCCGCGTTCGCGACCTTCGGTTTGCACCAGCGAGCCGAGCTTCATCGCCAGCACCGGCAGCACGCACGGCATGACGTTGAGGATTAGCCCGCCGGCCAGCGCCATCAGCAGCACCCAGCCTAACGCCAGCCCCGGCACGGCGCTGCCGGCGGCGATGGCGATATGGCTTTCCTGCGCCTGACCGCTATCGGCCAGCACCAGCGACAGCGTTTTGCCGCTCAGGTCCGGCGCCGCTTCGCCCCAGCTATCGGTGACCGGTACGGTGGCGGTCAACGTATCGCCGCGGCTGGTAAAGCTCGGCTTACCGAAATCGACATCCTCCATGCTGTCGATAAACAGCGCTGGCTGCTGCCAGCCGGCATCGCGGCGGGCGGTCACCGTCAGTTTGCCGCTGACGTAGCTGGCGGTCAGTTGCGAAGTCAGGCCATCGCGCAGCGGCAGTGTGCCCATCGCGCGGGTAAAATCATAATTAAATCGCTCCCCCGCCGGAGTCGTCATATCCAGCGAAAAGGGATAGTCAGTGAGAATGCAGACATTGCTGCAGGTAGAGAGCGTCAGGACGCCGCTAAGCGTCGGCGGTATCTTCCCGCGCAGCGTCATCGGAAAGCTGACGTCGCCGTGATAGCCCTGAGTGGAAATGCCCGCGACGTCGAAGCGCTGCGGCGTCGGCCAGCGCCAGTTCACCTCCAGCGGCGTGTGCCAGGCGATAGCCGGCGCGATGCCGCCTTCCCCTGGCGAGCGCCAGTAGGTTTTCCAGCCCTTTTCCAGCGCTACGTCTAAAAGCAGGCGAGTGTCGCCATTGCTCTCGGTTTGCGCCCGCAGGCGCACGCTGGCGTGTTGATTGTCGGCGGCGCGCAGCCAGCCGCTGTCGGCGGCCTGGCTGACGGGCAGCCATAGCCAAAGCAGGCAGACCAGTAGTCGCCTGAATACCATATACATAAGTTTGCTCCGTAAGTGATGAATTAACCTGAACTGTCAGGAGAATCAATCACTCACGGAAGACGCATAATCGCAGATGCACCCGCAATCGGGGTGAGGAGATAACGCGGGGAGGCCACTGGCGTTCGATACGCGGCGGGATCGCCGCCAGCACCGCCAGCAGCAGGGTGATAGCCAACAGCGCCCCTTCAAACAGCATCGGCGGAACGGCCATCAGCGACTTGGCGCTGAGCTCGCACGGCGTGACCGGCGCCTCGGCCTGATCCTGGTTTTGCTGTAGCGACGGGCTGTCGGCGGTGAGGTTCATGACCAGCGCGTGCATCCCGGCCATCCGTTGAGCGGTGCAGGTTAGCACCACCAGACAGGCCAGGAGGACAAAAAGAATGGCTTTGCGTTGTCGCTTAATCATGATTGCCTCAAATATTCACGAGGCTTATCTTAACGGGCGAACGGGTTTTGGCAATGGTAAAGCTGTAAAGAAGTGTCTGGCGGATAAGCAATTAGCCCTCCCCCGGCCGGGAGAGGGCGGTTAGTTACAGGTTCTCACCGTTGCTGGCGATGACCTCTTTGTACCAGTTAAAGCTCTTCTTGCGCGAGCGGGACATGTCGCCGGTGCCATCGTCGTGTTTGTTGACGTAGATGAAGCCGTAGCGTTTGCTGTACTGCCCGGTGGTGAAGGAGACGCAGTCGATGCAGCCCCATGGGGTATAGCCCATCAGATCGACGCCGTCATAAGTGACCGCTTTGATCATCTCTTCGATGTGGGCGCGCAGGTAGTCGATGCGGTAGTCATCGTTGATGCTGCCGTCGGCTTCTACTTTGTCGTAGGCGCCAAAGCCGTTTTCCACGATAAACAGCGGCTTCTGATAACGCTCATACAGTTCACACAGAGAATAGCGCAGGCCGACCGGGTCAATCTGCCAGCCCCAGTCGGAGGCTTTGACGTGCGGGTTCGGCACGCTGCCTTCGAAACCGGAAATGGCGTCGCCAGTGCCGCCCTCGGCTTTCACCGCGTTGGTCATGTAGTAGCTGAAGCCGAGATAGGCGCAGGTACCTTCGCGCAGGATCTGCGCGTCGCCGTCTTCCATCCTGATGTTGAAGCCGCGGCGTTCCCATTCATTCAACACATAGCTCGGGTAGTAACCGCGCAGCTGGACGTCGGTAAAGACGTAGCGCTCGCGCATCGACTCCTGGGCGAACATGACATCTTCCGGTTTGCAGGAGTAAGGGTAGAGGGCGACCATCGCCAGCATGCAGCCGACCTGCATGTCCGGGTTGATGCGCCGCGCCGCTTTCACCGCCAGCGCGCTGGCCACGAACTGGTGGTAGCTCGTCGAACATGTCGTCGTAGAACTTCAGCCCCTCTTCATTCGGCTGGGTTTCGTCACCCTGCGGGAAGATGCGGGTCCAGGCGATAGAGGTGCGGAAGCATTTGAAGCCCATCTCGGCGAACAGTTTGATGTCTTCTTTGTAGCGACCGTAGAAGTCGACGGCTTCGTGGTTCGGGTAGTATTTTCCCGCTTCGACCTGATGGGTGATTTCGCGCGGCACGCCGTGCGCCCCGCCGGTCAACACATCGCAGATGCTGGGGCCTTTGCCGCCCTGATCCCAGCCGCCTTCAACCTGATGCGCGGCGACCGCGCCGCCCCATAAAAAATCTTTCGGAAGGGTTAATTTTTTCATCCTGGCTAATCTCTCTAATAACTATTGTTCTCGAGTCTAGCAAAGTGAAAGTGAATGTCACGATATAACAAATTCCGCCAAAGGTAATATGTTACATCAAAAAAACAGGCTGTTATTTTTAGCTGATTTTGCGCGCTAATTTACGTCCGAGGGATTCGAGAATATAGATCACTGGAATTTGCGTTGTAATATCGTAGACGCCGCCAATGCGCGTCTGCGGCACGTGCCAGGAGAGATTGAAATCAGCCAGTTTGGCCAGCCGCGAATGCTCATGGCTGGTAATCGACATCACCTTGCAATGATGCAGGCTGAACTGGCTGGCAAAGCGCAGGATCTCTTCCGTCTCGCCAGAGACGGAAAGCACGATCGCCAGCGCGTTGCGGGCCATATCGTTGGTTACAGGAAAATAGGGGTCGTCAATATGGTTGCTGAATTTACCGACGTTGGAGAAGAAGCGTGCGCCATATTTCGCCAGCGCGCCGGAGGTGCCGGCGCCGACAAAAATAATACGTTCGGAGGCGAGAATAATATCGACGGCCTGCTCGAGTAATTCATCGAACTCGTCATTATTGACGCTTTTAAAAAAGCTCATTATTTCGCTGGCGCCGATATTTGCCTGTTGAGGCTCATTCTGCTCGAGATATAATTTAAAGCGCACGCGAAATTCAGAGTAGCCCTCGCACTGCAGTTTGCGGCAGAAGCGTAACACGGTGGTCGTGGAGACCCCGGCGGCCTCGGCCAGTTCGCGGATGGTCATGTACATCACTTTGTCACGATTTTTAATGACGTAGTGGTAGACCATCATCTCAAGATTATTGAGACTGGCGACAGCGGCGTGGGAGAACATACTCACAGGGCGAACTCACAATTCATAATGACCAGGACGGAATTATATCATGCAGGCCAATGACATTACCTTTTTTCAGCGTTTTCAGGACGACATCCTCGCCGGGCGCAAAACCATCACCATTCGCGATGCAGCGGAGTCGCACTTTAAGCCCGGCGATGTGCTGCGCGTTGGGCGCTATGAAGATGACGGCTATTTTTGCACCATCGCCGTGACCGCGACCTCGACGGTGACGCTCGATACGCTGACCGAACAGCATGCGCAACAGGAGAATATGACTCTCGGGCAGCTGCGGCAGGTCATCAGCGACATCTATCCTGGCGAGAGCCAGTTTTATGTCATTGAATTCAAAACGCTTTAAGATAATCAGGAACAGCTGTGAGTTGAAATAAAAATGTAACTTTTTGATTTTAATGTATTTACAAATATACATCGTTTTATTTTAGCTAACAGGTGTTCACTGGAATCATTCTCAGTTACCCTAAGTGGGCAATGAAAGCGTTCTTGTTTTCACGGAGTCCAGTATGGTTCGCAAACCATTAATCACTCAGGGATATTCTCTGGCAGAGGAAGTTGCCAACAGCATCAGCCACGGGATCGGGCTGGTGTTCGGTATCGTCGGCCTTGTGTTGCTGCTGGTGCAGGCGGCGGATACAAACGCCAGCGCGACGGCGATCGCCAGCTACAGCCTGTACGGCGGCAGCATGATTATGCTGTTCCTCGCTTCCACGCTCTATCACGCGATCCCGCATCAGCGGGCGAAACAGTGGCTGAAGAAATTCGACCACTGCGCCATCTATTTGCTGATTGCCGGGACCTACACGCCGTTTTTGCTGGTGGGGTTGAATTCACCGCTGGCGAAGGGGCTGATGATCGTCATCTGGGGCCTGGCGCTGCTAGGGATCCTGTTTAAGCTGACCATCGCGCACCGCTTTAAAATTTTGTCGCTGGTGACCTATCTGACCATGGGCTGGCTGTCGCTTATCGTGGTCTATCAGCTGGCAGTGAAGCTGGCGGTGGGCGGAATACGGCAATGGTTTGATGCTCAGGCTGCCGGCATCGTCGCGCACGCGGAACACGCTGTCCGGTTCCATGTCGTTATTCATCACTACCTGGACCATCAGGCTTCCGTCATCCAGCTGTACGGCTGCCAGCACCGTACCGGTGCGGCGCCAGTTGTCGCCCATCTTCAGCTCCAGGTCTTCCCCGGCTTCCGGCACCCGGCTGGCGGTCCCTGACAGCGTCCACAGCGCGCGCTTATTGGCGCCGCGGAATTTCGCCCTCGCGACCATTTCCTGGCCGGTGTAGCAGCCTTTTTTGAAGCTGATGCCGCCCAGCGCCTGCAGGTTGGTGGCCTGCGGAATGAACTGCCCGCTGTTGGCGCTGTCGATAACCGGCAGACCGGCTTCAATATTCAGCGCCAGCCACTGTTGGCTGTTGTTAAACTGCGCTTCGCCGCGCAACGCGTCGGTGACGCGGTTGGCGGTGTCGACATCGGTCACCAGCAGGAAGCGCTCGCCCGGGTGTTCAAACCACAGCAGGCTGGTAGCGCCTTCGCTGACCACCGGGGTGGCAGCGTCGGGCAAGGCGGCGAACAGCGGCGCCAGCGCGGCGCGCGCCTGGAAGCCGGCTACTCCCAGCAGAACCAGATCGTCGTTGGCGGCGATGGTGACTTTGGAGAAGACGGCATATTTTTTCAGCTCGGTCAGCTGCGCGTCGCGCAGGCTCAGCGTTAACGGCAGACGAGCGGAAGAGGAAGGCTGACGCGGAGGAAAAGGTGTAAAAGCCATAGTCATATCCTGAATCGCTTAACGCAGTGTGTGTGACCAATGGTAAAAGAGCTATAGTGCATTGCAAGTGCTTTCAACAGGCCATTTGTGCGCTGGCGTGAGACAGCCGCCTGACGCAGGGAATCAATAAACCCATCATTATTTTAAGGTTTTTATGGAAGGATGCTCGCATTCAGCGATATTCCTGTAAAGTTACGGCAGAAAACGGGTTAAACTAACCTATATTTTGCTGCTGGAAGGTCAACATGGACATTAACAATAAAGCACGTATCCACTGGGCATGCCGCCGCGGGATGCGCGAACTCGACATCTCCATCATGCCGTTCTTTGAGTATGAGTACGATACCCTCAGCGACGCTGACAAACAGCTGTTCATTCGCCTGCTGGAAAATGACGATCCGGATCTGTTCAACTGGCTGATGAACCACGGCAAACCGGCCGATGCGGAGCTGCAGCGGATGGTAACCTTAATTCAGACACGGAATCGGGAACGTGGTCCTGTGGCAATCTGATCTCCGTATCTCCTGGCGCGCGCAGTGGTTTTCCCTGCTGCTTCACGGCGTGGTGGCGGCCCTGGTGCTGTTGGTTCCCTGGCCGCTGAGCTATACCCCGATCTGGCTGCTGCTGCTGTCGCTGGTGGTCTTCGACTGCGTGCGCAGCCAGCGGCGGATCCATGCCCGTCGCGGGGAGATAAAACTGCTCACCGATTCCCGTCTTCGCTGGCAAAACGCCGAATGGGAGATCCTCGGGACGCCGTGGGTTATCAATAGCGGTATGCTGCTGCGTTTGCGCCATGTCGATACCCGGCGCGGACAGCATCTTTGGCTGGCGGCGGACAGCATGGACGCCGGAGAGTGGCGCGATCTGCGCCGGCTGGTGCTGCAAAAACCGGCGCAGGAGTAAGCCGCGTCAGGAAAAGTGTTCGGCCATTTCGCCGAGGATCTGCTCGCACCAGCTCTGGATGCGCTCGTCGCTCAGGTCGTACTGGTTGGTTTCATCCAGCGCCAGGCCAACGAACAGTTGGCCATCGGCGATCACCGGTTTCGGGCTGGTGAACTCATAGCCTTCGGTTGGCCAGTAGCCGACAAACTTCACACCCCTGGTCGCCAGCTTGTCATGCAGCATGCCGAGCGCGTCAAGGAACCATTCGCCGTAGCCCAGCTGATCGCCCATGCCGTACAGCGCGACGATCTTTCCCTCGAGGTTCAGGGTGTCCAGCTGATCCCAGACCGCTTCCCAGTCTTCCTGAATTTCGCCGAAATCCCAGGTCGGGATGCCAAGGATCAGTACGTCGTACTGGCTCATCAGCGCGGGGGAGTCATCTTTCAGATTGTGCAGCGTCACCAGTTCGGGGCCGATGATATCGCGGATTTTCTCCGCGGCCATTTCGGTGTAGCAGGTACTGGAGCCGTAAAACAGACCTATATTCATCGCGTAAACATCTCGATTCTTGCCGTGAATGGCGGGCAGTGTACCAGAAAGGCGTCCTCTTAAGGCATAATGAGAGCGTTTAACGAACAAAGAGGCCGATGTGAAACAGGATCTGGCACTAATCGAACAGTTTCTCGATGCCCTTTGGCTGGAGCGCAACCTGGCGGAGAATACGCTCAGCGCCTACCGTCGCGATTTGACGATGTTAGTTGAGTGGCTGCACCATCGCGGCCTGTCGCTGGCAAGCGTTGGCAGCGACGATCTGCAGGCGCTGCTGGCTGAGCGGCAGTCCGGCGGCTACAAAGCCACCAGCACCGCGCGCCTGCTGAGCGCCGTGCGCCGTTTTTTCCAGCATCTGTACCGGGAAAAAATTCGCCCGGACGATCCCAGCGCGCTGCTGGCCTCGCCGAAGCTACCGCAGCGGCTGCCAAAAGATCTCAGTGAGGCGCAGGTTGAGCGCCTGCTGCAGGCGCCGCTGGTGGAGCAGCCGCTGGAATTGCGCGATAAAGCGATGCTGGAGGTGCTGTATGCCACCGGCCTGCGCGTCTCGGAGCTGGTGGGGCTGACGATGAGCGACATCAGCCTGCGGCAGGGCGTGCTGCGGGTGGTGGGAAAAGGCAACAAAGAGCGGCTGGTGCCGCTGGGGGAAGAGGCGGTACTGTGGGTGGAAAATTACCTCGAGTATGGTCGCCCCTGGCTGCTGAACGGCGTGGCGTCGGATGTCTTATTTCCCAGCCAGCGCGCCCAGCAGATGACGCGCCAGACCTTCTGGCATCGGATTAAACACTATGCCGTACTGGCGGGGATCGACAGCGAAAAGCTTTCCCCGCACGTGTTACGCCATGCGTTCGCCACGCATTTGCTCAATCATGGCGCCGATCTGCGCGTGGTGCAGATGCTGTTAGGACACAGCGATCTCTCCACCACGCAGATATACACCCACGTGGCGACCGAGCGTCTGCGACAACTTCATCAACAGCACCACCCGCGGGCGTGAGTGCTGAACAAAAGGACTGAGTATGAAAAAAGGTTTATTGATGTTCACCCTGCTGGCGGCCTCCCTTTCAGGAACGGCGCACGCCGATAGCGCGGCAATTAAACAGTCGCTGGCGAAGCTGGGTGTGCAGAGCACCGATATTCAACCATCGCCGGTTTCCGGGATGAGCACGGTGCTGACCGACAGCGGCGTGCTGTACGTGACCGACGACGGCAAACATATCATCCAGGGGCCGATGTACGACGTGAGCGGCGCGCAGCCGGTCAACGTCACCAACCAGCTGCTGCTGGGTAAGCTGAACGCGCTGAGCAATGAGATGATTGTCTACAAAGCGCCGAAGGAGCAGCACGTCATCACCGTCTTCACCGATATTACCTGCGGCTACTGTCATAAACTGCACGAGCAGATGAGCGACTACAACGCGCTGGGGATCACCGTGCGTTATCTGGCCTTCCCGCGCCAGGGTCTGCAAAGCCAGGCGGAGCAGGACATGAAGGCCATCTGGTGCGCGAAAGATCGCAACAAAGCGCTGGATGACGCCATGAATGGTAAAGGCGTGCAGCCGGCGAGCTGCAGCGTAGATATCGCCAAACATTACACCCTCGGCGTGCAGATGGGCGTCAACGGTACGCCGGCGATGGTCCTCAGTAACGGCATGGTGCTGCCGGGCTATCAGGGGCCGAAAGAGCTGAAGGCGTTCCTCGATGAGCACAAAAAACAGACAAGCGGTAACTGATTCGCGTGAAACAACAGATACAACTACGCCGCCGCGAGGCGGTTGACGGCGTCGAACTCCCCGCCGACCTGCCGCCGCTGCTGCAGCGGCTATATGCCAGCCGCGGGGTGCGCAGCGCGCAGGAGCTGGAGCGCAGCGTCAAAGGCATGCTCCCCTGGACGCAGCTCACCGGCGTTGAAAAAGCGGTCGAGATGCTGCATGACGCGTTCCAGAAAGGGTTGCACATCGTGGTGGTCGGTGATTTTGACGCCGACGGCGCCACCAGCACCGCGCTCAGCGTGTTGGCCCTGCGCGCGCTGGGTTACGGCAACGTCTCCTATCTGGTGCCGAACCGCTTTGAAGACGGTTACGGTTTAAGCCCGGAAGTGGTCGATCAGGCCCATGCTCGCGGCGCGCAGATGATCATGACCGTCGACAACGGGATCTCGTCCCATGCCGGCGTCGATCATGCCCATGCGCTGGGGATCCCGGTGTTGGTGACCGATCACCACCTGCCGGGCGAGACGCTGCCGGCGGCGGAAGCTATCGTTAATCCCAACCTGCGCGATTGCGACTTCCCGTCAAAATCACTGGCCGGGGTGGGGGTGGCGTTTTATCTGATGCTGGCGCTGCGCACTTTTCTGCGCGATAAAGGCTGGTTCGACGCTCGCGGCATCCCCGCGCCGAACCTTGCCGAGCTGCTGGATCTGGTGGCGCTTGGCACCGTCGCGGACGTCGTGCCGCTGGATGCTAACAACCGTATCCTCACCTGGCAGGGGTTAAGCCGCATTCGCGCCGGCAAATGTCGGCCCGGTATTAAGGCGCTGCTGGAAATTGCCAACCGCGATCCGCAAAAGCTGGCGGCCAGCGACCTCGGTTTCGCCCTCGGGCCGCGCCTGAACGCGGCGGGACGGCTGGACGACATGTCGGTCGGCGTCGCGCTGCTGCTGTGCGACAACATCGGCGAAGCGCGGGTGCTGGCCAACGAGCTCGATGCGCTTAATCAGACGCGCAAAGAGATTGAGCAGGGGATGCAGGCGGAAGCGCTAACGCTCTGTCAGCAGCTGGAGCGCAGCGCCGATACCCTGCCCGGCGGGCTGGCGATGTACCATCCGCAATGGCATCAAGGGGTAGTCGGCATTCTCGCCTCGCGGATTAAGGAGCGCTTCCATCGCCCGGTTATCGCTTTTGCGCCTACCGGCGACGGCACGCTGAAAGGCTCCGGCCGTTCCATTCAGGGGTTGCATATGCGCGATGCGCTGGAGCGCCTTGATACGCTTTATCCCGGGCTAATCCTGAAGTTCGGCGGCCACGCGATGGCGGCGGGCTTATCGCTGGAGGAGGCGCGTTTTGAAGAGTTTCAACAGCGCTTCGGCGAGCTGGTGACCGAATGGCTGGATCCTGCGCTGTTGCAGGGCGAGGTGGTTTCCGATGGCCCGCTGGCGGCGGCGGAGATGAGCATGGAAGTGGCGCAGATGCTGCGCGACGCCGGGCCGTGGGGGCAGATGTTCCCGGAACCGCTGTTTGACGGTCGTTTTCGCCTGCTGCAGCAGCGGCTGGTGGGCGAGCGTCACCTGAAGGTGATGGTCGAACCGGTTGACGGCGGGCCGCTGCTGGACGGTATCGCCTTCAACGTTGATACTTCCATCTGGCCGGATAACGGCGTGCGTGAAGTCCAGTTAGCCTACAAGCTCGACATCAACGAGTTCCGTGGCAACCGTAGCCTGCAGCTGATCATCGATCACCTCTGGCCAAATTGACAACAGTGTAGGAATAAGGGCGCGAATCCGGTAGAATTCCGCTCTTATCACCGCATTTTGACAAATCCATTAAAAGAAACCGACCATGTTTGAAATAAATCCGGTAAAAAACCGCATTCAGGACCTCACGGAGCGCTCCGACGTTCTTAGGGGGTATCTTTGACTACGATGCCAAGAAAGAGCGTCTCGAAGAAGTAAACGCCGAGCTGGAACAGCCGGACGTGTGGAACGAACCCGAACGCGCCCAGGCGCTGGGTAAAGAGCGTTCTTCCCTGGAAGCCATCGTAGATACCCTGGATCAGATGTCCCAGGGGCTGGAAGACGTTGCCGGCCTGCTGGATCTGGCCGTGGAAGCGGACGACGAAGAGACCTTTAACGAAGCCGTCGCCGAGCTGGATACCCTGGAAGAGAAGCTGGCGCAGCTTGAGTTCCGCCGCATGTTCTCCGGCGAATACGACAGCGCCGATTGCTACCTTGACATTCAGGCCGGTTCCGGCGGCACCGAAGCCCAGGACTGGGCCAGCATGCTGATGCGCATGTACCTGCGCTGGGCGGAAGCGCGCGGCTTTAAGACCGAAATCATCGAAGAATCCGAAGGTGAAGTCGCGGGGATTAAATCCGTGACCATTAAGATCATTGGCGATTACGCCTACGGCTGGCTGCGTACGGAAACCGGCGTTCATCGTCTGGTGCGTAAGAGCCCGTTCGATTCCGGCGGCCGCCGTCATACCTCCTTCAGCTCCGCGTTCGTTTACCCGGAAGTGGAAGACGATATCGATATCGAAATTAACCCGGCCGACCTGCGCATTGACGTATACCGCGCCTCCGGCGCCGGTGGTCAGCACGTTAACCGTACGGAATCCGCGGTGCGTATTACCCATATCCCGACCGGGTTGGTGACGCAGTGCCAGAACGACCGTTCGCAGCACAAGAACAAAGACCAGGCCATGAAGCAGATGAAAGCAAAGCTTTATGAACTGGAGATGCAGAAGAAAAATGCCGAGAAGCAGGCGATGGAAGACAACAAGTCCGATATCGGCTGGGGCAGCCAGATCCGCTCTTACGTGCTGGATGACTCGCGTATTAAAGATCTGCGTACCGGGGTGGAAACCCGCAACACTCAGGCGTGACCATACCTCTGACCAACTGCACGCTGACTTCGATGGCAAAGAAAACGAAGAGCTGGAAGCGCTGAACGTTGAAGTGGCCGTTGCTGGCCGCATGATGACCCGTCGTATCATGGGTAAAGCGTCCTTCGTGACCCTGCAGGACGTAGGCGGCCGCATCCAGCTGTACGTGGCGCGTGATGACCTGGCGGAAGGCGTTTATAACGACCAGTTCAAAAAGTGGGACCTCGGCGACATCATCGCCGCCCGCGGTAAGTTGTTCAAGACCAAAACCGGTGAGCTCTCTATCCACTGCACCGAGCTGCGTCTGTTGACTAAAGCTCTGCGCCCGCTGCCGGACAAATTCCACGGCCTGCAGGATCAGGAAGCGCGTTACCGTCAGCGTTACCTGGACCTGATCTCCAACGATGAATCTCGTAAGACCTTCAAAGTGCGTTCGCAGATCCTGGCGGGCATCCGTCAGTTCATGGTTGGCCGCGGCTTTATGGAAGTAGAAACCCCGATGATGCAGGTGATCCCGGGCGGCGCTTCCGCGCGTCCGTTCATCACCCATCATAACGCGCTGGATCTGGACATGTACCTGCGTATCGCGCCGGAACTGTACCTCAAGCGTCTGGTGGTTGGCGGCTTCGAGCGCGTCTTCGAGATCAACCGTAACTTCCGTAACGAAGGGATCTCCGTTCGTCATAACCCAGAGTTCACCATGATGGAACTCTACATGGCTTATGCGGATTATAAAGATCTGATCGAGCTGACCGAATCTCTGTTCCGCACCCTGGCGCAGGACATCCTCGGCAATACCGAAGTGCCTTACGGCGACCAGGTGTTCGACTTCGGCAAGCCTTTTGAAAAACTGACCATGCGCGAAGCGATCAAGAAATACCGTCCGGAAACCGAGATGGCGGATCTGGATAACTTTGATTCCGCGAAAGCGATCGCTGAATCTATCGGCATCAAAGTGGAGAAGAGCTGGGGTCTGGGCCGTATCGTGACCGAGATCTTCGAAGAAGTGGCGGAAGCGCATCTGATCCAGCCGACCTTCATCACCGAATACCCGGCGGAAGTTTCTCCGCTGGCGCGCCGTAACGACGTCAACCCGGAAATCACCGACCGCTTTGAATTCTTCATTGGCGGCCGTGAGATCGGTAACGGCTTTAGCGAGCTGAACGACGCCGAAGACCAGGCGCAGCGCTTCCAGGATCAGGTTGATGCGAAAGCCGCAGGCGACGACGAAGCAATGTTCTATGACGAAGACTATGTCACCGCGCTGGAACACGGCCTGCCGCCGACCGCTGGTCTGGGTATCGGTATCGACCGTATGGTCATGCTGTTCACCAACAGCCACACCATCCGCGACGTTATTCTGTTCCCGGCGATGCGTCCGCAGAAATAATCGCCCTTCGCGAAGAGCAAAAAACCCGGCTTGCCGGGTTTTTTTATGTCTGATGTGATGTCCTAAGGCTGGCGTAGCCTGGCTCAGCGCAGCGCAAGCCGGGGATCCCGGATGGCGGCGTAAACGCCTTATCCGGGCTACGCAATGGCGCAGAACCGTAGGCCTGTGCAAGCGTAGCGCCGCCAGGCATTAATGACAGGCACAGGGCTGCGCCTGGCCTGGAGAATAGTTAGCTTACCCGCGCAGACGCGCAACAAAGTCGGTCAGCGCCTGGCGGGCGTCCCGATTTTCCGCTTCCAGCACCATCCACGGGCTGAACGCCCACGGCGTGGCGGCCAGCGCGCTTAACATGGTTGCCAGGTCAACCCACTGATAGTCCATGACTTCATCGTCGTTAGGCTGCACTTCGCTTACCACGCGCGCGGCATATACCGGGCACACTTCGTTCTCAACGATACCGTTTGGGGCGACCGCCCGGTAGCGGAAGGCCGGGTGAACCGGCGCGATATCAGAGATCTCCACACCGAGTTCGAAGCGACAGCGGCGCGTGACGGCCTGCTCGAAGGTCTCGCCCTGCTGGGGGTGTCCGCAGACCGAGTTGGTCCATACCCCGGGCCAGGCTTTTTTGCCCAACGAACGGCGAGTGACCAGTAACTGACCCTGCTGGTTAAACAGCCAGCAGGAAAACGCGAGATGTAAAGGGGTATCAAACGTATGGGCGGCATACTTCTCCAGCATACCGGCAGGCTGATCCTGCTCATCCAGCAAAATGACGTGTTCCCCGGCCATGACGACTCCTGAAAATAAAAAATGACCCGGCACAAACCCGCCGGGTCATGTACTCAGGCCACTAGGGTAGCCCATAAATGGGAGAAAGGCATTACCAAAACAAGCCCTGGAGGCAGCTCTGTGAACGGCAACGCGCAATAGCGAGAAGAGGCCGCCGCGCCGCGTGGCGCAAATATGAATTTCTGCCTGCCGCAGACCGCGCGCTAGGGACGGGGGATAATGGTTTCGCCATCAGGGATGACGCCCTGCGCCGCGGACTGGTATGATATTCGCCCTGATTGCGAGGTAAGTGGTTGTGTTAAGTGCAGGATGCCTGATGATGAAACGCTTTTATATGACACTGATGCTGGCGGCAAGCCTGGTGCTGGCCGGCTGCTCCAGCACCTCCGATTCCGGTGGCACCTACACCGTTAAACGCGGCGATACCCTGTACGGCATCTCCCGCACCACCGGCACCAGCGTTCGCGATCTGGCCCGCCTGAATAACATCTCCCCGCCTTACACCATTGAGGTGGGGCAGAAGCTGAAGCTTAACGGCAGCAGTTCAACGAAGACAACGAAGAAAAAATCTTCCTCTACGCGCACCGCGGCGGTCACGCCTTCGTCCGCGGTACCTCAGTCCTCCTGGCCGCCGGTGGGACAGCGCTGCTGGCGCTGGCCGACCAGCGGCAAAGTGGTCCTGCCTTATTCCACCGCCGATGGCGGCAATAAAGGCATTGATATCGCCGGAACCCGCGGCCAGCCGGTGTATGCCGCCGGGGCGGGCAAGGTGGTCTACGTCGGCAATCAGCTGCGCGGCTATGGCAATCTGATCATGATTAAGCACAGCGAGGATTACATCACCGCCTATGCCCACAACGATAAGCTAATGGTGAATAATGGCCAGAGCGTGAAGGCCGGCCAGCAAATTGCCACCATGGGCAGTACGGATGCCGACTCAGTGCCTTCGCGGGCGTAGTTCAATGGTAGAACGAGAGCTTCCCAAGCTCTATACGAGGGTTCGATTCCCTTCGCCCGCTCCAATTCTCCTGAATAATCAATAAGTTAGATTATTCAGTCAGTTACGTTGCCCTGCTTTACAGGTACAACTTAAACTACCCATTGTACTACGCCCGCACCTGTCGCGTGATTGGTCTGTGGTACAGGGGAGCATATCATCACGCTGGCAGTAGTTCCAAGTTCATACTGCGACAGTCCAACATGAACATAAAGCCGTCTACCCGGCATAATTCCCCAAGCTTTCAGTGAAGCGCATTTTTGCCGATGCTCCTACATGCCACACGTCGAGATGACGTTGCAGGGGATAAACAGGTTTATGGTGGTTATGGTACTTGCACACCACATGCAAGCTCTGCCAGCGGTTCGGCCTCGCTCCTTCGGGTACATGGTCATCCTGATAAATTTCACTGTCTGACATAACCCCTGATGAAGTCGCCTAACGGCTCCGCACGTTGTCTTACCACCAACGGGCAATAAGGCTTGTATTGTCCAAAATCTGCGCTACGCTATCTTTGATTACACACAGCAATGGACATAAAAACATGCAAAAAGAACACTTTAAAGCAAATACTCAATATAACGACTACAAAGGCACTGTTGCAGCGGACAGGGCTGATCAAGACAGCTTCAGTGACTTCCTGAGAGCTAAAGGGATTCTGAAAGAAGGTGAGATAGTTAAAGGCATTTCTTTCTTCAGAACTGGGAATCTCTTTGATGTAGAGGCATATATAATGGAACAAACTGGCGAGTTAAGAAGAGAAAATGTCCAAATAACTTTGGAAGACTTTTTCAATACATTCAAGCGCTTTTCAATCAAACTCTCTCGTAATGGAGAGTTTGATGATCAAGAAATTGAGTTCAAAGAGTAAGGAATCATCATGAGCATTTACTTTAATGAGCACGGTAGCGCGATTGGATACCAGGTAGAAGGACGCTGGACAATCAAGGGCGATTATTTGCAAATCGAACATGGCCCCAACATCCCAGGTGGCTTGTACAAAATTAACGATAATAAGGTGAAATTCCCACTCGACTACAAAGAGGTTGAGGGAGTGATCGATACTGAGAAACTTACTTTTACTGTGTGTGGTACCGTATATAAAATGATTAAACCATCTGAACCGTTTGCCATACCTGTACGTTTTCCTACCTAAACGTCTTCACACTCGGGCAGCGGTACCCTTTTGGGTCTTCTGCGTATGCGAAATGTCTTTATACCGCTAGTAAGGTCTTTCTCCTCTTTGGCGTTCCACATTTTATTGCAATTGGTCTTTTGCGGGAGGTATACCTCCCGCGATAAAAGAGTTAAGGTAAGTATCTGAGAATTTCGGCAGTCCAGTTTCTACGGTGAATTACTCTGGCATGATGCAAATTTCCATCTAAAATCTCAGCTTTAGTTAATTGCGATAAATGTTGCCAATCATTGTCAAAAATGTAGGTTGCATTGTTACACTGTGAACTTTCTAATACATAGGTATTGTGGTTGGGGAATCCAAAAATCACGTAACCTTGAAAGCCAGCCTTTCCTACAGCGACAAAATCAGGTTGTTTGCTGTTAATGAGTTGAAGTCTACCCTCGACTACAGCAGAATTTCCTTTTCCTCGAGGTTTGATTGCTGACATTATTTGAGGGCCTATTGTACTCCAAGGATATTGCCCTTGAGGAAGGAGGCTCCAGTTCAGTTTTATAGACTGAGTGGTGACAATAGTATTGAGTTCCTCGTCAACCACTTCGCAAAGACCAAATAACTCTAAAAACAAGTTAACGCAATGTGTTACAAGATTCTTTTTTTCATCTGTCAAAGTCAATTTAGGAGATATTACTAACTTCTCCCCGTTTAGATTCTCAACAATTTTCAATTCGACGCCAGGAGGTGGAGTGAAAACTCTCTGGTAACGCTGATACTCGATTTCCCTCGTTTCAGTGACCTCCTCAGTTTGGCCCCTGCCAACCCATTTTTTCCATGTCCAGGAAACTTGGCGGTAAGCAGTTTCTTTAGGCAAAGTTTTATCCGGTACTGATTTACCATTCGCATTGAAACGAGTTACAGCTCCAACGATGCGAGGGAGAACTTCTTCACCTAGAGATTGATTTGCAGTAAACCCAATCGATTCTCCCTTCTGCTGGCCAGGTAATGCATGTGCGATAAAAACATCCCTACCATCAAATGCGGTAATGTAGTTATCGATATTTCTAATACGTTTTTTCTGAATAAGCATGGTAATTCCTTTTGCGTAAAAACTTATGGTTTACACAACCAACCAAGCCAGGCACAATCAAGTCGTCAAAAATGATGATGAGGCTAACAATCGTTATGAGTCTGCAAACTCATGGCGGTCATGCTTCAGAGACCGGGTTTGTGAAAATGGACCCGGTTTTTTATGTCTAAAATTCAGACACGGGCACTACATGTAGTGGCATGATTATGTCTACCTACTACATAAGCAATATTTTATTAAGGAATCTTTTGAGTACAAGGGTTGATTTTGACGTTAAATTGAGGTTTCAGAAGGTTAATAATCATCCAACCCGCGCCGCATCAGGCCTGGAGAAGAAGTCAATAAAACAGAAAAAAAAATGAAAATTTGATCGAGTGCTGATTTCTTCATCGGTAGAACTAATTAAGCGGGTGATGCCGCGCAATCACCATAAGCGCAGGGGCTGACCTCAGTCCTGTTTGGTAGAGGTATGCAACATATAGTTAACAATTGGCTCGCATTATCTGTGAGGAACCTAGATCACCATCTGATAGGTCTGATTCACTTCGTCTTGCGTGATATCAAGGTAGGTCATAGTAATTGCCGGGCTGCTATGGTTTAGCATCCGGGAGATGACTTCGATAGGCGTTCCTGCTTTCAACAGAGCCCTTGCACGGGTTTTCCTTGCTGAATGGGTAGCGACACTAATCCCCGGCTCTACAACGCCATGTGATGCTTCCCTTATAGCTTGGGCTACAAATACACGTGATACTGGTTTAGGCGACTGGCCTTTCACGCGATTGGATTTTGACTGGAATACAAAAACATCCTCTGGATTCAGTTTCCGGCGACGCTTGAGCACCTTTAGCGCCTCAGTGTTCAGGACTAACTCGCGCTGTTTCCCTGTTTTCCCCTCTTTGAGTCGAAGGAATTTTCCTTGTACATCATCATACCTAACCGACAACAGGTCACTGATACGCAACGCAAGTTGTAGATTTAGCTTCCAGGCATCAGCAGCAACCTCGCTGCGCTGACGCAATACAGCCTCGATTTGTTTAGCCTGTTCTGGGGTAACTGCTGATGTTTTCGCCATGATTACCACCCTCTAATTTAGATTACATAATGAAGATTATGATTGATCATTTATAGATCATTTTCAAGTGGTTAGTTGAAAAATTAGATTGCTTTTACTTTGATTTTCTTCTCCCCCACTTTTAGCCCTGCACACCTAGAAACGGGGGACGGGGTTACCCTCTAACTGGCTAAAAATATCAGAGACATTTATGGGCAATTAAGTACTAATTACCCCCCATTTAATTCGATTAAAATTGGTTGTTTTTTGCTCTACATCCGAGCTTCTAAGCAAGCCAATCCGATTATTGATTACCACGCTAATAATTTCAAAATATCATGATGCCGTTTGAATACTAATTGCATAAGCACTGCATACACTATGCATATAACAGGTAAAACGGGTGTTTGGTAACCGTTATACATTGTAAGTCATTGATTTTAATTTATTTGATTCACATGAACTTAGATTACTGTTTGGTAAATTGTAATCTAACCACTCTGATCACCACGTAATATTTCCCTCATTCCCGCGATTCCATTAGCAAGATTCCCCTCTCTGATCACCACTCAATCAAGAATTATTCTCATTTAAAGTACTGGTCATTTATACAGTAAAAAAATTATTCAAAAATTGAGATTTTTATAATTGTTATATTATAACAAAAGAGCAAAGGGAAAGGTTTTCTTAGCAATATGACCGTTAACTAAAATGTGGTTTGTTTGGTTTACAACTTAAAGTGAAAATTAACTTTGATTCTACTTTCATCTAATAATCTGCAAGATGTAAAATTGACAATATTACTTCGAGTACAAGGATTTTTAGATGGTGGACCCAACCTCTTTAGCTGCAATCTCTGGCACGCTTGATCTTGTGAACAAATCGGTGGATTTGGTTCGTAACCTTCGCAAAAAAGGTGATGAGGAGCTAACATCTGCTGAGATGCGTAATACGCTGATTGATTTACTCGAGGACTTGGTGGAGGTTAAAAGCGAATTTGTGACGTTAAAGGCAGTTTTACTTAGTAAAGAAGAAGAGATTCAGGAGCTTAAGGCAAAGCTACAAGGTAAGGAATCACTTAAATTTGATGGACTTCTTTACTGGAAAGAAGGTGATAAAATACCTTTCTGCACTAAGTGCTACGAAAAGGATAAGGAAGAACTACATTTGCGCTATGTAGGCACAGGAAAATATAAGACATATCCTACTTGGAACTGTCGTGTATGCCAATCTGTTTATAGGGCATAACCATATATTTTGTAATCGATTAAGATAGGGAAAGTATCTCCTTTTACCATGGGGTAATTTCCCTACATTTCAGGGTACCACTTTTTTACTATACCTAGAGGGAGTATTAACACTGATACAGGTACCTGTATCACCATCGATACAGGGGTGTATTAACAGTAATACAGGGGGTGTATTAACGCTGATACACAATAAGAATAATTATAAGATTAACTATAAGAATATTTATAAGATCATATGTTTTATCTTTAGTTATAGTTAATGAGTTAATAACTTCCCGCTATCGCGTGGATAGTATTAGTCCCGAATAAATACTTCTGGCTGATGTCGCGGGGGACTATGATTGGAGTCTTCACAGTATTCCATTACATTCCACACCGTGATGCAGACTCTATGTGTAACAGACTTTACCACATTAACGATAAACCTGTTAATATGATAAACTCTTAACACTCATATACAGAAACTAATCAATTAAAAATGATAAACCTATTTTTAATCGCTTACCTTCTGATTCGTGGTAAACCTCCCGCAGGGAGAAGATCAGATCACATATTCCAAAACTCAGAATTCATAACGTGATCTATAATATACATTTAATAAATCATAAAAGTAATAAATTATCTTTTTATTAAATAATATATAACTAAGATCATAAGTTAGTATTGTATTCCCGGCAGGGGATAAATAGTGAGATGCAAAATTTCGTTTCCCGCGATAGCAATCTGCATCTCAAATTTACCCCACAGGTTTACACAGCCTACAGATGTCAAATACAGACCCTGTAGAAAAGCCCTCTAAACGATTTAAACGATAAAAATGATAAATGGTACATCTGAGATGAGAAAACCTCTCAGAACGCGTTGTATCGCGTTTTAGAGGGAGTTATGAGGGTCATCCACTTTGTGGACAAAATTACTGGTAAATGGGATTGACACCAGGACAGGGAATTTGATACTATTCGATTCGTAAAAAGATATCTGAAAAATTCATTGACAAACGTTTGTAAATAGGCTACTATAGTAGTAGGAAACAGAAAAACCTAAAAGCAACGCACTTTGAGCCGTCAGGCTGCAAGGTGTATTTTTATTATGTCTAAAGGAGGTTTATTGAAATATTTCACAATTGAACAAATCATTGAAGATCTGAAATCGGGTGCTACAAAACGCCACAATATCTACAGCAATTACGCTCAATCCTTGCATCGTGGGTATACAGAACGCGCAGCCCTATTTAAAACCGCGCTCGAGATTTTCGACCAGTGGAAAAAGGAGAATAAAACAGAATGAATATCACTTTTGATCAGGAAACATATAAAGAGCTTATTTATGAGGCAAACCTCCAGGGATTAGCAGCCCCTGCGCTGGTAGCACGGATCATCCGGGAATACATCAAAAATCAAACAGGCCCATACGAAGGGGCAAACCAACCAGAGGAAAATAATGAACAAAAACGAACTACCATTTCTGGCAATTGATTACCGCATCCTGGCATTAGATATTAAAACAACCATCAACGAAAAAACCATCGATATCAGCACCATTCTTAAACTCAAACTAGTCTATTCCTATCTCCTGGGCCTCTCCAAAACTTGCGAGAAGGTTTATCCAGAACAGGCAAAAATGGGTAAAACGTTGGGTATTGGTTCCCGACAGGTTGTTGGAAGATGCATATCGCTGCTGGAGTCACTTGGATGGATTTCAAAAACATCCAGAACTGGAACATCCAATCTATACACGGTGAAAACCGTCGAGCAAATTTTAGAAGGTATTCCGCGAGAGGTTAAAGAAGAGGAAAAGGAATTTCATGATTTTAATACAGGAATAGTATTAATTGAAGATGATGATGATTTACCATGGTAAACAACAGGAGGAACATTGGCATATGCACGACAAAATGTAGTATTTGAAGAATCGATTGAAATCGGATTTAACAACAGAAATAAAAAGGTTCGAGTTTCTAAAAAACTAAAACCATTAGCAATCATTAAACTCAGCGAACCATCCCCACCACTAACACCAGACGAACAATCAATAATTAACTCTATGAATGGTGTGACGTGGAAGCCTCGCCAAAAATATGCAGGTTTTAAATTCAATCGTGAGCCACTCCAGTGGGAGGCACTAGGGTTTATATCTGAACATCACTATAGTCACTGGCTATATTTTCAACAACTGTCTAACGAACAGTACCAGGGATATGATGTCGATTTTATGGATGTTGGTAACAACGGCATCTCTGATTAACAATAATAATAAAAATAAAGGCAGGTAAAAATGATTGATTTTGAACAACACAAAAACATTGTAGAAGAGTTTGTTGAACAGCACTACCCGCTCGCACATAGCTTGATGATTGATAGCTATATTGACCCAGCAGCCTATTACTCAAACTACCAAATGTTGCTAGGGGCGATGAACACTCTCCCGGAGCATCCAGAATTCTTTTTAGAGTGGCTATTAGAAGCTGATGCAGCTTTGTATATTAATCTGATGGAGCTTATTGTCATCACCAGAACTATTCATAACGTGTTTGAACAAGTTTCGTCTGGAGGGATGGAATAATGTTTAAACGGAAGAAACCCTCGGAGCATCCAACAATCACCTTTGGAAGATATCATACACAGGACGGGAATATTTATATCCAACGTGATGATGGTATCTGGCGTCAGAATGTTAACTACCTCGCTGCTATTCCTAATCAGTACGGATGCACCACCTACGAGGAACAATTTGAGAAGATTATAGGTCACATCGAAAACGGTAATTTACGTGGTACATACGCCTCTACGCTGCATTATAAAATGGTAGATGATAAACTCTATAGATTTAATGAGAAAACGGCTTAGAATGCCACTTTTATACCTCTTTTTATACACCTTATCATTTCTCAAAAAATATTAAAAATATCTCTAAATAGAGACTCTATTTATTGACAAAATAACGTTTTAATGTTATTATAAATATGTAGACAATAATCAACGGATGCTATACTTAGAATATTGTGTACTACAGAGAAATAGGCGTTACTGGCATTACGCCTTCCTTGGGAATCCTCACAGTTTGCTCCGGGACTAGTTCACCCATCCACGATAACTGTGGGGCAATTCTCAATATATATTTTTCGTGAGTGTATATTGAGAATTAATCCTCCAAAAAGTTTAATTCAATGTTAATCAATTATTCTTCTTATGTTTTAAGGCCTCGCACTGAGGCCTTTCTTTTATTTCAATTTGCAAAATGAAATGGATTTAAAAATTATGGTAACTATCACAAAAGGCGTCCAAACGTTTGACGGGAAAATCCCCGTTACTCTGTTAGTCGACGACGTAGAAACAGCTAATACTTTAGTGAAAATGGCAAAAGATGCCAACGTCACTGTTATTGAACAGAACGATGATTTAAATAAATCTACAATCAATCCTGTATTCAAATATCTGGATAAGATTGCATCTAATAAATAATAACGTAGCCGACTAAACGTCGGTGAACATTCGTTCATCTGCGGAGTTAACCCGCAGACTAATAAATAATAAATAGGAGACTCTAAAATATGTCTTTTTTTGAAAATTATGGTGAAACCTTTTCGGGTCGCCGTGGATACGTGCGTGATACCGTTGTAGCATATGTGAGCGATGGTGTTAAACAAGACGAACTGGTTAAACTGTCTGCCGCTATTTCTGCTGATTTACCTGTTGGTTCTGTCGTGGATACTACCGGAGCAATTATCACCACTGCTGCCGATGCTGATTACGTCGTCGTCGAATTTGCCAAGGCAGGTTCTACAGCAATTGTTGTTGCTAACCCGTACCACACCATCCTAAAAAAATCAGGTCTGATTACTAATGGTGTTGACGTCAATAGCGTCGTTGAACAGCTCCAGGCTCTGCATCATTCGTTTGCAGATTTCGCCACTGTTGCGCTACGCACCACCTGATTAATCAATCCATAACTATTATAATAAAGAGGATTTTTAAACATGCCTTTTGATACTCGCAACAATGCATTCGAATATGCCTCACCATTTACATTCGAAAATGAACTTAACCTGATTATTACCAATCTTGGATTGTTTGAAGAAGAAAATCATACAAAAAACTCAATTCTTCTGGATAAAATCCTGATTGAATCAAATGAAACTGCCCCTGAAAAGATGCCTTATGCTCAAAGTGACTGGAACTCCGCCCAGCGCTCTGATTATACCAGCGTTCTCTATGACATGGTGTATACCAACAGCCTGAATACTGTTTCAAGTCGCGATATTGAGTTGCTCCGTGCTCCAGGTTCAGACCACGAGGAAAACATTGCTATGGTTCTGGCTGAATATTCACAGCGTCAGTATTCACAGATTTCTAACACTGTTGAACAATATCTTATTGATGCCCTGTTTGGCCTCAAAGTTGAATCTCAGTATGCAGGACAGGGAAACATTGATTTCCTCGCAGGCAATGCTAAAACTTCCTATGTGATGAATGTTGCCAATACAGCAAATGTCTTTGAGCAGTTAGACGAAGTAAACCGCATCATCAATGTTAAGTTAGGCTCTGGTCTCGCTAAAAAGCGTAAGGGAACGGTTATTTTGGCTGCTGGCAATGCTGCTAAAGCGCTGAAATATCATCAATCTATCAAAGATTATATGGTTTACACTTTGAGCCTTAACGATTCTGATAATTTTGCTACTAAAATCGTTAGTCAGAACCCAGCGTTTAGTTCCTGGAAACTGGATTCAGTAAACGTTATCGATGTAACCGGTTATACCGAAATCACGGATTATATTGGTGAAAACGGCTTTGCTGTTGTGCCCATGGTCGATGGTGGATTTAAACTCCATACGGGGATTGGCGTTCGTCATAGTCGTTTAGGTCGTGAGCCTGGCCTTGTGCATCAATATATGACTGATGTAGACCGTATGGGCTGGCCTGCTATCCATACCGAAAGTGCATTCCTGCCACAGGTTAATATTCCTGATTCTATTGTATTTGGTTCAATCTCCAGCTAATGATCTTCACGGCAGCGCTAATAATGCTGCTGTTTGAGTATTGGGTTGGTCAGCATCAAATACCAGCCCATATCATTTTAATATTTCTCTGGAGATTAAACAAATGGCAAAAATAGAACTAACAGATTCCCAGGGAAATAAGTACTCCCTGGATGTTACAGATGGCGACCTATTCCGCATTTTTAATATCACCAAACTTTCCAGCTTGGTGGGTATAAATAAGTACACGTTAAGTGCAAGGGTATGCCGTCAATACCCCGATGGTGAATATAGAAGTCTTGTAACAGCATTAAACAAATAAAAATAAATTATAAAAGCCTCTACCCGTCAAGGGCGGGGCTTTTTTACTATGGAGTAAATAAAAATGAGTGGAACTAAAGTAACCGCCGCGACTTTGGTCAACAGGGTTGTCTACCGAACAGATTTAAATAGTCTGAAAAAAGTTAGAAACGATATGAAGAAACTTCAGCAAGAGTTTTCTAAATCGCATAATCAGGTAGCCAAAGCGAGAGCAGCAGCAGATAAACAAATTCATCAACAACAAATTAAGCAGCAGCGTGATATTGATAAACAGCAGAAACAAACTGCAAAACAAGCGGCAGCAGACGCTAAAGCAAAGGCTAACGAACAGAAGAAATTAGCGGCAGCGCAAGCACGCGCTTTGAAAATTCAACAGCAGCAATCTAAGAAGATAGCCACTCAACAAGAAAATGCTGACCTGGCAAGAAAACGCGCCGCATTCCAGCTTGGACGCCTCCAGAATATGAGCGGAGCCGATCGCTACGCTGCGATCAAACAGGCTAACGCCCTCGTGGATGCATATGCACGGGGAAATACCAGTTTAAAATCGATGAATCAAGCTCTGAGCCAGCATCTGACTACGCAACGTAGTATTGCCAGAAATAATGCCAAACAGGCCAAACAATCAGGTAAGGCGAAAAAATCTGGATCATCTGGCTGGCTGAGTCGCCAGGCAAGCGCATTTATCCCCGGTGAGATACTCGGGCCAACAGCCGCCGCTTATGCTGCCCAACAGGCATATCAGATTATGGCGGGGACACTACAGGGAGCCATTGAGAGAAACCAGGGCAGGAAGATGATCAGTTCGATGGGCTTAAATCCTCTGGAGGCTGATGCAGCTATTCAGGAAACTCTAAAACGAACTGGCTTTAATATGAGCTATGAAAAGATTTCTGACATAGCAAAAGATACCCAGGACAAGATCGGCCAATTGAGTCTTGGCGAGTGGAAAACAGATAAGAAAACAGGACAATCAACATATTCAGGCGGTGGAGAAATGGGAGATTGGCTCCAGATGATGGTTAGTCGTGGAGGCTATACCCAGCAGGGAGCGCTAAAAACTCTCCAAAATGTGAAAGGTCCGGTTGAGTTAGCTGTGTTACTGGAAGGGTTACGTAAAAGTGCAAAACTTACAGATTCTGAATTTACTGCATTAGCAGAAGCGATAAACGACTTCTCTTATTTAGCTAAATCTGTCGATGCTTCTGGTAAAAATGTAATTGATACTATGAATATGATGATTAATAGTGGTCTTGCCCTTAATAGCCAACAGCAGAAATCTATCGATAATCTCTCGCAAATGTCGATTGTATTCGATAACGCCAGGAATGCATTAGGTGATCAATTTGCGGCATCTTTTAGTAAAGGACTGGAAGACCTTGGAATCAATACACAAAATCTATCTTCTGAAATGGGTTCATTGGTGCCTCTGGTGAAGGATTTAGGAATGGGAACCGCTCAGACTGTTAAAGGTTTTAAAGACCTTCTGGATGTGTTGTCTATTATCACAGAATGGAAAAATAAACTCCTCGGAACTGATAAACCAGAGGAACAGAATATTTTCCAGCAAGGGGCTACATTTGTTGGGGAATCACTGTTGCCACCGGGTGTTTTAGATATGGCAAGTCGGATTAAAAATATAGTTAGTCCTGGTTCTGATTCTTCTGTTGCATCACAGGTGCAAAATGGTGGTTGGTATAATCAAATTATGCCAGCAACGCCATCTATGCAGTATCAACCAGTCATTCCGGATTTAAAAGCTGATTTTAATCTTACAGTGAACCCTAGCCCTGAATTTGGAATGATGGTCGAGGCGGTCGCTGATAAACGCATAGAATGGGCTTTTGATGATCAGAATTTCCAGATTAACCAAAGCATTTTAGGGCAATAAATAAAAGGGGCTTAATGCCCCTTTTCTATTTCTGGATATGACACAAGCTCTATTATTTGTTTTAATTCCTTCATTAATGGCCCTGCGCTATACGTCTTAAATGCCTCTGTTTTAGCCTTTTTCTCAACCTGACCTGTGATAGTGCCGATTCTCGTTTCTTCTACCCCGTTCCTGTCCAGACACGTTATAAAATGTCCCCTAAGGCTGTGATAACATTGACGATTTGTAGCTTCTGGGAGCATCTTGTCTCTCAGTCTAGTGAATGCTTGGGAGTAATACGGCCCCTTTTTACCGTCTGCACGTTGAATTCTGTTAGCAGTTGGTAGGAGATATTCACCAGATTTTAAGGAGAGCCACCTATCAACGATGGGAAGCACTTTAGAATGTATAGGAACGCACCTTATACCAGCCTTCGTTTTTGATTTCGTGACACTAAACACTCTGATCCCGTCTATTTCTACAATGTCATCCCGCTTGAGAGAGGCTATTTCATCAAGCCTCATTCCACTGTATAGCCCAATCAGGATCACCCCTTGTAATTCATCCTCAGCATTCTCTACGAGCGTTACCAGTTGTTTGGTGGTGAACGGTTCGTAGCTCTCAATAGTTCTGCGAGCCTCCAGATTATGACCATGGAAAGGGTTTCCCTCAGGGATGGCGTCATAGGTTCTCAGTGCAAACTCATAGAGGCTCCCTAAACACGTTAACCAGTTCTGTAACGTCTGACCTGCAACCTGTTCCTGTTGTGACCGGATAAACTGCGTCACCATGCGCCGCCCAATCATATCGATCTTGATGTCAGTTTCCTGGATGGTTGCCAGAAAGATCTCTACAGCCCGCGCTGATTTGCTCAATGTAGAATATGATCGCCGGTTCTTATAGCTCTCTGCGTATTCATCACGGATAAGGCAGAGAGTAGGGGAAGTGTTTTTGTTGTCTACAGGCTGGCTGAATCTGCCCTCAATCTGCTGATTAGTGCTCACCTCCTGATAAAGCGCTGCAATAGCCCCGGAGATGCGTTTCTCTTCGGTATCTGGCCTTAGCTGTTCTTTCAATTTATTGAATTCAATCAAAAGGTGGTTTCTGAATTGCCGGGCCTTAACAATATCCTTTGTCCCTGTGGATTTGCGCCAGGCGCGTTTATGTCCGAAGACGTGGCGCATGTATTTAGGTACGAAGATTTGAAACACCCAAAGGCCTGTACGGTTTTGAAAAAGGTACTGATTGTTGTTGATCGCCATGATATTGATCCTCTAATATCACGCTATCAGGTACATCGGCCTTTACAATATCGAGATGGAGTGAACGAGAGCTTCCCAAGCTCTATACGAGGGTTCGATTCCCTTCGCCCGCTCCAAATTCAAGTCTCCTGAAGTCTACCTAACTCAATTTTCCCTTGATAAATCAGCGGTTATAGCATTCTGTTAGTCTATTGAACTCCGACGGAGGACTCCACTTTGGTTGCGGGATCGGCGTTTTGCGCTGCTGGCGCTGGAGTCGTAGCGTTTAGTGATATTTTCGCGCTTATCCTGTTTCCGCAGGATGAGTGATTTTACGCAACCGGCTCGCGCTGACGACGACCGATACCGCAGAGGCCGCGGCGGCGCTCCACAGCGCAACATGAATTGACCTTTCATCTGCTGCCAGCAGAACGGCTACGGCGGCGGCTCCCAGGCACTGCCCGAAAGTGCGCATAATGGATAAAACACCGGACGCATAACTCGCGTGCTCACGAATAACGTTTGAGAGCATTTCCCGGTTATTGGGACTCTGAAAGCAGCCAAACCCTATTCCGCATACCAGACTTCGCAGGCAGATATCCCACATTGAAGGGCTGGCGGGTAACGTCGCCAGCAGGATCAAACCGACGACAAATATCACCAGCCCCAGGGTGGATATCGCCGGGGCTGATATCGTGTCCGCCCAACGGCCTGCATGCGGCGCAATCAGCACGATCCCTAATGGCCACGGCGTAAACAGCAGGGCAGACACTACCGGACTGTAGCCGTATTCGCTCTGAAACAGGAAGGGTAGCGCAATAAAGGTGATCCCCTGGCTGACAAAAGCAACCATCGACGTGAAGGCCGCGAGGGTAAAACGTTCATTTTTAAACATGCTCGGCGGCAGTAAGGGATGACCCGTGCGGCGGATTTGCCAGATAAAAGCCATGCCGCTCAGCGCAGCGAGAGCCATCCAGCAAAGGCTGCCGAATTGAGAAGTAGCGTTCTGTAGGCTGTTCGCCGCCATGATCGTCGAACCCAACAGCAGCGCCGACAATATGGCGCCCACGGTGTCGAAGGGCGCCTGCATACGGATCGCATCCCGCGGCAGCGCTCTGACCGCCAGCAGTAAGGCGAGGGTGCCGGGAAGAACGTTTATCGCAAACAGCCATTGCCAGCTAAGGGTGTGAAGGATCGTACCGCCCAATACCGGGCCGATAGCGGAGCTCGAGGCAATGAGCAGGGCATGGAACCCCAGAATGTGGCCAAGTAAGCGTCCGGGAAATACGGACCTGAGTATTGCGGGGGCAATACTCAGCGTCGCCGCGCCGCCGATCCCCTGAAGCACGCGCATACCGATAAGCACTTCGGGCTTATTCGCCAGCGCACAACCCAGTGATGTCAGGGTAAAGGTCGTCAGGCCCGCCAGAAATACGGGGCGATAACCCAGACGGGCCGCAAGCGCCGCGAATATCGCCAGCGTCATCGCAGCCGCCAGCAGATACCCGTTGGCGAACCAGACGGCAATACTGGCAGGTACCTGCATCTCCTGAGCCATGGAGGGCAGGGCAATGTTGATCATGGTGCCATCAAACACGCCCATTAAAGTGGTGGTCATTATTGCGGCCATCACCCGTGCGCGCGCCGGGCCAGGCAGTCCTTCGTCGCCGGGTTGACTGGAAAAGAGCGTCATCATTTGTCCTCTGAGAAGAGTGTATGGATGACAAAACTATAAAGATGGCTTTTACCAGGCGGAAGGCGCACTATTTTCACTTTATTGTTGCATCAAACGCCTTATCTTAATGTGCTGGGAGGAAGGGTAATGTCTGATCCCGATTTTAATTTGCTGGTAGCTCTCGACGTATTGCTGAGTGAAGCGAGTGTCGCAGGTGCGGCTCGTCGTCTGAACCTCAGCACTTCGGCCATGAGCCGGACATTAAGCAGGTTACGCGATGTCACAGGAGACCCGATCCTGGTACGCGCCGGGCGTAACATGGTACTGACCCCGTGGGCCGAAGCGACCCGGGATCGCGCCAGGCGTGCAGTGCACGATGCCAGGGCGGTATTACAGCCCTCAACTGAAACGTTCAGCGCGCAAAATCTGGCGCGTCTTTTTACCATCAGGGCAAACGATGGTTTTGTGGTGGCGTTTGGGCCTGCGCTTATAGCAGCGGTTGCCGACGCAGCGCCGGACGTCTGTATACGCTTCGCGCCTAAGCCGGAAAAAACGTCACGCTATCTTCGGGAAGGGCTGGTTGATCTGGAGATTGGCGTTCAGAGTAATATGGGGCCAGAAATACGGCTGCAACGACTGTTTGAGGATCGGTTTGTTGGCGTCGTCCGTAAAGGGCACCCGCTGGCTAAGCAGGCTGAAATAGGCGTGAGTGATTATGTCGCCTGGGGCCATGTGGTAGCGTCACCCGAGGGCGCGTTGCACGGATCCGTTGACGATGCGCTGGCCGAACTGGGGACAAAACGTAAAATTGCAAGCGTCGTACCGGGATTTCCGACAGCACTTTCCGTGGCGCTGGAATCGGATCTTATCGCCATGATACCCGCACTCTATTTACTCAATCAGCAGGTAACGGACCAGGTACACCTTTTCGAGCTGCCGTTCAAAAGCCGTCGTATTACGGTATCGCAGATGTGGCACCCAAGAATGGAACGCGACCCCGGTCACCGCTGGCTGAGAGAGCAAATTCTTGCGATATGCGGTGTGGCCCGGTCAGTCATGACTAAGGAGCCTGTATAGCGATTGCTATAACATCAATTTATATTAAATGAATAATTCAATTCATTGATATTTAATATAAAATACATCAATCGAAGAAGCGGTGTAGTAGCTAAATTGAGATGTCCATCTCTGGACCAAATAGACATGTCCGCGCTACCGTCTCGCCACAGCGATCGCTGCTTTCAAAGGATGAGACTCATGACGGCATACGGAACGGCAATTTTCTCAATGAGCGATGTGAACAGACTCACGATCGAAGTCTCCATACTTCGATAGACCGTTTATGTTCTTTCCGCGAGACCTAATCGAAAGCCCTCGTGGTACCTTTAAATTAACAATTAACGATAAATAAAGGACAGCTTCCCTGTCCTTTATTCTTTTTTATTCAGTTTTGCTCTCGCGCGATCGTAATACCTCACCGACCACCGGGGCGGCGGTAAACGCATTTGGCCATCCCGCGTAGAACGCCGCCTGGGCGACCACTTCTCCGGCCTCTTCAGCCGAAAGCCCATTATCCATAGCTCTGTTTAGGTGGTAGCCAATCTGCGCGCTCTGTCCGGCGGCGATTAACGCGCTGACCGTCACCAGACTTCTGTCGCGGGGCGTAAGCGCGGGCCGTTGCCAGAGGTCGAGAAACAGCGGGTCGGCGGTAAATTTAACCAGGCCAGGCGAAATGGGGCCGACATTTTTTTCCACGGTGTCTGCACGCTGTTTCTCTACCTGTTCATTGAGTGGCAGCAGCGTTGGCGAGGCGGCGGGCAGGGCCTCTGCCGTCACGCCCCTGGCTTCAAAGATGGTTTTAGCGACGCTGACGGCTGACATCGCATTGGGCCAGCCAGCGTAGAAGGCGAGGTGAGTAATGATCTCTGACACTTCCGCTGGCGTCACGCCGCTATCGAGCGCAACGGCAATATAGTGCTTCAGCTCGCCTGGCTGGTTGCGGGCAATCAGCATCGCTACGGTCACGATGCTACGGTCGCGGGCGGACAGGTAGGCTTCTTCCAGATAACGGATGTCTTCCGGGCTCAGTTGAAGGGCTACAGCGTTGACCGCGCCGTCAACATGATGCTTTTGCGTGGCGCCGATCACCGGGGCGGTGACTTTAGTCAGCAGCCAGGCCAGCGAAATTTCGGTCATGGAGACCTGATGCCGTTCGGCAAGTTCGGCGACGCGGGCAATAATGATCCGGTCCTGCTCTGCCGTGCCGTCGTATTTGCCCCGGGCATAATCATCTTCCACCTCTCGCCGCGTGTGGCCTTCTAAGCGGGAGAGACGGCCGCTGGCCAGCGCGCTATAGGGAGTCATGGCGATACCCTCTTCTGCGCACAGCCCGAACAGCTCTCGTTCATCTTCACGCATAATCAGGTTGTAGTGGCTCTGCACAGAAACAAAGGATGTCAGCCCTTCGCGTTCGGCAAGGGCGTTCGCCTTCGCCAGCTGCCAGGCATAGCAATTGGAAATGCCAATCGCGCGCACCTTGCCGGCGGTCACTGCGGTGTGCAGCGCCTCCAGCACGTCGATAACCGGGGTGTTGTAATCCCAGATGTGGTAGATGTAGAGGTCGATGTAGTCCATCCCGAGGTTTCGCAGACTCTGGTCAAGCGAGCGGGCTATCGCCTGTTTTCCGCTGATCCCCTCGGCAATCTGGGCAGCGGTTCGTGGCAGAAACTTGGTGGCCAGCACCACCTCCTCGCGTTTTGCCATCTCCCGCAGCGCCCGGCCAACGTACCGTTCGCTGGAGCCGTTCTGATAGGCGATGGCGGTATCGTAAAAATTGATGCCCTGTTCCAGAGCGTGGCGGATGATGTCCCGGCTGGCTGTTTCGTCCAGCGTCCAGCGATGCTGACCCGTTGACGGATCGCCAAACCCCATACATCCCATGCAGATACGGGAGACCAGTAAGTCACTCTTCCCGAGCCGGGTATACTGCATCGTTATTTTCTCCCTTTGGGTTATTCCACCAGAGTTTTAAGCTGCGCGATCAGTCTGGCCGCGTGTTCCCGGGCAAGCGTTTTTTGCTGAGCGATTTTGTCGGCATCCCGGTCGGCGTAGCTAATACCGCAGGTATAAACCGGCGCCAGCAGCTCAAGATTGCACAGCCTGGCCGTGGTCTCGAAGGGAAGGAGATACTCCTCAATGGCATGGCCAAAGAAACCGTCAGCGGTATAGAGCGCCTGTGGCGCTCCCGTGGTGAAGGAGAGGAGCAGCTTTTTACCACCCAGTTTCGCCGTTGAGCCATGGGCGAAGCCGTGGACAAATACCTCGTCCAGCCACTGTTTCATTAACCCGGGCAGCCCATACCAGCTAAAGGGAAACTGCCAGACAATCACATCCGCCTGCAGCAGGCTTTCCTGCTCAGCGGCGATGTTGAATTTGCCGTCCGGATAGAGCCAGTCCAGACGACGGATTTCCGCATCAGGCAGGGCGGTCGCCAGCTCATCGAGGATGGTGGCGTTGGCGATGGAATGGTTAAGATCCGGATGCCCGGAAACGACAAGAATATGAGCCATTCCCAACGTTACTCCTGATGTTTAAATTCAGCGGAGAAGAGATTTTCCCAGCTAATAAACGAGCCGAGTGGAATACACTCGAAGGTTAATAGACCCGCTTTTGCCAGCGGAAATTCGGCCATGACATTATTCGCCTCTTCCACGGTGTCACACTCGAGGAAAATAGCGACGCCGGGTCGATCCTGACGGAAATAGATGTCGCGAATAAAGCCTGACTTGTACAGTCCCCAGGCGTGCAGGGCTTCTGCGGTAAGGTGCGGCGCATAGTGTTCCAGCGTCGCGCCGGGGGCAGGGATATCCAGACATAAAATTCGCATAGTTGTCTCCGGAAAGTCGTTATCAGCGGGAAGAGACAAAAGTATACGAGCCGCAGGGGGGGAATATTAGGCGGTCATTGACTTAAGAATATTTAGCCTGTACTTAATAATCAGGCGAGGGTGTCTTAAGGAGATGCTATGAATAACGCGCTTTATAATCAGATACGCATCTTTCAGAGCATTGCGCGCGAGGGCAATATCTCGGCCGCCGCGCGCAAGCTCGAAATCACGCCGCCGTCGGTCAGCAATGCGCTCAGGCTGCTGGAGGAGCATATTGGCCACCCCCTTTTTGTGCGCACTACCCGGCGTATCGAGCTGACGGAAACCGGGCAACAGCTGCTGGAGCAGACCGCCGCGGCGGTGGAGACACTGGAAAAGTCGCTGGAAATCATCCGCGACCAGAATCAGGAGCCCTCCGGGGCAGTGAGAATAACCCTCTCGCGCTTTGCCTACCTGCTTATTCTCAAACCGGCGATGGCGGCATTTTGTCAGCAATATCCGGGGATCCAGCTGGAAATATCGGTCTATGACGGTACCGTCAATATTATTGAAGAACGTTTCGACCTTGGGATCCGCTTTGGCGATATTCTCGAAGGCGGCGTGGTCGCCCGCCCGTTAATGAAGCCGTTTCGTGAAGGGCTATACGCCTCCTCTGCCTATCTTGCCGAATATGGCGTGCCCGCGATGCCTGCCGATCTCCATCATCACCGGCTGATTGGCTATCGCTTTATTACCAACAACCGCATCCTGCCGCTGATCCTCAATGACCACGGCGAGCAGCTCACCGTCGAGATGCCCGGACAGTTAATCAGCAATGATATTGACGTCATGGCCGACGGTATTCGCCACGGACTGGGGATTGGCCGTTTATTTGAACCAATCCTGCAATTACAGCCCGATCGTGAGCAGTTTATTCCCGTGATGGAGGGCTACTGGAAAACCTATCCGCCGGTTTATCTCTATTACCCAAAAAACGCAGGCAGAACGAAAAGGGTGAAAGCCCTGATTGATTTCCTGATAATGCATGCCGCGGAATAAAGGCTATTTTGCGTGCGAAATATCTGAAGGCATAGATCCTGTCTTTCCCTCAGCCTTAACCCTATACTCCTTGCGGATAAAGCGGTTTTTATCGCGATGATTTTTGCCGCTCAACGGCTTAACCCATCACCAACGTCATAGGCTGGGAATATCAATAAGGGAGAGGTATCAATGGGCAGACGCTTCATAGTCTGTATATTCGCGCTGGTGGCGTTTTCGGCCAGTGCTGCGCATGGTGTTCACGGTGGCCATAACGGGCAGTCGGTGAGCGCTGGCGCCGACGGCGGCAACGGTTCGAACGGCGGCGATATCGATAATTCCTCGGGTCGGGCAGGGTGCCCTGGCGGCACCGATCCCGATAAGCACGGTCATTTTTATCTCCCTGGCACCAGCGAACCCTGCAATCCTGGGCCCCAGGATGCAGAGAAAGTCGGGTCTTCCCGCTAGCGTTCAGCTCAGATCGTGCAGCGCTTTGTCCAGCGGCGGGGAAAGCTGAATATCCTGAAACGCAACCGCCAGTCCGCCACGCTCCGGTGAGCAGCACATGACGCCCGCTTTCACCGGGCCTGGCGGAAAGTAGCCGAGCCGCAGCAGCGGCCAGTGCTCGCCGTCGGTTGAATACTGCAGCCTTAACGCGTCGCCCTTGCGGGTCAGCCGCAGCCAGAAGGTGCGCGGGTCGCCGGGGAAAAGCCCGGTGGCCCAGTCGGAGTGGGTTAGCGTCAGTACGCTGCCGATGGCCGGGGCATCGTCATTGAATTCAATTCCCGCCTTCAGCCAGGTCTGCTCGTCGGCCATCATCATCAGCCCGGCCTGGTCGTAAAGCGTGGTGAAATCCGCACAGATTTTTGCCTGCAGGGTAAAATCGCCCGCCACTTCTGCGGCATAGAGATGGCCAGAGAAGCGCTCGAAGCCATACCAGGTATGGCGCCAGAAGTCGGTATGCTTATTAGTGACCACCGTCAGGCCGTCGGCATCGCGGCGCCACTCGGCAGGTTCATTGATCCAGTGAAAGTACGGCTGCATTTTTCCTCCGGGATATGCTTTCAGACAGGGTTATAACAGCGACTGCAGCGCGGGTGACGCCATGCTGGCCTCAAAGGGAATAATCTCTGTACGGGCGAGACCCAGCTGCTGGAAGGGATCCTGGCTCAGACGCGCTTGCAGAGTTTCCCGGCTATCGCATTTTGCCAGAATGACGCCGCCGGTGCGGGGAATACGGCGGCCGGAGGCGAGAAAGAGGCCGTCGGCATAGCCTTTTTTGAGCCATTCGATGTGGGCGGGGATCGCACGGTCAACCTCTTCGAGCGGTTTTATATACGTTAAAACAACCACATAAATCGTACTCATCCTGAAAGCCCTGGCAATCCAATGGGATCTCCAGCCTGACATATTTCGATGATGGATAAAAGAAAACGCGGCATTTTTCCGTGCTATTTAGCAGGGATGGCGGGGCGCAACATCCCGGATGCTCATCGCAGACGTGAATTAATATATATGTTTTTTCGCATGTATATTGATCTTTCTTTGTGGCCCCGTATGCTGTCCGTCACGCTTGAGGAGAAATCATGTCTTTATTGCCCCTGCAACTGTTCAAAAACCTCGCCGATGAAACTCGGCTGGGGATCGTATTGCTGCTCAAGGCGCGTGGAGAGCTGTGCGTGTGCGATCTCTGTACGGCGCTCGCCCAGTCCCAGCCCAAGATCTCCCGCCATCTGGCGATGCTCCGTGAGAGCGGATTGCTGCTGGATCGTAAACAGGGTAAGTGGGTCCATTACCGCCTCTCTCCGCAGATGCCGGCCTGGGCGGCGCAGGTGATTGAGCAGGCCTGGCTCAGTCAGCAGGAGGATGTGCGGCTGATGATCAGCAGACTGGCTGGCGGGGCGGGTTGCCGGTAAAAAATTTATCTTAACATATATGATTTTTCGAATGTGATTGGCGGAGGAACGATGTTGCTGGCAGGTACGATTTTTATCCTGACCCTGGTGCTGGTGATCTGGCAGCCGCGGGGGTTAGGGATCGGCTGGAGCGCGGCATTTGGCGCGGCGCTGGCGCTGGCCACCGGTGGCGTACAGGTAGCCGATATCCCGGTGGTATGGCATATCGTCTGGAATGCGACCGCCACCTTTATCGCCGTTATCATTATCAGCCTGCTGCTTGATGAGTCTGGCTTTTTCGAATGGGCCGCGCTGCACGTTTCCCGCTGGGGAAGAGGCCGGGGTCGTCTGCTGTTTACCTGGATTATCCTGCTCGGCGCGGCTGTGGCGGCGCTGTTTGCCAACGATGGGGCGGCGCTGATCCTCACGCCAATCGTGATTGCCATGCTGCGAGCGCTGGGGTTCAGCAAGGGAACGATGCTGGCCTTTGTCATGGCCGCCGGATTTATTGCCGATACCGCCAGCCTGCCGCTGGTGGTGTCGAATCTGGTGAATATCGTTTCGGCAGATTTCTTTGCCATCGGCTTCAGGGAGTACGCTTCGGTGATGGTGCCGGTCGATCTCGCGGCGATCCTCACCACCCTGGCGATGCTGCACCTGTTCTTTCGCAAGGATATCCCGCCGGCCTGGGATATGGCGTTACTGAAAGCGCCGGCCACGGCGATAAAAGATCCAGCGACGTTCCGCACCGGCTGGGGCGTGCTGCTGCTGTTGCTGGCTGGCTTTTTCGTCCTTGAACCGCTGGGGATCCCGGTCAGCGCCATCGCGGCGCTCGGCGCCGGGATCCTGTTTGCTGTCGCGAAGCGCGGGCGGGTAATTAACACCGGCAAGGTGCTGCGCGGCGCCCCGTGGCAGATAGTGATCTTCTCGCTGGGAATGTATCTGGTGGTGTATGGTCTGCGAAACGCCGGGTTAACGGATTATCTGACCACGGTGCTGAACATGCTGGCGGAGCGCGGGCTCTGGGCCGCGACGCTGGGCACCGGTATCCTGTCGGCCTTCCTCTCTTCAATAATGAATAATATGCCCAGCGTACTGGTCGGCGCCCTGTCGATTGATGGCAGCGCGGCAACAGGGACGATCAAAGAGGCCATGATTTATGCCAACGTCATCGGCTGCGATCTGGGGCCCAAGATCACGCCAATTGGTAGCCTGGCCACGCTGCTGTGGCTGCATGTGCTGGCGCAGAAGCACATCACCATCGGTTGGGGGTATTATTTCCGCTGCGGCATCACCATGACCCTGCCGGTGCTGCTTGTGACGCTGGCCGCGCTGGCGCTGCGTCTCTCCTTCAACCAGCCATGAGAACGTACTATGAGCATCACCATTTACCATAACCCTGACTGCGGCACCTCGCGTAATACGCTGGCGCTGATCCGTAACAGCGGCGCCGAGCCCACCATTATCTATTATCTGGAGACGCCGCCGTCGGGTGATGAGCTGCGCCAGCTGCTCGCCGCGATGGGGATCCCGGTGCGCGCGCTGCTGCGGAAAAACGTCGAACCCTACGACGCGCTGGGCCTGGCGGAAGACCGGTTTACTGACGACCAGATAATCGACTTTATGCTTCAGCATCCGATCCTGATTAACCGTCCGATCGTAACGACGCCGCAGGGCACCCGACTCTGCCGCCCGTCAGAGGTGGTGCTGGAGATCCTGACGGCGCCGCAACAAGGCGCATTCGTGAAGGAGGACGGTGAGCCAGTCATTGATGCCGCAGGGCAGCGTGTGAAATAGCGCGCAGAATGGCGCCGGCTGTAGCAGCCGGCATGCCGTGTTAATCCTGCTGTATGGTAGGCTCTCCAGGTATGTAGCGCCTGGATTGCTGACAATATTCTCGCTTAGCGCTATTTCTCCACTATCCAGTCTGTTTCCCTTACTTTTCCTGCCGTTATACACCGCCTCTGCGCCGGTGGTTTATGTCTCTCGATAAATCATTAACTGTTTGTTTTTAATGGGTAAAATTTCGTTTTGTGCGTAATGATATAAAGTCAACGTCGTTTGCATTATTGCGAACATTAAATCTGTAAAACTAGATGTTTGTCGACTTTTCATCTAAAAAGGGAAGGTAAGGGGCTGGACAAAACCATTGCGTGGTTATCAAATGGTTAAAAATGCTCGTGTTTGATGTTAATACAAACAAATTATAAATCGTCAGCCTGCTTTATACGGTTAACTTGCGCTGCGGCGCACCTTACCTGGAGAATTTATGCATTCCTCTGTTAATAAAAACGAAAGCCGTACCTTTTTCGGCCATCCTTATCCGCTGGGCTCCCTGTTCTTCACTGAAATGTGGGAGCGCTTCTCGTTTTACGGCATCCGTCCTTTACTGATCCTGTTTATGGCGGCGACAGTGTACGACGGCGGCATGGGCCTGGCGCGAGAGAACGCCTCGGCGATCGTTGGGATTTTTGCCGGCAGTATGTATCTGGCCGCGCTGCCGGGCGGCTGGCTGGCGGATAACTGGCTTGGCCAACAACGCGCCGTCTGGTACGGCTCTATCCTGATCGCCCTGGGGCACCTGTCGATCGCTCTGTCAGCATGGCTGGGCAACGATCTGTTCTTTATCGGTCTGATGTTTATCGTCCTGGGTTCCGGGTTGTTTAAAACCTGTATCTCGGTGATGGTCGGCACCCTGTATAAAAAGGGCGACGCGCGCCGCGACGGTGGTTTTTCGCTGTTCTATATGGGGATCAACATCGGCTCGTTTATCGCGCCATTGATCTCTGGCTGGCTTATCAAATCGCATGGCTGGCACTGGGGCTTCGGCATCGGGGGGATCGGGATGCTGGTGGCGCTGATCATTTTCCGTGTCTTTGCCGTACCGTCGATGAAGCGCTATGACGCGGAGGTTGGCCTCGATTCCACCTGGAACAGCCCGGTGGCGAAAAAGAATGGCGTTGGAGCGTGGCTGCTGGCGCTGGCTCTGGGAGTGGCGGTGCTGGTCACGCTTATCAGCCTGGGCACGATCGTGATTAACCCGGTGGCGGTGGCCAGCGTGCTGGTCTATGTAATTGCCGCCTCCGTGGCGCTCTATTTCATCTGGCTGTTCGTCTTCGCCGGACTCAACCGTAAAGAGCGGGCGCGCCTGCTGGTATGCTTTATTTTGCTGGTCTCGGCGGCCTTTTTCTGGTCCGCGTTTGAACAGAAACCGACCTCCTTCAACCTGTTTGCTAACGACTACACCAACCGGATGATCGGCGATTTTGAGATCCCCGCGGTCTGGTTCCAGTCGATTAACGCCTTGTTTATCATTCTCCTCGCGCCGGTATTCAGCTGGGCGTGGCCTGCGCTGGCGCGTAAAAACGTTCGTCCGGGCAGTATGACCAAATTCGTGATTGGCATCCTGTGCGCAGCGGCGGGCTTTGGCCTGATGATGCTGGCGGCGCAGAACGTTCTGAGCAACGGCGGGGCCGGTGTGTCGCCGCTGTGGCTGGTGGGCAGCATCCTGATGCTGACGCTCGGTGAACTGTGCCTCAGCCCGATTGGGCTGGCGACCATGACTCTGCTGGCGCCGGAGAGAATGCGCGGCCAGATGATGGGGCTGTGGTTCTGCGCCAGCGCGCTGGGTAACCTGGCGGCGGGCCTGATCGGCGGTCATGTGAAGGCCGATCAGCTGTCGCTGCTGCCGGACCTCTTCGCCCGCTGCTCCATCGCATTGCTGATCTGCGCCGCCGTGCTGGCCGTGCTGATTGTCCCGGTCCGCCGGATGCTGGAGAACAGTCGGTCCAGCGCCGCGCAAAAATCCCTCAGCAACGCCTGACGCGATCCTCAGGCCGGCCCTACGGGGCCGGCTTGTTTTTTGTCCAATCCCCGCCCCAGCAGAACAAAATCCCCTTTTCACAATGCGCGATGTCCCATAACGTGAGCGTGTTCTTTGAAATCACGTCGCTTTCCGGTCCATAGTGTAGTCAGGTTTACTATGTGGTTAATATAAGGACACACCTATGCCAGCAGTCATTGATAAAGCATTGGATTTCATCGGTGGTATGAATACGTCTGAGCCAGTACCACAGTCTATGGATGAAAGTACCGCGAAGGGAATTCTCAAATATTTAAAAGAACTGGGCGTACCAGCCACCCCGGCCGACGTCGCTGCGCGCGGCCAACAGCAGGGCTGGAGCGCTGGGTTTACCGACAAAGTGGCGGAGTGGGCTGAACGGGTCGCCGCCGGCGAACGGCTGGTGATTAAGCATCCGGAATTCTTTTCCACCTATATGCGGGAAGAGCTGCGCGCCCTGGTGTAATCGCCGCGCATCCACCCCGCCTCTTCAGCTTAATGCCTTCCCCTATTGGGAAGGCATTTTTGTTACTGCCCTCGATAGCCGCCGCCCAGGGCTTTGATCAGGGTAATGTCGGTGCTTAGCCGCTGGGCCTCAATGTCCAGCAGCAACAGCTGCTGGGCGAGGACCGCCCGGCGGGCTTCTTCGGCGGCGTAGCGGCTGAGGAGGCCGCGCTGATAATGGGCGCGAGCGCTATCGGTGGTGGTCTGCGCCGCGGTGACTTTTAGCTGCTGCAGCGCGCGCTGCTGATTCAGGTCGTTAAGCTGGCTGGAGCTGATGGCGACATCGCGAACCGCATCCAGCACCGCCTGGTTGTACTGTTTGATCAGGATGTTGCTGGCGGTGCGTACCGACTGCAGATTAGCGTTCAGACGACCGCCGTCGAAGATCGGCAGATACAGCCCGGGCAGCAGGTTGATCTGCTGGAAAGAGGACTTAAACAGATCCCCGACGCTCAGGGCGTTATAGCCCCAGAACGCTTTGATATCAAAATGGGGGTAGAAGGCCGCTTTCGCCGCATCGACCTGGCTCAGGGAGGCGGTGACGTAGCCGCGCAGCGCCTGCAGGTCCGGACGGCGGGCCAGCAGCTCGAAAGAGAGCGACGGCGGCAGCGTCTCCTGGAGCGCCGGCAGCGCCACCGGATGGATGGCCGGCATGCTCTGCGCATCGGCGCCGATCAGCGCCCGCAGGGTTTCACGATACTGGGTCAGCATCCCCTCGGCGCTAATGATCTGCTGGCGAGCGGCGAGCTGTTCGGCCTGGGCGTTGGCCACATCCACACTGTCTTCCAGGCCGCGCCGGGTCCGGTGCTCGTGGGCTTCCACCGAGAATCGGGCAATGCCCTCCAGCTCCTGCAGCAGCGCGATTTTCTGGAACGTCGCCTGCATGGCGAAATAGAGCTGCGCCACGCTGCTGGCGATGTCGAGCTCAATGCCGGCGGTCTCCGCCAGCCGGGCGTTTTTCTCGCCAATAGCGGCGGCGACCCGTGCGCGATCGGCCCCCCAGAGATCGATATTCAGCTGCGCCCCGACGCCAACGGTATTCAGCGTATACCAGGGGCCGTTTTTATCCACCGGCAGGGAGTATGAGTAGGGCCAGCTAAAGGATTTGTCGGTGATCCGCAGGCGGTTTTGCGCCGCGACGGCGGTGGCCTGCAGGCCCATCGCCGACCGGGCGAGTTCCACCGTGGACTGCGACTGGGAGATGCGCAGCCGGGCGGCCTGCATGGTCGGCGAGTTCTGCAGCGCCCGGTTGATCAGCATATTGAGCTGAGGATCATCATAGGCCTCCCACCAGCGGGCGGCCGGCCAGTCGCTGTTCGCCAGGTGGATCACCTGCGCCAGCTGGGCCTGCTGCGGATTGACGATGGCGACCTGGGCAGGCTCATCCTGGATCAGCGCGCAGCCGCTGAGCAGCGTCAGCGTCAGGGTAAAAAGAGTGCCGCGCAGGCGCGCGGAGAAAGGAAGGATCATCATGACGTTTTAGCCTGTTGCTCAGTCGCTATCGGTGTCGGCCCCCAGTCGGGCAGGGCGGCCAGCGCGGCGGCCAGCGCCGGGCCAAAGGGGTTAGTCAGGTCGGCGGTCAGCTGCTCGCCAGGCGCCGTCGCCTCCTGTTCGATACGTTCAGCGTAGCGCCGCAGCTGTTCGGCGCAGCGGGTCAGGGTCGGGTCTCCCGGCGCGGCGTTGAGTCGGTAGCCTTCGCTGAGGCGGGCGATCTCCTCGGCCTGGGCGAGGGTGGCGCGCATCGGCCAGCCTTTCGCCTGGGGCCAGGGGTGAGCATACGTGCCCAGCGGTTCGGCGCGAACCCGGTGGATCAGCGCTTCGCTGTCGGTGAAGGCGACAAGCAGGGGAGCCAGCGGAACCGCCTCCTTCGGGGCGGCGAGGCAGTCCGCCAGCCGGCGATAAAGTGCCGCAAGGCGGGTTTTCAGCTGCGGCGCTTCGCTGTCCGGCCAGAGATACAAATGAACAATGGAGGAGACCAGCACCCCGAGCAGGATGCCCAGCACCCGATCCCGCAGCTCGGTGAGGTTCGTCAGCGGAGCAAACCAGCTGAGAAAGGCCAGCGCAAAGGTGAAACCAATCTGGATCCCGGCGTAGGCGATACGCTCCGAGCCGGCGGCAATCCACGCCGCCAGCGCCAGCACCGGCAGGGACATCGCCAGCAGGCCCGTCAGCGAATCGGTCCAGGGCTGGACAAAGACGATTAACAGCAGCGCCAGCAGGGAGGCGAGCAGCGCCCCGCCGATGCGCAGCCATGTCTTTTGCATCGTGGCGCCCAGCCCGGGCTGGGCGACGATCACGCAGCTCAGCATAATGGTATGTAGACCCTGCCAGTCGGCAGCGGTATAGAAGACATAGCAGATTAGGGTCGCCAGCAGGGTCTTGAGCGCAAAATGGAGATATGCCGGGTTGCGCCAGGCGTCCGGCGCCAGTAGGGGCGCCTTCTCCACCTCACCCTGCGGCAGGGCAACCGGCTCACCCTGCGCCAGCCGCTGCAGAGTGGTAGCCATCTCCTGCAGAACAGCGCGATTGACGCCGCGACCGCAGAGCGTCAGGGGAGGAATAGCGCCGTCAAACGGCCCCTCGCGAAGGGCGTTCTTCAGCTGAAGTACCGCCTGCGACAGCTGCTGGCGATCGTCACTATCCGCCTCGTCTGCTTGCAGCAGGGCCGCCAGCTGGTAGCAGCGCAAAGTGGCGGCCAGCCGCGAGCGCCAGGCCAGGGGATCGGCGGCGATCTCCGGTGTCGCCCGGCTGGCCTGGGCGAACAGCGACTGCAGCTGATTGAACTGCGCGGCGGTCTCGCCGAAGGTCGGTGGCGCTTCAGCGTCCGGGGCCGCCAGCCGCCGGGCGACCTCGTGCAGCATCCCGGCCAGGCGCGCCTTAAACTGGTTACCGGGAAAGGCCTGCTGAAAGCAGGCGTTGACCAGCAGGGTGACGAGGATCGCGGTGTTAATCGCCACCCACAACCAAAGCAGCAGCCGCACCAGGATCTCGCTCTGGCTGGTCATCGACGGGAAGGTCTGAGCGTAAATCACCGCCAGCGCCACCACGAAAAAGGCCAGTCCCAGCTTGCCCAGCACCCGCATCAGATAGAGGGCGCAGAAAAAGAGCGCCACGGAGGCCGCCAGGCGGATCAGCGGGTAGTCATAGGTCCACTTGATGATCAGCAGCACGCCGCCGAGCGCCACGGTGACGGTGACAAAAAAGACCACGCTGACCAGCTTAATCATCAACACGTTAGGCTGGCTGACGTAGAACACGACGATCAGCGCAACGGCCAGGAAAGGGATCTGCAGGGTCATAAACAGGGTGATGAGCACCGCGCAGCTTAGCGTCAGGCGCAGCGTGTAGCTGGCGCGTCCCGGCGCGTCGCGCAGCTCCTGGCGTAAAAAATGGGCGAGAGGAAACATAGCGTCGCCCGGCTACGGCTGCAGCACGGCGCTGGCCGAGGCGCCCATGCGGAACAGTTCCGGGTCGGGATCGCTGACGGCGATTTTCACCGGGAAGCGCTGCGAGACGTGGACCCAGTTAATGCTTTTCTGGATCAGCGGCAGCCCTTCGATGACGCTCCCACCTTCGGGCAGGACCCCGGAGCCGACCGAATCCACCACCCCGTTAAAGGTCCGGTTGTGGTTGGTCATCACGGTGATCCGCGCCGCCACGCCGGGGCGCACGTTGTTCAGGTCGGTTTCGCGGAAGTTCGCGATCACATACCAGCGGTCGTCATCCAGCAGGGTGAAGACCGGCTTCAGCGCCGAGGCGTACTGGCCGACGGTGGTTTTCAGCGCCACCACCACGCCGTTGAACGGCGCGCGCACTTCGGTAAATTCCAGATGCAGTTCAGCGAGGGCGATTTGCGCCAGGACCCCGGCGCGTTGCGCCACCATGGCATCCACGCCGGTCACGGCCGCCGAGGCCTGTTTGGCCTGCAGCAGCGTGGCCTCCAGCTCCGCCCGCGCCGCTTTCTCAGCGGTGCGCGCCTGATCGAGATCTTCCTGGGAAGCGAACCCCTGCGGCACCAGCGGCTCAAGGCGGATACGCGTGGAGGTGGTCTGCTTAACCAGCGCTCTGGCGCGCTCGACGGCGGCCGCCACCGACTGGGCGTTATACTCTTGCGCTTTGATGGTGCGCTGGGTCAGCATGATCTGCGCGTCGAGGGTCGTCAGCCGGGCTTTCGCGTCATCGAGCATTGCCTGATAGGGGCGGGGGTCGATGCGGAACAACAGATCGCCTTTTCTCACCCGCTGGTTATCGCGAATGGGCATCTCCACGATGCGTCCGCTGACCTCGGGCACTACATCGATGGTATCGGCATAGACATAGGCGTCATTGGTCTCCGGCGAGGTTTGCAACTGCCAGATAACGAGGATCAGCGCCAGGATGGCGGCAAGGACCAGCGCCAGCAGAGGCCACTTTTTGCGTAACAGGGGAGTGCGGGAAGTTGTCATAAGCGATCAGTGAACAAAAAACAGAAACCACAGCAACGTGGCGAACAGGAACATCAGCGCGACGTAGCTGAAGACCAGGGGAGAAAAGCGCGGCTGCCAGCCTTTACGGGTAATCAGGATATGGCAGGGGATCAGTAAAAACGCACCGCCCAGTAAGCAGAAAAACCAGCCGGGAAAAGCAGCGCCCAATACCGGGATCTCTGGCGAAAGTGAGCAGCCGGAAAGCGGCAAGACGAGCAGTAACCGCGCCGGGCGGGCGATGGTGGCAATATGATTCAATGGAACATCCCTGAGTGATCATACCAGTGTGTCATGAGTGTAATCGCCTCGTTGCGGGAATGAAAGTCAACCGATCGTTGACTGCGGGATCCTTGCGCGATGGGAGAGCATGATGTGAGGCGTCAATTCCCGCGCTTGCGCATAGTCAGCCGCCACGGCGAGGGCTATGCTTAGCCTGAAAGATAAAAACGACCGAGGCAATGTCATGGATAAGGAATTACTGGAAGCCGGCTACCGGGCCTACACCGGGGAGAAAATCGACGTCTACTTTAATACGGCGATCTGTCAGCATTCCGGGAACTGCGTGCGCGGCAGCGCGAAGCTCTTCAACCTGAAGCGTAAGCCGTGGATTATCCCGGATGAAGTGGATGTCGCGACGGTGGTAAACGTGATTGATACCTGCCCGAGCGGCGCTCTGCAATATCGTCATAAATAAGCGAGGAGAAGATGGAAATACTGGAAGGGCATAACAAATTTTATGTTAACGACGCGCAGGGAAACCAGGTGGCGGAGATTGTTTTTGTTCCCACCGGCGAACACCTCAGCATTATCGAACATACCGATGTTGATCCCAGCCTGAAAGGCCAGGGCGTGGGGAAACAGCTGGTGGCGAAGGTAGTGGAAAAAATGCGCCAGGAGCAGCGGAAGATTATCCCTCTCTGCCCGTTTGCCAAACATGAATTCGATAACACCCGCGAATACGACGATATTCGCGCATGACGTACCGGCACCGGTGCTAACCGGTGCGCTTTTCTCGCACCCTCAACGTTTCGCCGGATCGCGCTGGTGGGAAAAGCGGCGGATCAGATCCGGGAGATGTTCGCGCCGCATCGGTGGTGAAAACAGATAGCCCTGGAAGCGATCAATCCCCAGCGATTTTAACTGCGTAAATTTCGCCAGTGAATCCACCCCTTCCGCCACACAGCGGCTGCCGCTCAACTGGCAGTAGTAGGCCAGGCTTTTTATTAGCGCAAGCGCCTTTGGATCGTGCTGGGCGTCGTTGACGATGCTCATATCCAGTTTATACGCATTGAAGTGCAGTCGACGCGCCGGAAAGATAACGCTCCCCTGAGAAAAGCAGTCGTCCAGCATCACGCGCACGCCAGCACGTTGCAGCTGCGCCACGTGGGCGGCGGAGCGGCTCTGCTGGCGAAAATCGATAGTTTCAGCATATTCCAGCACCAGCCTTGCCACGCCCTCTGGCTGCCGAAGCTGCTGGCGAGCGGCTTCCACCATCCGCAGCAGGCTGTCACTGTCGGCGAGTGAGGAGGGTATGTTGACCGAAAAATAGAAGGTGCCTGGATACTCATTAATATTCTGCACGGCCTCCTGCAGAACAAAGGCCGTAAGCAGCAGCCAGGTGTAGTCGGCGCGGAAGTGCGGCAGAAAGGTCTGGGGGTGAAGTACCTGGCCGCGGTGGCGCCAGCGGATCAGGATCTCCACCCCCTGTAGCTGTGAGCGACTATCGACGATAGGTTGAAAAACCGGGAAGACCTGGCGATCGTGAATCGCTTGTACCCATTCCTGTTCAAACGCCGTCAGTGCGTTTGCGGGTGAGCGCGGCAGCAGCGTGCGCGGAAAGCGGGGGGCCAGATGCGGATGACATTCCACCAGCTTTTTCACCCCAGCCAGCCGCTGGGTGTAGAGCGTTTTCTGGCTCAATCCGAGACGTTGGGCCTGCTCGCCTATCGTCTGCCCTTGCAGTAGGGCGAGGATCACCTTGAGCTCGGCGTGGGTCAACCCGGCGACCCGTTTTCCGTGGATCAGGGCGGCTTCGCTGGCAAGCCGCTCAAGCCGCGGCGCATTCTCCAGCCGATGGGCCAGCTCCGCGCAGGACAGATCGGCGGGGGCAGTATGGACGTTGCGCAGACGATCCGGATGACTCACCTGATAGAGCAGCGTTTGCCACAGCCAGATGGCCGGGCTGCGGCTCAGAATCAACATCGGTAACGGAGGCAAGGCCTCGTCGAGTAGCCTTGCCGCCTGGCGCAGCGTGGTGAGCATCCACAGGGGATCGTCAGGGAGATACACCACGATCCGCTTCACGGCGGCCAGCTCGCGCAGGGACACGCCCTCGACCGGCAGCTCAACGGGCCGCTTCGCGGCGTTCAGCATCAGCTGGCTCAACCCGCGGGCGGCCAGCGAGCAGGGCGAGAGGATATAATCGGTCATCATTGATAGACAAAGGTGATGCCGATAATCGACTGCACGTTGCCGGCGGTAACCTGGCCTGTGGTCCGGGCATAGGTGGCCGTCAGGCCGAGATTGACCGGCGAGGTGCCGACGGTGCCCAGCGAGACCGTGCTGTTCGCCGGGACGGCGCTGCCGTTGCGCGTCAGCTGAACGCCTATCCCCTGCGCCGGCGAGGCGGAGGCGGTATTGGTGAAGATCGCGTTGGCGCTGTCCGCGGTGGTGCCGGAGAGGTAATACCCCAGCTGCTGGCTTTGCGCGCAGTGGACGGTGAGCGGCACGGCCATCGAGCCCGGGTAGTCGGGGAGGGTGACGGTGACATCGCGGGCGGAGACGTCGCAGCCGCCGGTGGGGACCACCACGTCGTTATTGGCGTAGATGTTCCAGATGAACTGGAAGGAGTCGCTATTGTAGTTGTTGGTCTGATGCAGGATCAGCACCGCGATTAACGATCCTGCGGTGATGGCCACCCCACCGGCAGTGCTCACCGGCGTCAGATACAGGACGGCCGGCCAGGGTTTATCGGTCCGTGAATCATAAATCACCCGCGCGGTTTCCGTGGTGGTCGGGAACGGGTAAGAGGTGCCGTTATATTTCACGGTGCCTGAAAAACTCGACAGCACACCGCCATAGGCGGATCCGCGCTGCAGGGTCACGTAGTCGGTGATCGTTTCCGGATAGTCGTTATGGCAAAAAATCTGCGTGGAGAGGTCGACCACCAGGTTTTGCCCGACGTTCACCGCCGGGGTCAGGTTAACGTAGACGTTGGCTGACCCGCCGCCGATGGGAATCGTCGCCCCGGTGGCCGTTTTGCAGGCAAAGGACCAGGCGTTCATCGACCAGCCCAGCAGCAGGGTGGTGAACAGGGGGATTATTTTTTTCATCATGATGCTCTCCTGGCTCAGGCGTAGGTATAGGTGACGTTAATCACCGCCTGAATGGTGCCTTGCGTGGCGCCGCCGTTGACGGACAGCGCCCTGACCTGCAGCGGGAAGCGAGCGGACTGGCTGGCCTCATCCACCTGTACCGACTGGCTGCTGCCATTGTTCAGCGTGGTGCCGTCCTCGTTCTGCAGTTCGAGCTGAATATTGCCCGCCGTTCCCTGGTTTTTGTAATAGCCGGTGCTGTCCGCCGTTCCGCTGAAGGTGGCTTTCACCCGTGAAGTACCCACGGGGCAGTTGCTCAGATCCAGCGCCACGCTGTGCCAGGCCGATGCCGAGCCCGCACCGATCAGGCTAAAGGTATAGAGATCGCCCAGCTCGACGGTGGCATTGACGGTGGAAACCGTGCAGGGTCTGGCCACCACCTTGCCGTTGACGGTGAGAGTGACGTCGGCCGCCCGCAGGGAAGCGCTCGCGGTTAACAGGCCGGCCAGCAGCCAGCCCACATGAGTCCATTTCATTTCAGCCTCCGCTTACTGAAATTCCAGGGTGAATGTCGCTGTCGCATTGACATGCCCGGCGGTGACGGGCACCTGAGTGGCCATCAGCCGGGCGTAAAAGTTGAGAATATTGGTCTGGCCCGGGGTCAGCGTGGTCCAGGTCATGGTGGATGACGGCGCATTGACCGGCAGCCGGGACTGCTGCTGATCGAGAATTTCCACCCCCATTCCTGCCGCCGCCGAGGTCCCGGCATCGAGTTTTAACAGGCTGGTGTTGACGCTGTCCGCCACGCCGGTGAAACCGACCTTCACCGCGGTGACGGAAGTGCCGCAGGGCGACAGCACGATGCGGAACGGCACCGGCGGCGTCGTCGCCCCAACGGCATAAAACTGCTTCGCGGCGTTATCCTGTAAATCGACAGTAAAATCCTTCGATTCGCCGGCTACCGCGCAGGCGTTATCGCGGACATAGCCGCTGATGGCGATCGTGCTATCGGCGGCAAGCGCAGCCGGTGCGCCCAGGGTGAACAGGGCGCCCAGCAGATACTGCAGTGTTCTCATCATGATCTCCTTAGCGGCACGCGACCGACAGCTGGCTGAGCGCCTGCTGCTGGCTCTCCGGCGGCAGACGGTAATCGGCCACGCACTGAGCGTCCGGGCCATCGCCCCATTTCACCCGCACTTTGCCCGCCAGCGCCATCCCGCTCAGGTAGACCTGGCCGTTGTCCGCGACGATGCTGCCGCTCTGGTTGCTGTCGCCGGTGGCGAGGGCGCCAAACGGCACCGGTTTGCCGCGATGGGTCAGCGTCATCAGGATCTTCATCCCCACCTGGGCGTTAAAGTTGGCGCGGACAATCGCCCCATGGGTGGGCACCACGCTGACCACCGCATCGTCAAGGTCGACATTGTCCGCCAGGGTGTTGGTATCCAGCGCGATCCGGTTTTCGCGATACTCAGTGGCATAAGGCAGGACGGCATACCCGCGCCAGTCGGTGCGTACCCCGGTCTGGTTTTCCACTTTCACGCCGCCGGCGCCGGGGGCTTTCACCAGCACCACGGTATCGTTTAACGGTTGGCTCAGGGTGATGCCGTTGGCGTGCGCCAGCACGCCGCCGCTGACCCCGTAGTAGAGCTGTTTAAAGCCATCGCTGCGGCTGTAGCCGACGTTGGCGTTGCCGTAGCCGCCGCGGTAGTTGAGGGCGGTGTAGCCTGTGCTCCCGTTGTCGCCGTTGCCGCCGCCGGCATAGCCGGTCTGCACGCTATAGCTGAGGTTGTTGTCTTCCAGCAGGGTGCCGTACAGGCCCGCCAGATTGGTCATGCGGCCATTGAGATCGTGCGACAGGCTGTAGCTGGCGCTGGCGTGCCGCCAGACCGAGCGGCTGTCGGAACGCAGCCAGTGGCTGAAGGGGATATTGATATTGATCGCCAGCATTTGATCGCGCCCCTGCTGCCAGGCGTTTTTTGTCAGGCTGTAGCTTAGCGACCAGTTGATATCGTCCACGGCGGCGTTGAGGCCGGCCTGCAGCTGCTCATCGGCATCGTCGGTGCCCCAGTAAGTCTGGTGGCTACCGCTGAGATAGAGGGTGGCGGTGCGCCCCAACTGCTGAGTCACGCTCAGCTGCACCTTGCCGCGCTTGCTGTAAGCCAGATTGTAGTAGTCGGTAAATTTCGGTTTTACCTGGATAACGCCGTCCTGGGTTTCCACACTGTAGCCGCTCATCCGACGGTAAGTGGTATCGGCAAAGTTATAATAGCCGCGGGTAGAGTAGCGGTAGCCCACCAGCTGCAGGTTGGTGCCGGTCTCATCCAGGGATTTGTTATAGAGAAAACGCACCGACTGCCCCTGATGTTCGCTGTCGTCAGCCAGGGTGGCGTTGGCCTGAGTGATATCCAGCGACAGGGCGCCGAAATAGCCCATGTTTTTCCCCACCCCAAGGTTAAAGGCGCGATAGCGGTCTGCCAGCTGGGTGCCGCCGTAGAGCGTCCAGCCTGCCGGCAGGCCATGCATGGCCGTGCCCTGGAAAAAATCGGGCGTTTCCTGCTGACTGTTGCCGCTGCGGTACTCCCCGGCGGTGAGGGCGAAGCGGGTATGGCCTTCACGCTGGAGAACCGGCACCGTTGACCAGGGCACGCTGAAGACCTGGCGGGAGCCATCCGCTTCTTTGATCGTGACCTGCAGATCGCCGCCATTGCCCGCGGCGTAGAGATCGTCGATGGTAAATGGTCCCGGCGGCACTGTGCTCTGGTAGATTTCGTAGCCGTTTTGCCTGATTGACACCTGCGCCGTGCCGCGGGCGATCCCGTGGATCACCGGCGCAAAGCCTTTCTGGCTGTCCGGTAGCATATTGTCGTCGGAGGCCAGCTGGGCGCCGCGGAAGTTGATCCCGTCGAAGACATCGCCGTTGGTGTAGCTGTCCCCTAGGGTGAGTCGCGAACGCAGAGGCGTGATGTCCCGCTCAAGCCAGCTGTTAACGTGCTGCCAGCGATTCTCGTTGGATGAGGTGCTACCGCCGCTGCTGTAGCTCCAGGTGCTGTTATCGCGCAGACGCCAGGCGCCAATGTTCAGGCCGCTCTGTAGATTCAGATAGGCGTAACGGCTGCTGCCACCTGTGGTGTTATGGGCGTTATTGCCCGTGAAGTTATAGTTTATCAGCCCGGCGGTGATACCGTTATCCCACAGCTCCGGCGGAATATAGCCGCGCGCTTGGTTACCCATAAATGCCTGGGGGACGGTGAGGTACAGGCGCTGCTGTCCGACGTCGAAGCGCGTGGTAGCTTCGCTGATAAGCGTGGTCAGCGGCACGCAGGCCGTGCTGTCCAGCGTCGCCATGCCCGGCACCCGACCGGTATCCACACCCATGCTCGCCAGCTGGCCGCGTGTCAGGCAGGGGGACAGACCGTGACCCTGGGCATCGGCCTGGAAGGTGACGTCCCGGGTGGTCATAAAACCATTGTTGAGATAAATATCGACGCGATAGGTGCCTGGCGGAACCTCCTGGCCTTTTTCAAATCCCGACAGGTCAGCCACCGCCGCCGGATCGTCAGCTAAAAAGCGGGGGTTAAAATAGAGGTCCGCCCGCGCGGCAAACGGCTGTGAGCAGAGCCACAGCGCCAGCGCCGGAGATACCAGGCGCCGGGCAGTTCGGCAACCTAAATGATCCAGTCCATATTTCCGATGTGACATTATCCCTCCGGTCCGACGTTGCCCGGCTGTCATTGCTTCTGGTCATGCGCAGCGTGTCCCGCGCGGCGGGGCGCTTCTGGGTTAGCGCAGTACGCCATTCATTTTCGGCGTCAGCGCGCCGTAATCATTAATCGTGCGATAGGTGATGGTGTTCCCGGCATCCGCGGGTAGCTTGACGCTGGTTTTGCCCATCGGCGGTACGAGGGCGTTCTCCAGAATGCGTGTCCCGGCGTTCAGTTCGGTCACCGTCAGGTAATAGGGGGTGGGGTTCGTCAGCGTCAGCGACGATCCGCTACGGCTAAAGGTCAGCTTTTCCGCCGCTTGATCCGGAGGCAGGGCCAGTTTTCCCGGACGGTAGTAGAGCTTGATGCGGCTGATAATCGCCAGCTGCAGGGTATTGTCGCTGAGCTTTGATTTATCCATCGAAGGGATCGCCTTCACGTTCATCCAGAACAGACTTTCCCGATCCTGCGGCAGCTGGTTATTGGTGGCGTCGATAATGCGCAGGGTGTTCTCTTTTTTACCCTGCATGGCAAACAGCGGAGGAGTGATGACAAACCGGCCGTCTCGCTGACCATCGGCATTTTCCACCCATGACTGAATAAGCCAGGTACTGTTGTCATCATTATTGGTCACCGCGAGCTGGACCTGCTTCTGTCCCGCCGGGTAGATAACCCGGGTCGCGCCAAGCGCAACGCCCGCCTGCGCGCTGGCGCTAAAGATACTGGCGGCGAAAAGCACACATCCTGCCAGTAAGCCATACGCCATCGTTGCCGTTTTTCTCACATTATCTCCTTGTCTGCTCACCGTGTTGTCCTGTTTGTCTGCGGATTAATTACTGATAGGTCAATGAGAACCAGGCCTGGGCATTGGCTGCACCGCCGGTGACCTGGCGTCCGGTCGCCCGATATTTGGCGACGAAATTTAGCGTCGTCGGTCCGCGGTAGAGTGATATCCAGCGATCCGCTGGACGATTGAGCGGGAGCTGCTGGCCCTGGCTGTCGAATAGCGCAATACCGATCCCACTGGCGATCCCCGGACCTTCACCCACCGACAGCACGTCGGGGTTTTTTCCATCAGCCACGCCGTGAAAGGTCACCCCCACATGCTGGCTGACCGCCGTACTGCAATCCTGTAAATGAATCGCGAAAGGGATTGGGTTGCTGTCTTCGCCGACAGCATGAAATCGATTACTGCTGATCTGCCCCAGATTGACCGTCATCTGCCGATCGCCGGCTTCGACGCGGCAGGAGCTCGCCATTATCAGGCCCTGAAAACGCATGCTGCCCCCCGGCAGCGTGACGTTCCAATGATTACCGGCCAGCGCCAGCGGAGGCAGTAGCAGCAGCAGACCAGATTTCATTCCCTGCATCGTTTCACTCCGGTTGAAAATAGAGAGCGGGCCCTCCTGGCCCGAATAGCTTCCCTGCCTGACTCGGGTCTTACTCGTACTGCACTTTGAACGTGGCATCCGCGTTCGCTATACCAGCCGTCGCTGCGCCGGTCGCGTAGTAACGTGCCTGGAACGGGATGATGTTGGGGCCGTCATTCAGCGTGGTCGCAGCACTGAAGGTGGCGCCGTCCAGTGCCAGTGGCGTACCGGTATTGTCGAGGATCTGCACGCCGACGTTGGTTGCGCTGCCGGCGGCAGAGTTTTGCAGGGCCAGAACGGTGGTATTGCTGCTGTCGATGGCCGTACCGGCGAAGGCGACGGACGCTTTGGTGGCTACCGTAGTGTCGCAATCATCCAGCTGGATGTTGAAACCGACGGCCGAACTGGTGCTCCCCGCCGTGGCCAGTTTCGCGGAACGCACCTGGCCTAACTGAACGGTTTGATCGATAGAGCCGGCATCCACCGCACAGGCCGCATTAACGACTTCTCCTTTAAAATGCACGGTCCCGCCGTTGACCGTGGTGGTATCGGCCAGAGCTGCCGTGGAGCTCAGTGACAGGGCTGACACAACAATCATTGCCAGTGTTTTGATTTTCATACTGTTTTCCTTTGAACGATGTCGAAATAACGAACCGGATTGGCAGCCGTTGTGCCTTCCAGGCATTTCAGATTTCAGCCGAGTGGTCCGGCTGCCGGCTCTGCACAGTTTTCGCCCAACCGATGAGACAATTGGGGCCATTTTGACTCGTTGGGATAAATGATCTGTATTTTGTGTCAACCTGGTATTCTGTGGTTTTAAATTCTGCCAAATTTGATTTTTATGGTAATATAATCTGGTGTGGTGGGAGGGGGTGCGAAAGGAATAGCGATGGCGTTGGCGACGGATCGCCGGTGCAGCAGAGATATGGTTAGAGAAAATTGAGTAATTGCAGGTTTAAAAATAGATAATAATCAATGAGATATGATTTTTTTTTGCGGAAATATGGCGCGGTGAGTTGCAAAATATGTCAAAACATTTTTATGATATAAACAGTTTGGCCCCAATTGACCTGTTCGTTATTTTTTTAATTCTTTAAAATCAATCAGTTATTTCATTTTTCGTCTTCTGATCTTTTTCCTCTAAAAGATTATTTCTTTCCCAGATGCCAGCGAAACGTGCCGCATTACTGGCGGTGTAACGTACTGTGTGACGAATATTGCGATGTCCTAGATAATCCTGTATCAAACGCGTATCTGTCCCTCTTTCCGCCAGTTCATAGCCGCAGGCGTGACGCAGCATATGGGGGTGAGTGTGCGTGACGGTACCCGCATTTTCCCCGGCGGAGCGAATAATACGATACGCCTGCTGGCGGGAGAGCGCGGTGCCGCGGCGGGAGATAAACAGTGCGTCCGTTTTGTCCGCCGCTTTCCAGCCGGCACGGACCAGGCTCCAGCGCTCAATCGCCTCGCGCTCATCAAAACGCAGTGGATGAATCGTCGAAAAACCATTCTTTAATCGCCGCACATTAACCCGCCCTTCATGGAGATCCAGATCGTGATAATGCAGATCCAGCAGTTCGCTAATGCGCATGCCATGGCGAAAGGCCAGCAGAATGAGGCAGTAGTCCCGTTCGCCGGTAGGGCCCTGACGAGCAGCCTGCATCATGGCCTGAACTTCTTTGGCGGTTAGAAAACGACGTCGGTTCACAATAGTTGCTCCTGAAAATAGGTATGAATGACCGTCACAGCGAAACCATACGCCATGACGAGAAAGGTTCTGTGGCGTCAAGGCTATTGGATCAGCGACGATCGCTGTTTGTCACGGGGATTGTCCCAGATGCCATAGAAGCGCCCCGCATTGCTGGCGGTATACCAGACGGTGTGGCGGATATTGCGATGCCCGAGATAATCCTGTATCAAGCGGGTATCGATCCCCATATTCGCCAACGCAAAGCCACAGGAGTGCCGCAGCATGTGCGGGTGGATCTCCAGTGGCAGCCCCGCCAGTCCCCCTGAGGACGCGATAATCTGATAAAACTGTTGGCGGGAAAGGGGATTACCTTTGCGGGAGAGAAACAGCCATTCGCTGGCGGCCTGCGGCCAGCTGCTGCGAATGGCCAGCCAGCGCTTTAGGGCGTAGATCTCTTTATCCAGCAACGGGTGGGTAGTCGAAAACCCTTTTTTAAGCCGATGGATGTAAACACATCGGGCAGCAAGGTCGATATCCGATATTCGTAGACGACAGATCTCGCTGGCGCGCAGACCATGGATGAAGCACAGTAACGTCAGGCAATAATTACGTGCAGCATAAGGACCGGTATCGGCCGCTTTAAGTAAAGACTCAATTTCATTCTGAGTCAGGAAGTTCCTTTTTTTTATGTCGGCGTTATTCGTCATGGTTTTCCCTTTTATTGCAGGCATATTTTTGGTTTTCCGAGCCTGCGTCAGGTCATTGTTAAATTTGACTGCCTTTTTATTTTGAAACAGCGTGGTGATAACGTTTTAATTTGCTACGAGCGCGAGCGGTATCATGGGCTAGCTCCATTGCTAACGATAAGAGGCCGCGATCTGAAGGGTAAAGAAAGGGTGAGCTGGCTGAACTGATGAATCTTTCCTGGGGGTTTCCACGTCCTGTACATCCCTGATCCTCTTGATGATACCCGCATGATGATGAAGGCTTGGGCTTCCGGCCACGGCAAGGCGGCTATCAATGCCGTCATGATTGATTGCCTGTCTACTGGGCAATGTCACCCCAGTAAACCAGCCTCCCTCGCCGACAACCTTCGGGAATGGCATGAGAAATTTCTCAGACAAAATACAACCTTAAGTCGTCTGGATAGCATTCACTGCAAAACTACAACAGTGATTAAACCATACTGCAAAAAGCCTGGTGATAATAGCATTGTCTGTAATAGAGCACATTACGCCGTATTTCAACGGGTAAGCTTAATCTGGTACATGCGGTTGAATGAAATGAAAACTCGTCACGGTCAACGTATACAGGAAGATATCAATGGGAGGTAGAAGAGGACAGGTAAGTATTGCGACACGGTCTGGCGGCGGGTTGGAATACTCGCTTCGGCGCGGGAAGGACTCACATCCAGGATACGCCGAAGCCTGCCGGTTCACCACTTTTCGTCACGTGCCTCCTGGCGCTTGTCGCTGCGCCAGGTGGCCTGTACGGAAAGCGATGGCAGCAGTAACCAGGGTAAGTAAGCCTCTTTTCATGGAAGTGATCCTGCTGAAGAGTGCAATAAATAGCAGTTAAAGAATATTGTTGCCGGAAGCGCAGCATAATAACTGACAAAAAATGCTCGCCAAGAAATAACTTATTTATTTTTATCTGTGATTTTTTGAGTAATTATTCCTGTTAAAAGGTATTGGTAACCAATAACGCATAAAAAGATATAGCTGTGGTATGCTCAAGATATTGAGGCATTCTGCGCTAATACGGTGTCGGGAAGATAGCGATCGGTAGATAATGCGGAGCCTGGTGACTACGAACAATCCCGTGAACAGCTTCGACAAATTCCTCACCCTTCAGCGCTGACACCTTCGCTCGCCTGTCGTAAAGTTGCTGTCAGGCGGTTTACGTTTACTACAATGGTATAACGATGACGACTCCGATTGCGCTCCGCGACTGGCGCCTGCTGGCGGCCGGGTGCGGCGGCCTTCTACTGCTGGCCGCCGCTATCACCTTGCACAGCCACTGGGGTGACTTTCTCCAGTGGTGTCTCGCCACCCAAATTACCCTGCATCGCTATCTGGTGATGTACCTTCTGTTGCTGAATAACCATCAGTACAGCGGCGGTATCTGGTTGCTGGTGGGGGCCTTTCTCTATGGCGTGCTGCACGCCGTCGGACCGGGACACGGTAAATTTATCGTGACGACCTACCTGAGCACCAATCAGGAGAGCCTGACGGCGGCGCGGGTGGTGCCCTTTCTCGGCAGCCTGTTGCAGGGCGTCACTGCGATACTCTTCGTCTTTATTCTTGCGGTGGGGCTGAATCTGGCCGCCGGCGATCTTAGCGCCAGCCGCTGGTACGTCGAGAAGATCAGCGCCCTGACCATCGGCGTCTTTGGGGCTTATGTTATCTTTCGCGCTCTGCAAAGCCTGTGGCCGGCAAAACAGGTGATTCGCCGTCTGACGCCAGCGCATCAGCATGACGCCTCGTGTGGCTGCGGCCATCACGGCGTGGGGCAGGATCTGCAGGGCGCTGACTGGAAGACGCGCCTTGGCGTGGTGCTGGCTATCGGCGTTCGGCCCTGTAGCGGGGCGATTATGATTTTATTATTCGCCAATGCGTTGGGGATTGTTAGCTGGGGCATCGCCGCGGTGATGAGCATGGCGCTGGGCACCGCGCTCTAGATCCTCGGTCTGTCGCTACTGGTTCACTATGCGCGCCATCGGACGGTCAAACGATTGGCCACGAATCACCGCCCGCGGCCCTGGCTGGTACCGTTGGTGAAGATGCTCGGCGGTCTGGCGCTGATCCTCTTTGCCGTGGGATTGTTTTTCACCGTGGTGCCGATCAGCGCCAACGGCGACTTTATCGCCGCTGGCTGTTAGCCCGTTTCCAGCAGTCGCATCAACACCCGCAGCGCCTGATCCAACTGCTGGCGTTCACCGTCACTGAGTCCTGCCAGCAGTTGCCGTTCGTTGTCGACGTGGGTTTCCACTGCGGCATCGATCCGTTCGCGTCCGGCGGAAGTCAGGGCGACCAGCATACTGCGGGCATCCTCCGGATTGGGCAGGCGGGTAATAAACCCGCGTTTCTCCAGCGCCTTCAGACGATGGGTCATGGTGCCGGAGGTAATCATCAGCGTGGAGAAGAGCTGGGTGGGCGAAAGTACGAAAGGCGCTCCGGCGCGCCGCAGCGTCGCCAGCATGTCAAACTCCCAGCGCACCAGATCGTGGCGCGTAAAGGCCACTTCCACCTGCGGCTCCAGCAGCATAGCGCATCGTTTCAGGCGACCTATCGGCCCCATGGGGCTGCAGTCGAGGTCTGGCCGCTCCCGCTGCCACTGGGCGAGGATGCGATCCACGGCGTCGATCGGCGGTGATTTGTCCATTAGTGCTCACTTGTCTTGATATCAAGATACTTGGCGGTACATACTTCACTCACTAATTTACCTTGAAGTGAAGATAAAATCATGGCTTTTCTCTCACGTAATCTGATTCTCGACCTGCTGCTCACCGCGCTGGCGCCCGCTATCTGGGGGACGACCTACATCGTCACCTCCCAGTTTCTTCCTCCTGACCGCCCATTTATTGCTGCGCTGCTGAGGGTACTGCCGGCAGGTATCGCCCTGCTGATCTGGAGCCGTCGTTTTCCGCAACGCGGCGAATGGGCAAAGCTGATCGTTACCGGCATCTTAAATATCGGCGCGTTTCAGGCGCTGTTGTTTATCGCCGCCTATCGCTTACCCGGCGGGCTGGCGGCAGTGATCGGCGCGATCCAGCCGCTGCTGGTGATGCTCCTCGCCTGGTGCGTCGACCGGCAGCGCTCGCCCTGGCTGGCGGTGTTCTCCGCCATCGCCGGCATACTCGGTATGGCCATGCTGCTGCTGTCGCCGCACACCGTCCTCGACCCGCTGGGCATCGGCGCGGCGTTTCTCGGGGCGATCAGTATGGCGCTGGGCACCTGGCTCTCCCGGCGCTGGGCGCTCTCCCTGCCGATCGTCGCGCTGACCGGCTGGCAGCTGACGATCGGTGGGGTGGTGTTGGCCCCGGTGGCGCTGATCGTTGACCCTCCTAACGGGGCTCGACATTGCTGCGTGCGGGGTGGGCGGCGGGAGCCAGACCAGCCACCCGCAGGCGGCCTGTCCGGCAGCTCCCTCTGCAACCATTCGCTTATTTAGACAGCTCGGCGGTCATATGGACCTGGTTGCCGGTATAGGCTTCGGTGATGTGGTAGGAAGCGCCTTGTTCTTTCGCAATGGTTGCGATTTTCGCTTCTGCGCTGTCCAGGGTGTCTGCTGTCACGCTCACCGGATGAGCGAAGCTAGCGAAAGAGACCAGGGAGAGCATACCGGCAGCGGCGAGTAATTTTACGTTTTTCATGGTGTTTGTCCTTTTAACTTTTATGGTGGAAAGCATGTTTGCTTTCGATGGACTTATAATAAGCCTGCTAACTATAACGCGCGTGGCAAAAAGTGCGATTTAGATCACATTTTTATGGCGGTTTGATGGCGTAAACATGATCGTTTATCTATTTTTTAGTTTAAAAACAATAAATTAATGATTTGTTTCTGAAAGGGGGGATCACATGGGCTGCCCTTGTTCAGGGAGAGGAATGCGCCTCATTCATGCTTTCACCATTCGTTGTGTGAATGGTTTGGTGCTGTTTTCACCACCGCAAAGGCAGATTCAGACTTATCGCGATGGCCTTCCGAGGGCTTTTTCTGCATGCTGTTGCGGTCACTTTCTCTCGCTCTGGCGTTAGGCTTGCTGCGCTGTAAACAACCACCCTCGCGTTTTCATCTATCAATGACTGTTTATTAATAGTCGATGGTTATCTGTTATATAACTTAATGAAACGTGAACAAATGTATATTTGTCGGCGAATAAATAGCATTCTTTGACGCCGATAGCACCAGCGAACTTATATTTTTAGGTTCGTTACCTGACGCCTTAAATATTGCGGCTCCCGGTCAGTCGAAGATTCTATTAGCAGTGGCATAAATCAGCATCGCCTGATGTTTCTGGTTCTATGCGAATTCACAGTGTGCTCATTGATTCGTAATTCACTCTGACAAGGAAATGGCAATGAAAAAGGTTCTTCTCTCTGCAGCAATGGCAACCGCGTTTTTTGGCATGACTGCTGCCCATGCAGCTGATACCACTGTTGGCGGCGGCCAGGTTAATTTCTTCGGTAAAGTTACCGATGTATCCTGTACTGTTTCCGTTAACGGCCAGGGCAGCGATGCGAACGTTTACCTGTCTCCGGTAACCCTGACTGAAGTTAAAGCGGCAGCAGCGGATACTTACCTGAAACCGAAATCTTTCACCATTGACGTCTCTAACTGCCAGGCTGCTGATGGCACTAAACAGGATGACGTAAGCAAACTGGGCGTGAACTGGACCGGCGGTAACCTGCTGGCTGGCGCAACCAGCAAACAACAGGGCTACCTGGCGAACACCGAAGCTTCCGGTGCTCAGAACATCCAGCTGGTGCTGTCTACTGACAACGCTACCGCGCTGACCAACAAAATCATCCCGGGTGACAGCACTCAGCCGAAAGCGAAAGGCGACGCTTCCGCTGTAGCTGATGGCGCGCGTTTCACCTACTACGTAGGCTACGCCACCAGCGCGCCGACCACGGTAACCACCGGTGTGGTTAACAGCTACGCGACTTACGAAATTACTTACCAGTAATTCCGTCAGAAAATAAAACTGCCCCGCGATGGGGCAGTTAATAACAATAATAAAGCGGCAATGTCCGCCGCTTGTATTTTTATTCTGAGGTCAGCATGAAGCGTATTGCCCTTTTTTTCTGTTTCATTTTTAGTTTTGCGGCCCATGCCAACAATATTATTGTTAACGGTACCCGCTTTATTTATCCAGGAAATGAAAAAGAAATAACGGTACAGCTTTCAAATAACGCCGACCGTCCGGCGCTGGCGCAGGCCTGGCTGGATAACGGCAATGCCGATGCCACACCGGATACCATTACCACCCCGTTTATTATCACCCCGCCGATTTCGCGCGTTGACGCCAAGAGCGGCCAGACGCTGCGTATTAAGCTCGGCAGCAGCGCCGGTCTGGCGAAAGACAAAGAGACGCTGTGGTGGCTGAATCTGCTGGAAATTCCGCCGGTGGTGGCCAATCAGAAAAATGAAGGCCAGAACGTGCTGCAGCTGGCGATCCGTTCGCGCTTTAAATTTATTTATCGTCCTGCCGGACTGGGCAACCGCGATGCGGCGGCCGAGAAGCTGACCCTGACCGCCAGCGGCAGTAGTCTCGGCATCAACAACCCGACGCCGTTCTACATTACCGTCAGCCGTATTTCCCGCGACGGCGGTAAAGCCCTGAACAGTAAAACCGTGATGCTGGCGCCGCAGTCCAGCCAGACGGTGGCGCTCTCCTCCGCCGTCAACCGCGGCGAAACCCTGACCGTTAACAACATTAATGACTATGGCGCCGATGTCGCAGTGAAAGTGGCCGTTAAATAAGGGAAAAGCTAATGAAGCAGAGGTCATTCTGCCCGGGAAGATTAAGCACCGCGATCGCCATCGCGCTGTGCTGCTTTCCGCCATTTTCCAGCGGACAGGAAAACCCGGGAACGGTATATCAGTTTAACGACGGCTTTATTGTCGGCAGTCGCGAAAAGGTCGATCTGTCGCGCTTTTCGACCAGCGCGATTACCGAAGGCACCTACTCCCTTGACGTCTACACCAACGACGAGTGGAAAGGGCGCTACGATTTACGCATCGCGCGCGATAAAGATGGTCGGCTGGGCGTCTGCTACACCAAAGCGATGCTGGCCCAATATGGCATCGCGGCGGAAAAGCTCAATCCGCAGCTGAGCGAGCAGGAGGGCTACTGCGGTAGCCTCAAATCCTGGCGCAACGAAGAAAACGTCAAAGACAACCTGGTCCAGTCCTCCCTGCGGTTGAACATTTCGGTACCGCAGATCTATGAAGATCAACGCCTGAAAAACTATGTCAGCCCGGAGTTCTGGGACAAAGGTATTACCGCGCTCAATCTTGGCTGGATGGCGAACGCCTGGAACAGCCATACCTCTTCGGTAGGCGGGTCGGATAACAGCAGCGCCTATCTGGGCGTCAACGCCGGACTGTCGTGGGACGGCTGGCTGCTGAAGCACATCGGCAACCTGAACTGGCAGCAGCAGCAGGGTAAAGCGCACTGGAACAGCAACCAGACCTATCTCCAGCGCCCTATCCCACAGCTCAACTCCATCGTCAGCGGCGGGCAGATTTTCACCAATGGTGAATTTTTCGACACCATCGGTCTGCGCGGGGTTAATCTTTCCACCGATGACAATATGTTCCCGGACGGCATGCGCTCGTATGCTCCGGAAATTCGCGGCGTGGCGCAGAGCAACGCCCTCGTCACCGTGCGTCAGGGCAGCAATATTATCTATCAGACCACCGTTCCGCCCGGACCGTTTACCCTGCAGGATGTCTATCCTTCCGGCTATGGCAGCGATCTTGAGGTCTCGGTGAAAGAAGCGGATGGCTCGGTAGAAGTGTTTAGCGTGCCTTACGCCTCCGTCGCCCAGCTGCTGCGCCCGGGCATGACCCGCTACGCGCTCTCCGCCGGTAAAGTGGACGACAGCGCGCTGCGCAACAAGCCGATGCTCTATCAGGCGACCTGGCAGCACGGGATCAACAACCTGTTGACCGGCTACACCGGGGTCACCGGTTTTGACGACTATCAGGCCTTCCTGGTGGGGACCGGGATGAACACCGGCATCGGCGCGCTCTCTTTTGACGTCACCCATTCGCGGTTGAAGAGCGATGCCCATGATGACTCGGGTCAGAGCTATCGCGCGACCTTTAACCGCATGTTTACCGATACCCAGACCAGCATCGTGTTGGCGGCGTATCGCTACTCGACGAAAGGTTATTACAACCTCAACGACGCGCTGTACGCCGTCGATCAGGAAAAAAATAGTCGCAGCAACTACACCCTGTGGCGGCAAAAAAACGGCATGACCTTCACGGTGAACCAGAACCTGCCGGACGGCTGGGGCGGGTTTTATCTCAGCGGCCGTATCTCCGATTACTGGAACCGCTCCGGGACCGAGAAGCAGTATCAGGTCAGCTACAACAATTCATTTGGTCGTCTCTCCTGGTCAGCGAGCGCGCAGCGCGTCTATACGCCAGACAGCTCCGGTCATCGTCGCGACGATCGTATTTCACTCAACTTCAGCTACCCGCTGTGGTTTGGCGATAACCGCACCGCCAACCTGACGTCGAACACCTCGTTCAATAACTCGCGCTTTGCCAGCTCGCAGATTGGTATCAACGGTTCGCTGGACAGTGAAAACAACCTTAACTACGGCGTGTCGACCACCACCGCCACCGGCGGTCAGCATGATGTGGCGCTCAACGGCAGCTACCGTACGCCATGGACCACCCTCAACGGCAGCTACAGCCAGGGCGAAGGCTATCGTCAGAGCGGCATTGGCGCCAGCGGGACGATGATCGCCCACAGCGGCGGCGTGGTGCTCTCACCGGAAAGCGGCTCGACGATGGCCCTGATTGAAGCCAAAGACGCGGCCGGGGCGATGCTTCCGGGATCGCCGGGCACCCGTGTGGACAGCAATGGTTACGCCATCCTGCCGTATCTGCGCCCGTACCGGATTAACGCCGTGGAAATCGACCCGAAAGGCAGCCATGACGACGTGGCCTTCGATCGCACCGTGGCGCAGGTTGTGCCGTGGGAAGGCAGCGTGGTTAAGGTCGCGTTCGGCACTAAGGTGCAGAACAACCTCACCCTGCAGGCGCGCCAGGCGAACCACGAGCCGTTGCCGTTTGCGGCAAGTATTTTCTCCCCCGACGGCAAGGAGATCGGCGTTGTCGGCCAGGGCAGCATGATGTTTATCAGCGATGCGAACGCCAAACGCGCGATTGTGAAGTGGAGCGGCGGGCAGTGTTCGGTGGATCTGGGACAGCAAACAACAAAGGATAGCGTATGTCGCTGAGGAAATTACTAACGCTTTTTATCGTCTTAATGGCGCTGGGAACCACCTCGTCCTGGGCCTCCTGTACGCGTCTCTCATCGCCAACGGTGATGCTGGACATGGTGGTGGGCAGGGTGGTGGTGCCCCCGGATCTGCCGGTGGGCTCGGTGATCCTTACCCGCGACTGGACGATGAGCGCTCCCGGCGGGGCAAGCTATCGCTGTACTTCCGGCACCAACCGCTTTGCGGCGAAGATCGTGTCGCCAGGGGCCACGGACCTTGGAAATAAAATCTACTCCACCAACGTGCCGGGAATCGGCATGCGTTTCAGCCGCGGCGGCGCAACGGTAAATATCGTCTATCCCGACGTCTTTTCGTCCCGGGTATATAACACCACCAACTATTCCCTCGAAGGGTCGCGCTTTACGCTGCAGATTATCAAAACCGCGGCAACCACCGGCAGCGGCACCCTGGCGGCGGGTAAGTACACCTCCTACGACTGGGAGAGCGGCGGTAACCCGATCCTCGAAACCTATCTGAGCGCCAACGCCATCACCGTGGTCTCGCCCTCCTGTTCGGTGCTGAGCGGGAAAAATATGAATGTCGATGTGGGTTCCATCCGGCGCACCGACCTGAAAGGGGTCGGCACCACCGCCGGCGGGAAGGATTTTAATATCGACCTGCAGTGCAGCGGCGGCCTGAGTGAAACGGGATATGCCAACATTAGCACCTCGTTCTCCGGTACCCTTGCCACCAGCACTACCGCTACCATGGGCGCCTTGCTGAATGAAAAAGCCGGCAGCGGGATGGCGAAAGGCATTGGCATCCAGGTGCTGAAGGATGGCTCCCCGCTGCAGTTTAATAAGAAATACACCGTCGGCCGCTTGAATAATCAGGAGACCCGCTACATCACCATACCGCTGCACGCGCGTTTTTATCAGTATGGCCCGACGACCAGCACCGGCGAGGTGGAGTCGCATATGATCTTTAACCTGACGTACGATTAATACGGGAGGGGGAATGAAGGGATTGCCAAAAAACACTATCGCGTGGCTGCTATTTTGCGGCAGCCTCGCCGCCCCCTCGGCGTGGGGTTTTGAGACCAATTACGATCGCGGACGGGTCAATTTTGCCGGGCGGGTGACGGATATTTCCTGTAGCGTCGCGCTAAACGGCGGCCAGCATGCCGGCAGCGGTAATGTCTGGCTGGCGCCGGTCAGCCTGGCGGAAGTCCACGATCGCGGGGCCGGGGCGTTTATGAAACCGCAGCCGTTTACCCTGGCACTGTCAAACTGCCAGCTGCGCCATGATGGTGGAGCAGCCTCGCAGGATGAGGTGCGTCGGGTCAGCGTGCGCTGGGTCGATGGTTTTTTACTGACGGCGGTCGGTAACGAAAACGCCGGGTATCTGGCCAATACCTTGCCGGATGGAGCGCAGAATATTTATCTGGCCCTATCGACTAACGATAATAATACTCTGGATAAGAGTAATAAAATTGTCCCGGCGGACCCGCAGCAAAATCAGGTGCGTTTGCAGGAAAGCGCGGTCAGCGGCGGCCTGTTCACCTATTACGTTGGCTATGTTTCGCCAACGCCGAAAAGCGCCACCAGCGGGCCGATTACCAGCTGGGCAACGTGGGAATTAGTTTATAATTAAGTGACGTTAAAAAGCCGGGAATTCCCGGCTTTTTTTACATGGCAATATCATCGGCGACCAGTTGTTCAATACTGACTTCCCGCCAGTAATGTCCCTGGATAGCAAACCACTCCATTCCCTGCAGCCATTCTTTATGGGCTTCGCTTTCGACACCTTCAATAATCACATTATGATGGTTGCGCGATAAAAAGGTCACCAGCGCATCCATCAGCTGGCGGCCGGACTCTTTGCGCATCAGGTGCCAGAAAAAATCCTTATCAATTTTCACATAGTCAAAGTGATAACCGCGAATAGCGTTAATTCCCGCGTAGCCGGAGCCGAAGTCGTCGAGCCACAGTGAGGTATCCTGTGGGCTCTGCCAGGCGGCAAGAGAATTATGCAGCAGATTCTCGGCGTTTTCGGTTACCTCGAAATGGACGCAGGTCAGGGCGGCGATTTTGGCTTTTATATCCTTCTGGCGCAACAGGTTCAGGATATGGTCATCAACGTTAATTGTTGCGGAAATATGGTTACGTAAAAACCAGGCTTTATGCTTTTCAATCAGTGCCAGTTGTTCGAGAAAAATACGTTCACGAACGGCGGCGGTAGCATGGCGGAAAAAATCTTCGGGGGAAATAGAAAGATTATCAAAGCGGCTTAAGCATTCCACCGCGACCAGAGTACCTTGTGGGGAAAACATTTTCTGAAAGACGTAGCGTACAGCGATATCATTACGAGATAAAATGTTGTCTTCGAATATTTTAGTGTTCATTATCCCTCTTCACGAGGTTAGTCAGACAATAGGCAGAGGATACATTAATTATAGGCTACCTGATGATTAATGGGAATGGCGGGAAATGTAAATCAACAGCGAATAAGTACGCTTTATCCGCTACTGATTTACCGGGAGAACATTTAGCATTGATGGAGAGCGGCAATACGCTGATTCATAGTGCGGGAATTATCAATACCCAGTTTTTGCATGATATGGATGCGGTGGCTATGAACCGTTTTATGAGCAATGCCGAGCAGGGCGGCAATACGCTTATTATTATTGTTGGCAATGAGCAGTTCGAGGATCTGACACTCCCGTGGTGAAAGCTGTTTGCGCAATCCTCGCGGCGGCAGTTCGCTGACGCCTTTGGCGCGCTGGACGATAGATGAAAAAAGAGTTAGCGGAGATTTCTCGCTAATAATCATAGCGTTGTCAAAGTTTATCAACTCTCTGCACAGCCCGACAATGTCGCTTTTCACCATTAGCACCGGCTGCTGGCAGCGCAGCAGGGAAAGGCGGAGCGCATTCAGCAGATCGACGATTCTGATGGCAGAAATATCCTTATTAATTAAATTGAAAATAATCGTCTGGGCCAGTGGCAGATGTTTCTCATGGATGACATCGGCATAACTCAGACGGGTGGCATTTTCATGGCTATCAATAAGGTAGTGATAGATTGAGTGACCAATGAGATTGTCATTGGTGTACAGCAATATACTGTCCAAGGTTGTCAGATTCTCTTTTTGCGCTTGGCTTCTAAGATCAGGTCCAGCAGTATCTTCTCTATTCTGCGCTGGTCATCGAGATGGCGGAACTTAAACTGGCAGGATATCTGATAGTAGCTCTCACTCTCTTCATTAGCGTTATCCAGGGTGATAACAATGACATTTTTGACCACCAGGTCGATGGTGATCTCGCCATATTCTGCAAGCATAAGTACGGCGTTTTTCAGTAAGGCGTTGTGGCTGAGGAATTTAAGATTCGGCGTTTTGGTCATCAATGCGCAACCGCCATCTGAAATGTCTTTGATATCGAAAAGATAGTTTTCGCCGTTTTTATGGCGGCCGCGGCAATAAAAGTCATGCTCATGGCGTAAACGAAAGCGGGGATCGCGGCGACGCTGCACTACCTGCAGGCATTCAGGCAATGAAAAAGCGTAGCGGATACCTTTATCGACACCGCTATTGTCATGTTTTGTCAGGGCCGCATTAAACTCTATTTTCCCTGAATCGCTATGCAGGAGAAAGCGAATTTTATGCCCGGACGGGATTTTGCGATGGGTCTGAATATGAAACTCGGCAAAGTCCACGCGCGTCAGTTGGGTTATGATACTGGTGTTGTTAAAAAATATTTCAATTTCAGTACGTTTGCGCAACTCCTCTCTGAAAATAGCAATAATTTCATACTTACTGGTCTTTATCGTTCCCTCTGTCATATGCATCCCTTGTAAATAGTTGTCGTGAGGCGTTTGATTTTTCTTATAGCAATAGCAACATTCTGATTGGGTTAATCAGATGTTTTTATGAGCGTTTGATGTTATTGACTATCTTTGCAGCCAGATTGATATGTATAAACTTGGAATTTGATATTGTATTTCCTGTAATCAAGAGTTTCGAATTTTGGTCATGACAAAAACGACAACGGCCTCCAAGCTGGAGACCGGTCGAAGGATAAAAACTTAAGTTTAATTAACGGGGATAATGAGAGAACGATCGTCGATCACGCCCCATTTGTAGGATCTATAGTGCCAGTAGCGGTGAGGTTTTTCCAGGCAAATATTGAGGAGGGATAGGGTTCCCTCCATTTTGTCTGGCAGGTCAGCGGCGCGCGGCGGTGGCGATATTATCGAGGGTGCGCAGCGCTTCCGCGGGCAGGACCAGCTCGGCAGCGGCAATATTTTCCGCGAGGTGCGTGCGGGAGGAGGTGCCGGGGATCAGCAGAATATTTGGCGCTCGCTGGAGCAGCCAGGCGAGGGCGACCTGCATCGGCGTCGCCTTAAGCGAAGCCGCGACCTCGTTCAACTCCTGCGCCTGCAACGGCGTAAAACCGCCCAGCGGGAAAAAGGGCACCCAGGCGATGTGCTGGGCGGCCAGCGCATCCACCAGCGCGTCGTCGGCGCGATGGGCAACGTTATAAAGATTTTGCACGCAGACGATGGGCGTCATTTTCTGCGCATCCGCGACCTGCTTTGCCGTCACGTTGCTGAGGCCGATATGGCGGATTAATCCTCGCTCTTTCAGTTCCAGCAGGGTGGCGAGTGGCGCCTCCAGCGAACCCTCCACCGGGCCGTGCGGGCTCAGCATACTGCGCAGATTAACCACTTCCAGTACCTCAAGCCCCAGGTGACGCAAATTGTCTTCAACGGCCTGGGTCAGTTCGGCGGGCGACATGGCCGGTAGCCAGTTGCCTTTCTCGTCACGGCGGGCGCTGACCTTGGTGACAATGCACAGATCGTCAGGGTAGGGGTGGAGCGCTTTGCGGATCAACTGATTGGTGACATGTGGACCGTAGAAATCAGAGGTATCGATATGGTTTATCCCGGCCTCGACGGCGGCCTGTAGTACGCGCACCGCTTCTTCAGGATCTTTGGGCGGGCCGAAAACACCGGGGCCGGCCAGCTGCATCGCGCCGTAACCTAAGCGATAGACCTGGCGATCGCCGAGCGTGCCGCGACCGGATAAGGTGACACTGGACATAAGAACTCTCCTCACGGTGGCTAAGCCGTAAGTGTAATCCGCTCACAAGGAAGGCAAGGGGGAGAATATTGTCAGAATGTGCGACAGCAGCTCAGGCAGCCGCTGTCGCCAGAGGGGATTAGCCGAAGAACATCACCGACACGCAGAGCAGGCCAACCACCAGCGTAATGGCGTTACCCACCGAGCGGTACGGCTTCAGCGCCGGAATGAGCCATGTCGACAGCGTGGGCATAATAAACAGGATCATGGCGATAAGCGGTCCGCTGATAGCGTAGATCATTGAGATCGCATTCGGGTTGATAAAGCACACCGCAAAAGTGAAGGCGGAGACCAGCAGGATCGACATCGCGCGGTTGAAAGCGCGGCTCTTACGCACGCCCAGCAGGCCCAGCGAGCTTTTGACGATTTCGCTGGCGCCTTCAATCACTCCGAAGTAGGTTCCGAGAAACGATTTCGACATAGCGACGACGGCGACGATGATGCCGGTCACCGCCAGCCATCCCGGCGCGCCTGGCACCATCGACAGGGCGGAGAGGATAGTCACCCCCTGATCGCGGGCGGTCTCTATATAGGTTGCCGGGATCGCCAGCAGACAACTGAAGACAAAAAACAGCACGCTGGCGCAGATGATGGTGTAGGCCACCTTCATGATTTTTTTGCATTTACCCATGGCCAGGTCGCCGTGTTTCTCCTGCTGATCGATAGCAAAAGTCGAGATGATCGGCGTATGGCTAAAAGCGAAAACCATCACGGGAATAGAGATCCAGACCTGGTGGAGCGTCTGCGGGCTGAACTGCATCTGGCTGGTGAGATGCTCCGGATGCCAGTCGCGGATTAAATAGAGGGAGAGAAACAGGAAACAGGCGATAAGCGGGAAGACCAGAAAGCCCATCACCTTGATGGTGACCTGCCGTCCCATGAGAAAGATCAGGTTGAGGACCAGCACGACCCCCAGACTCAGCAGCGCACGCAGCCCTGGGGTCATCGGCGTGCGATGCGCCACCTGTTCGGCCAGCGAGTTGGTGATGGCCACGGCGTAGATGAGCACCACCACAAAGAAGGCAAGGAAATAGAGGCCGGTGATCAGGTTGCCAATTTTCTTACCATAGTAGTGATTAACTGCGCCGGTGATCCCGGTTCCCGGCGCGATATTGGCCGAGAGAATAAACTGGCTCAGCGCTTTGTGGGGCCAGTAAGTGAGCGGCCAGGCGACCAGCGCGGTGATGAACAGCACAATGGCGCCAGCCGAACCCAGCTGGATCGGTAGAAATAGCGTCCCAGCGCCTACTGCAGTGCCATATAAGGCAAAACTCCATAGAGTTTCTTCTTTAGACCAAATTTTAGACATTATGCGACTTTATCAACCGTCAAACCAAAAAAAAGGAGTGCAATTTACCATATTTATGGTTCGTCTGTTGCGATAGTTTTTGGTGATAAAGTCGCGGCGGATCGTCGAAGATCCGCGCCGGGATTAACCGCGCGCCGTCTGGCGCGGGCGGCGGTGACGAATAACGCGCTCGCGCAGGGTGTCCCATACCCAGTTAAAGGCCATGGTGTAGGGCAGGAAGAAAAGCATAAAACCGATCTCCAGCATAAAGGCCTGCAGCAGCGAGACGCCCAGCACGATCGCCACCATGGTGACGCCAATGATGACGAATCCGGTTTCGAAACCGAGCGCGTGCAGGGCGCGTACTTTCAGCTGGCGGGGGAAGCGGGAGACCGGCCACAGGCGATCGAACGCCGCGTTATAGATAATGTTCCATACCATCGCCAGGGTGGCGAGCAGAATGCTCAGTCCGCCCATCTCCACTACCGAGCGCTGCATCAGCCAGGCGGCGGTAGGGGCGAGGATCAGCGTCGCCAGTCCTTCGAAGGTGATGGCGTGGATAACGCGTTCGGTGAGCGTCTTGCGCTGATGTGGGGTCTGTTGCATGGCGAGCTACCTCCAGTTTTAGCCTGAACAGGAAATTACCCGGCAGTTTATGGAAAAATATGATAAACAAAAGATAGGACCCATCGATATTGTAGATACATCATGCGTTATTCACCGGAAGCCTTAACCGCCTTTGTCGAGGCGGTCGACAGCGGATCGTTCTCCGCCGCCGCCCGCCGCCTGCGTAAAAGTCAGTCGACGATCAGTACCGCCATCGCCAATCTGGAGGCCGATCTCGGCGTAATCCTCTTTGACAGGGCAACGCGGCAACCGACGCTGACCCCGCAGGGGGAGCAGGTGCTGAGCTATGTCAAAGCGATTCTTGCCGCCAGCGAGCGGCTGGACGAACTGGCTGTGTCGCTGTCCGGCGAGACGGAGCCGCGGCTGACCTTCGTGCTCTCCGATACTCTGCACCCGGACGTGCTGGAAGATCTGCTGGTGCAGTTTGACCGCCGCTTTCCTCATACCGAGTTTGAGTGTTTGATTGGCGAAGACGAGGATGTGATCGATCTCCTGCAAAAATCCCGCGCCCAGGTGGGGCTGATTGAGGCGAGGGAGCGCTACCCCACCGATATCGGCAGCACCCGCCTGCCGCTGCAGACGGCGATGGGCATTTATGTAGCCCCTGGCCATCCGCTGGCGGCGCAGGGTAAGGTCGCCTGGGATGAGCTGCGCAGCTGGCGCGAGCTGCGTTTGAGCACCTTTCTGGCCAGCGCCACCGAACCTGCCGCAGGCCAGGTCTGGTCGGCGCCAAACTACCTGCTGCTGCTCAGCATGGCGGCGCAGGGGTTCGGCTGGTGCATTCTGCCCAGCGCGCTGGTGGCGGAGTTTGCGCCGCAGGGCGGGCTGGTGGCGCTCGATATCCCCGGCTGGCCGCGGGCAATTTCAGTCGATCTGCTGTGGAATAAGAAAGCGCCGCCGGGAGCGGCCGGCAGCTGGCTGCGTCAGCATCTGCAGCGGCGTGAACGTTAACGAATAGCTATTTCTTTGTGATTGGCTTCACTTTTTTTAAACAATTACAAAGTTTTTTGATAACAATTATCTAGTATATCGCTGTTTCTTTGCGCAAATGCATGGGCAGGGGTAGAGGATGAAGGATGTCGTGATCGTCGGCGCGCTGCGAACGCCGATTGGCTGCTTTCAGGGCGCATTATCGCGCCATTCAGCCGTCGAGCTGGGGAGCGTGGTGGTGAAGGCGCTGGTGGAGAAGACGGGAATCGATCCGCACAGCGTGGATGAGGTGATCCTCGGCCAGGTGCTGACCGCGGGGACCGGACAAAATCCGGCGCGTCAGTCCGCTATTCGCGGTGGGCTGCCTAACACCGTATCGGCTATCACCATTAACGATGTCTGCGGTTCCGGCCTGAAGGCTCTGCACCTCGCTACCCAGGCGATCCAGTGCGGGGAAGCGGACGTGGTGATCGCTGGCGGCCAGGAGAATATGAGCCGCGCTCCGCATGTGCTTACCGACAGCCGCACCGGCGCCCAGCTGGGCAACAGCCAGCTGATTGACAGTCTGGTGCATGATGGGCTGTGGGATGCTTTCAACGATTATCATATGGGCGTCACGGCGGAAAACCTGGCCCGGGAATTTGGCATCAGTCGCGAGCTGCAGGACGCCTGGGCGCTCAGCTCACAGCATAAGGCGCGCAAGGCGATTGATTCCGGTCGCTTTCGCGATGAGATCGTCCCGGTTGTCACCGAGCATAACGGCGCGGCGCGCACCGTGGATACCGATGAACAACCGCGGGTGGATGCCAGCGCGGAAGGGCTGGCCAGCCTGCAGCCCACCTTCGATCGCCTTGGATCGGTAACCGCCGGCAACGCCTCAAGCATCAATGACGGCGCGGCGGCGGTAATGATGATGAGCGAGGCTAAAGCGCTGGAGCTGGGGCTGCCGATCCTTGCGCGGATCCGCGCCTTCGCCAGCGTCGGCGTCGATCCGGCGCTGATGGGCATTGCCCCGGTGCATGCCACCCGTCGCTGTCTGGAGCGGGCCGGCTGGCGGCTGGACGACGTCGATCTGATCGAAGCCAATGAGGCCTTTGCCGCTCAGGCGATCTCGGTTGGCCGGGTACTGGAGTGGGATGAGCGCCGGGTCAACGTCAACGGCGGCGCGATCGCCCTCGGCCACCCCATCGGCGCCTCCGGCTGCCGGATTCTGGTGTCGCTGGTGCATGAAATGATCAAGCGCGATGCCCGCAAAGGTCTGGCGACGCTGTGCATTGGCGGCGGTCAGGGCGTGGCGCTGGCGGTAGAACGCGCATAGCGCTATACCTCGATTTCCATGGCCTCCTGCGGGAGGCCTTTTTTATGCGCCTTGCTTTGCCGAACCCTTATTTTTCCCTCCCTCTTTCACTCTCCCCGGCGAAATTATTGAGCTTCGTCACGTCTTGTTGTGCCACCTTTTTTGAAACAAATAACTACGATCCTGGTCACTAAAACTATGGCGCCTAAAAAATAAAATGATGTTTCATAAAAACGAAATGTCATTTTATTTATTGTAAGGGTACCCTATGTTAAAACGCTCTCTGGTTCTCGCCGCCCTCTGCGGTATGTCTTTTGCAGCAACCGCGGTAACGATAGATTTACGTCATGAATTTATTGATGGCGGAAAGAGTGATAAAAGTAATGCTGACCGCGTCTCCGTTTCTCACCGCTTTGCCAACGGCTTAGGCTTTACCGTCGAGGCCAAATGGCGCTCAGGCGGCGACAACGGTTCGCAACCCTATTCGGACGTGGTGGGCAATGGTCATGAAGACACCATCAGCTGGCGCTGGAAAGCGACGTCGAACTTGTTCCTCACCCCCGGGTTTACCATTGAGAGCAACGACAGCCGCTCCATCTACAAGCCGCACCTGCACGCGCAGTACAGTTTCGACAACGGCTTCTATGTCGCCGCTCGCTATCGCTATGAATACACCCGCTATCCGAACAACGCCGGCAAAGATGATGACAAAGTTAACCGCGGCGACGCGTGGGCCGGATTTGTCCTCGGCGACTGGCGTACAGAGCTGAACTATGTCTATGCCCGCAGCTCGGAAGGGGTCAGCCGCAACGACAATAAACCCTACTCGCAGGAATATAACGTGAAGGTGGCCTATAAGCTGGATAATAACTGGTCGCCGTATGGCGAAATTGGCAACGTCGGGGTGAACGACCGCAGCGATCGCCAGACCCGCTTCCGCGTTGGGGTGGCTTACTCGTTCTGACCGACCATTCATCCCTCATCGTTTGTTTTCCCCGGCGCCGTCAGCCGGGGTTTTTTATGGGGGAAAGAGAAGGGACAAAAAAAGCCCTCCATGAAGGAGGGCAAGGCCAGTTACAGAAAGAAGTGTGGCGTGGATCAGGCGCTCAGCATTGACGGGTGCGCGGGTAATTTCGCGATATAGATGGCCGGTTTACCGTCTTTATCGGAGCTGAACAGAATGGCGCTATCGTCCGGGGTAAATGAGGGGTGCGGGTGCGTTACCTGGCGGCTGTTGGCCACCGTCGCCCACGAGGTATCATGGCGCGCGACGCGGAAGTAGCGCTTTTCCGCCACGTTAAAGACATACAGCCAGGGATCGTTATCAATGGAGTAGCCGCCGGTATCCTTGACATCCACCGGTGTACCTGAGCCATCGCCTACCAGCAGCGTGCCATCGAAATTGCTCATCAGATGCGAGCAGGCCGGCATCGTCATCAGGGCCTCGTTGACGCCGCTTTCGGGATCAAAGCGATAGATCGTCCGCCCCTGCTGGCCTTTCAGATAGGAGACGTAGATCAGCGCCGAACCGTCCGGCACCCAAAATTCATGAGTACAGCTTTCGCCTGGAGCATGCGCTTTGACTTTGCGAACATGGCTGCCATCCTCGTTGACCAGCCACATGCGGGCGTCCACCAGATCGTGCGGCCCTTCATGGCAGAAGGCGACGGTATGGTCGTCGAAGGGACGATAGATCGGGTGTCCCAGCCAGATTTTTTCCTCATGGATCACCTGGCTCTCACCGCTGCGCAGGTCGACGCGCAGCAGGCGGCAGTGCGGTCCTTTATGGAAGAAATCATGGAAAATCTGCCAGTCGTTGAGTGGCGTCCAGTCGCTTTTGGCAATCTCAATGCCCACCAGTTTGCTGCAATCGCTGTTTGCCACCCAGGTGCCATACCCTACCCAGTCATCGCTAACGCGATAAACTTCGCGCTCGGCGAGGGTGGTCAGGTTGACTTCCAGCAGGATACGGTCATTTTTCACGTAATAAAGCGACTTATCGTCCGGGGAGAGGAAGCCGCCGAAGGTGTTATCCCCGGCGCCTTCGGTTAGCTGGACGGCCTCGGCGCTGGCGATATTCAGCAGATAGTAGTTCCAGTGGCCGTCAAACTCGCCGGCGAACAGTAAATGGCTGCCATCGTTAAAAAAGCACTTCTGATAGAAGTAGTTGCGATGACAGGTGACCTCCGGGGGGGTTAAGCGGGTGACTTCCGCCCCGGTATCCGGATCGTGGCTGACGTGATAATTCAGTTTGACCCGCATGCCTTTAGCCATGTAGTGCTCCTTTCTTTCCTGCGATGCCGCTGGACCAGAGGCGTGTCGCTAAGTGATATGTTTTAAAAGACAGGTGTTAATTTATCAAAACATTGTTTCATTATTTGTGATGGCTCACGCAGTTCAGCGTAATTCCCGCGTTTTCAGCGGGCTGCTGGCTTCGCTTCGGCACCTCTGCAGACAATCGGTTGAATCTTCATCTTTTCAAAACCTTTTCCGGCCTGGCGCGTGCCGGGAGGCTCCTTCGCTTTTTCTTTTTTTGTAATCATCATCATAAAAAATGAAACATCGTTTTAAATAATATTGAAAATGGCAGAGGGCGGGGCTAAGATGGCACCCATCAGCAAAACGGAACTCTGTTTTATTTTCATTATGGTGGGCTATGCCCGAGAGTTCGCCCCACGCTCAGTCGCGCCGCCGGCGCGGACCGGGCCGAGAGAACCTTGCCTGCAAACAGCAGGCTCTGAACGACTAAGGAACATAATATGATTCTTGATGCATTCTCCCTGCAGGGAAAAGTGGCCGTCGTGAGCGGATGCGATACCGGTTTAGGTCAGGGGATGGCCCTCGGGCTGGCGGAAGCGGGCTGCGATATTGTCGGTATCAATATCGTCGAACCGGTGGAGACTATCGAGCGGGTAACCGCGCTGGGACGCCGTTTTCTCAGCCTGACCGCCGACCTGCGCCAGATCGACGGTATTCCTCAGCTTCTGGAGCGGGCGGTGGCGGAGTTCGGCCATATTGATATTCTGGTCAACAATGCCGGCCTGATTCGCCGCGAGGACGCGCTGGCGTTCAGCGAAAAAGACTGGGACGACGTGATGAACCTCAACATCAAGAGCGTATTTTTTATGTCCCAGGCGGCGGCGAAACACTTTATCGCCCAGGGCAGCGGCGGGAAGATCATTAACATCGCCTCCATGCTGTCGTTCCAGGGGGGGATCCGCGTGCCGTCGTATACCGCATCCAAAAGCGCGGTGATGGGCGTCACCCGCCTGCTGGCCAACGAGTGGGCCAAACACAACATCAACGTCAACGCCATCGCCCCGGGGTATATGGCGACCAACAACACCCAGCAGCTGCGCGCCGACGAGCAGCGTAGCAGCGAAATCCTCGATCGCATTCCCGCCGGGCGCTGGGGGCTACCGGCCGATCTGATGGGGCCAGTCGTGTTCCTTGCCTCCTCAGCCTCCGATTACATCAATGGCTACACGGTGGCGGTGGACGGCGGCTGGCTGGCGCGCTAACCGTCCGCGATGGCCGGAGTCTGTGGTATCGCTCCGGCCATCTGAGCAATTATTGTCCATACGGCAAAGTGCGGATCGTCCATACTCCGGAACACGGGTATAATGTTACCGCTCTGTATAAACAGGGTTATTAACTATTGGAAACGCATTTTTTGTTACTTTGAAAGTTTAATGTCCATCACAAAACCCATCCTGCCAGCAATATAGTCCATATCTTTGGCTTATCCTGCCTGACCCATTCATCCACCAGTCACGTACTTTCGTCTTATGTCTTACTCTGTGTGGCAGGAAAAAAATGACTTCAATCAGTAACGACTCTACATTATCGCCGCGGACGCAACGTGATACCCGGCGGATGAACTGGTTTGTTTCCATCGCCGCGGCGGTGGCTGGCTTGCTCTTTGGCCTGGATATCGGCGTGATATCCGGAGCGTTGCCCTTTATAACCGACCATTTCACCTTATCCAGCCAGCTTCAGGAGTGGGTGGTTAGCAGCATGATGTTGGGGGCGGCGATAGGCGCGCTGTTTAACGGCTGGCTGTCTTTCCGCCTTGGCCGTAAATACAGCCTGATGGCGGGGGCCGTACTCTTTGTGGCCGGCTCTATCGGATCCGCTTTTGCCGCCAGCGTGGAGGTGCTGCTGGTGGCCCGCGTGGTGCTGGGCGTGGCAGTCGGGATTGCCTCTTATACCGCGCCGCTGTACCTCTCCGAGATGGCCAGCGAGAACGTGCGCGGGAAAATGATCAGTATGTATCAGCTGATGGTCACCCTTGGCATTGTGCTGGCGTTTCTTTCCGATACCGCCTTTAGCTACAGCGGTAACTGGCGCGCCATGCTGGGCGTGCTGGCGCTGCCGGCGGTGATCCTGATCATTCTGGTCGTCTTTTTGCCGAACAGCCCGCGCTGGCTGGCGGAGAAGGGACGCCATATCGAAGCGGAAGAAGTGCTGCGGATGCTGCGCGATACTTCGGAAAAGGCGCGCGACGAGCTTAACGAGATCCGTGAGAGCCTCAAGCTGAAGCAGGGCGGTTGGGCGTTGTTTAAGGTCAATCGTAACGTGCGCCGGGCGGTGTTCCTGGGCATGCTGCTGCAGGCGATGCAGCAGTTCACCGGCATGAACATCATCATGTACTATGCGCCGCGTATCTTTAAAATGGCGGGCTTTACCACTACTGAACAGCAGATGATCGCCACCCTGGTGGTGGGCCTGACCTTTATGTTTGCCACCTTTATTGCGGTGTTCACAGTGGATAAAGCGGGCCGCAAGCCAGCGCTGAAAATCGGCTTTAGCGTGATGGCGCTGGGCACTCTGGTGCTGGGCTACTGCCTGATGCAGTTCGACAATGGCACCGCATCCAGCGGCCTCTCCTGGCTCTCCGTCGGCATGACCATGATGTGTATTGCCGGGTATGCGATGAGCGCGGCGCCGGTGGTGTGGATCCTCTGCTCCGAGATCCAGCCGCTAAAATGCCGCGACTTCGGTATCACCTGCTCGACCACCACCAACTGGGTGTCGAACATGATCATCGGCGCCACTTTCCTGACGCTGCTTGACGCGATTGGCGCCGCCGGCACCTTCTGGCTCTACACGGCGCTCAACGTGGCCTTTATCGGCATCACCTTCTGGCTGATCCCGGAAACCAAGAATGTCACCCTCGAGCACATTGAGCGCAACCTGATGGCGGGCGAGAAGCTGCGCAACATCGGTAATCGTTAATGTGAGGCGCGCGGCAACCACGGGCTGGCGACTTTGCGCGTCTCCCGATGGTTGTCGCCGTGAATGATATGCAGGGCGCTCAGGCGCCCGATGTCATAATGCGGCAGTTGCACTGTGGAGAGCGGCGGTAGAAACAGATCGCCAATGCCCACCATGTTGTCGTATCCCACTACCGCCACGTCCTGTGGAATGCGTAACCCCTGGCCCAGCAGCGTCTGATAGACCATAAACGCGATGCGATCGTTGCCGCAGATCACTGAGTCAAAGCCAGGTTTACCCTCGCGGATATGCGCCAGCACCACCGCCGGGATATCGTGGTAATGCTCATCGCCCTGGCCCATATACGAATGGCTCAGATGGTCCGGTTCGATACCGGCCTCCCGGCAGGCGCGCTCCAGCCCCCGGCGGCGGCGGATCGTCGCCGGCTGGCTGGCGGGTAAGTGCAGGCACAGCGGACGACGATAGCCAGCGGCAAGCAGGGCTTTCACCGCGTCGTACTGCCCCTGTTCATCGTCCGGGATATAGCTGGCCACCGGCTGGCTGAGGCTTTCGCAGTTGGCCAGCACGCAGGGCAGAGTCAGCAGTTTTTCCGGCAGTGGTACCTGGCGCAGGCCCATGGTGGTAAAGATAATGCCGTCCGGACGATGGGAGAGGAGCAGGTCGACCACCGCTTCCGGACGATCGTCAGAAAACATATTGACCACAAAGCTGTTCCAGCCGTGGGCGCGGGCCGTCTCTTCGATCGATAAGGTGATCTCCACCGAAAAGGGCGTGGTCACGGTATCCAGCGCCAGCACGCCGATGGTGCTGGGGGTTGCGCGCGCCCCGCGGATCTTCTTCGCCGACAGGTCGGGGACGTAGTTGGTTTCGGCGATGGCGGCCTGCACGCGGGCCAGCGTCTCAGGCTTCAGCCGCTCCGGGGTGTTCAGCGCCCGTGAGACGGTCATCAGAGATACATTCGCCAGTTTTGCTACATCTTTCAGGGACGCCATTTTTTCCTCCGCCATTGCCGCAGAGTACAGGCTATACAACTAAGTCGCTGATGTAAAAGAGTGAAACGATTTTCTGCTATCGCCGTCGTGAGCTATGTTGCGGTTGATTTTTGATCGCGATCGCATCTTCATTATGTTAACGTTAACTTTTGTGATTAACATCATATATCGCAGCGAATCCACCTGCGTTTTGTTTTTTGTTAACGTTACCATAATTGCATTCCTCTAACACGAGAATGTCATGATGAAAGCGCCTCACTCACACAGCTACCCGTTGCTCAGTGCCTTACTGTTTTTCTTTTTCGTGACCTGGTCGTCATCCGGCTCCTTGCTCTCTATCTGGCTTCACCAGGAGGTTGGGCTGAAGGCAGGCGATACCGGTATTATCTATGCCGTACTGTCGGTTTCCGCGCTGTTTGCGCAAGTTTGCTATGGATTTATCCAGGACAAGCTGGGGCTGCGCAAACATCTGCTCTGGTATATCACCGCGCTGCTGATCCTCTCTGGTCCGGCGTATCTGCTGTTCGGCCACCTGCTGAAAATCAACGTCCTGTTGGGCAGCATTTTTGGCGGGATCTATATCGGTTTGACCTTTAACGGCGGCATCGGCGTGCTGGAATCTTACACCGAGAGGGTGGCGCGTCAGAGCCAGTTTGAATTCGGCAGGGCGCGGATGTGGGGCTCGCTGGGCTGGGCGGTGGCCACCTTCTTCGCCGGCCTGCTGTTTAACATCAATCCGCAGCTAAACTTCCTCGTCGCCAGCTGTTCCGGGCTGGTGTTCTTTATCCTGTTGGCGCGGCTGCGGGTCTCCTCGGCGCCGCATGCGATGCAGGAGGCGGTATCGGGCGGTAAGGTGACCCTCGAAGATGCGCTGCGCCTGCTGACGCTGCCGCGCTTTTGGGCGCTGGTCTTCTTCGTCATCGGCACCTGCATTTACGGCGTCTATGACCAGCAGTTCCCGGTCTATTTCTCATCGCAGTTCGCGACCCTGCAGGAAGGCAATGAGATGTATGGCTACCTCAACTCCTTCCAGGTGTTCCTCGAGGCGGCCGGCATGTTCTGCGCGCCGTGGCTGGTGAACCGCATCGGCGCCAAAAACGGTCTGATTTTCGCCGGCATGGTGATGGCGATGCGCATGGTGGCCTCCGGTCTGGTGGAGGGGCCGCTGCTGATCTCCATCACCAAACTGCTGCACGCGGTGGAGTTGCCGATACTGCTGGTGGCTATCTTTAAGTACAACAGCCTCAACTTCGATAAACGTCTCTCCTCCACCCTCTATCTGGTGGGCTTCGCCTGCACCAGCTCGATTATCGCCAGCGTATTGTCGCCGCTGGCGGGCTACAGCTATGAAAAATATGGCTTCGCCCAGTCCTACCTGATCATGGGCCTGCTGGTGTTCTGCACCACCTTTATTTCCATCTTCTTGTTGCGCTCCGGCAAATCCTCCGCCGATCCGCTGGTGTCGCAACCTACCGCTATCTGAATCAAAAAGAGTGAAAATGATGACTTACACAATCTCCCGGGCTGAACAGGTACTCCAGACACAACGCCAGGCGCTGAATCTGCGCTGGTATCCGCACTATCACCTGGCGGCCCGCGCCGGGTGGATCAACGACCCAAACGGTCTGGTGTGGTTCGACGGCTGGTACCATGCCTTTTATCAACATCACCCGTACTCCACCCAGTGGGGGCCGATGCACTGGGGGCACGCGCGCAGTAAGGATCTGGTGCACTGGGAGCATTTGCCGGTAGCCCTGGCGCCGGAGGGCCCGGAGGATAAAGACGGCTGCTTCTCCGGCTCGGCGGTGGTCGATGGCGATACCCTGGCGCTGATTTACACCGGGCATAAGTTCCACGGCGATCCTGGCGACGAAGCCAATCTGTATCAGGTGCAGTGTCTGGCCACCAGCCGCGACGGGATCCACTTTGAGCGCCAGGGGATGGTGGTCGACACCCCGCCGGGTATGCACCACTTCCGTGACCCGAAGGTCTGGCGTGAGGGAGATAGCTGGTACATGATCGTCGGCGCGCGCGAAGGCGATACCGGCCAGGTGCGGCTGTACCGTTCAGCCGATCTGCGCCAGTGGCAGGACGCGGGGGTGCTGGATGAAGCGGAAAGCACCATGGGCTATATGTGGGAGTGCCCGGACTTCTTCACCCTCAACGGCAAACGCGTTCTGATGTTTTCCCCACAGGGGATGCAGGCCGCGGGGTTCAGCAACCGCAATCTGTTCCAGAGCGGCTATCTGATCGGCGAGTGGCAGCCAGGCCAGCGTTTTATTCGCCATGGCGAATTCCGGGAGATGGATAACGGCCACGATTTCTATGCCCCGCAAAGCTTCTCCACCCCCGATGGCCGGCGGATCGTGATTGGCTGGCTGGATATGTGGGAATCGCCGCTGCCGGAGCAGCAGGACGGCTGGGCGGGCATGCTCTCCCTGCCGCGCGAGCTGAGCCTGAGCGCGGATGACCGCCTGCAGATGCGCCCGGCGAAAGAAGTGGAGAGCCTGCGCGGCGCCTGGTTCCCGTGGCCGGTCAGCACCCTGAACAACCAGCAGACGACGATGGTCGACAACTGCGAGGCGATGGAGGTGAATCTGCGCTGGGACTGCGCCCGCAGCAGCGCCGAGCAGTATGGTCTGCGCTTTGGCGATGGCCTGCGCATCTACGTGGATGCCCAACAGCAGCGTCTGGTGCTGGAGCGGCATTATCCGCAGTATGGCCTGTGCGGGACGCGCAGCGTGCCGTTGACCGCCGGGACGGATCTCAACCTGCGAATATTTTTCGATAGCTCTTCGGTGGAGGTTTTTGTCAATGACGGCGAAGCTTGCCTGAGCAGCCGTATCTATCCGCAGGCTCCCCGCCGTGAATTAGCGTTATTTGCCTGGAGCGGCTCGGCGGCATTAAACGAAGCCGGCGCCTGGCAGCTCGAATAATAATAAGGCTGTTGTCGTTAATAACCCGTCTTTGACGATGGGCGGGTTATTATTGCCTGCATCGTCGTGCGTTACCCATTAATAAAAAATTCAGTTCATTCCATAATAAAAGGGTTTACCGATGAATAAAATCTGGGTCGGGTGTTTTCTGACGTCTCTGTATCTGCCATCCGTTATGGCGCAGGCGCCGTTATCGCTGGAGGAGCGACTGGCGCAAATGGAGCAGCGGCTAAAGGCGACGGAGGCGCGCGCCGCCAGCGCAGAGGCGGAAATTAAGACGCTGAAAGGCCAGCAGCAGGCCGCGACGGTCGCCCGCGCGGCGCCTGCTTCGCCGCGTTTGCAGCTAAATGACAATGGCGAATTAAAATTTTATGGCGACGTCGAATTTAACCTCGATGGCGCCAGTCGCACCGGCAGCCTGACGTCGGTCAAAACCAGCGCGAATAAAAGCTGGGCGCCCGGCGATAAAGAGCGCTGGGATATTAACGGTCGTATTCTGCTGGGTTTCGATGGCAGACGGAATGGCGCCGACGGGCAATATGCCGGATTCAGCGTGCAGCCTCTGGCGGATATGGATGGCAAAATGAATCTTGATGATGCGGTATTTTTCTTCGGCCAGCAGGATGACTGGAAAATAAAAATAGGCCGCTTTGAAGCCTGGGATATGTTCCCGCTGAATCAGGATACCTTTATTGAATATTCAGGTAATACCGCCAACGATCTCTATTCCGATGGCTATGGCTATATTTACATGATGAAAGAGGGGCGCGGGCGCAGCAGCAGCGGCGGTAACCTTCTGTTTAGCAAAACGGTGGATAACTGGTATTTCGAAGTTAACACCCTGGTGGAGGACGGCAGTTCGCTGTTTGTCGATCAGAACTATCATGGTAACGCGCTGGAAAACCGCAAAAATGTGGTGTACGTGCGGCCGGTGGCGGCGTGGCAGTCCGGCGCCTGGTCGGCGGCGGCGGCGATTGAGAGCAACCTCGTCAACAACGCCTACGGCTATCAGAGCCAGAGCGGACGCTGGGTCGACCAGTCAAACCGCACCGGCTACGGGCTGACCATGAGCTGGAACACCCTGAAAAGCGATCCGCAGGATGGGGCGGTGGTTAATCTGAGTACCGCCCTGCTGGACGCGGCGGACGAAACCGACTTCAGCGCCGGGATCAACGCCCTTTGGCATCGCGTGGAGCTGGGCTATATCTATGCGCACAATAAAATCGACCAGTTCAATATGGCCGGGGTGACCAGCGAATGCGATGGCGATTGCGCTATCCTGGCGCCGGGGCGCTATGACATCCATACCCTGCACACCTCCTGGCAGTTGCCGAATATCATGGCGATGCCGAACTTCAATATTTACCTTGGCGCCTATGCCTCGTGGCTCGATTCCACGGCAGCGAAGAGCGGGAATCCCGATGAACGCTACGGCGCCCGGGTGCGCTTTAAATATTTCTTCTGACAGGGCCGTCTGGCAGACCCTCCCGCGGCGTGCGCCGCGGGAGAGTTCAGACGGGCAGGTTAGCGCATCGCGCGGCGCAGAATGCGGTCGGTCTGGCGCTGGAAGTCCTCGGCCGCTTCTTCCACCGACTTTTTACCGTAGTCGATGTACTGCAGGGTGGTGCCGAACTGGGCGACGATCTGCGGATCGTCGAAGTACGGGGAGACCGGCAGAGCGGTGGGCAGGGATTGCGCCAGCTTCAGGCCGGACACCGCCGGATCGTCGGCTTTGATTACCCCATCCTCGGTCAGGTAGGTGACCGCCGCTTTACTCAGCGGCACGCCGCGCTCCAGTCCAAGAATATCCACCCCTTCTTTGCTGTTCAGCAGGAAGTTAATCACTTTCGCCGCCGCCTGCGGGTTTTTCGTCGATTTGCCAATCGATAACATTTGCGCGGGCTTGAAGAACAGTCCGGCATCGGTGGCGCCCGGCAGCATCGGGTATTCCCCCAGCACCAGCTTCGCCGGCGGCTTCAGGTTATCGGAATATTTGTTGATGGTGGAGTTCCACATGTAGGTGCCGCCCCATTCGCCCTGGATCCACGGCTTCATTTCGTACATGTTGCTCTTGCCGAAGGAGGCATAGTAGCGGGTGTCCGGCATCACATGGCTGTCGATAAGCTTCTTATACATACCGAAGAAATCCGCCCACTGCGCTTTGCTGTAGGAGAATTTTCGCCCTTTCTCATCGATGGCCGGCTGATTGTATTTTTGCACCATATAAGAGTTGAGCAGGGCCAGCACGTCCTGGTGTTCGAGCACCACCGGGTAGTACTGTTTCCCGAGCTTGCTTTCGAAAGTTTTTCCCGCCGCCATGAGTTCATCCCAGGTTTTCGGGAAGGGGATGCCCGCCTTTTTCCATGCTTCGTCGTTAAAGTAGAAGACGCGGGCGGTGACGGAAATTGGAATACCGTTAAGCTTGCCGTTGACCGTGGTGGACTGCAGTTCTTTGGCGTCGAACTGGCTGAGGTCGATCTCGTCTTTCAGGGTATTCAGATCGTAAAAGCCATCGCCATTTTTCGAAAAGATCGGCAGCCAGTTCCAGTTGGTCTGCATCACGTCAGGCTCGGTACCGCCGGCAATCTGGGTGGTCAGGCGTGAAAGATGGCCGTCCCAGCCGGTGTATTCTGCTTTGACGTTGATGTCTGGGTTTTGTTTGTGGAATTCCTCCAGCGCCTTGAGGGTGACCTGATGGCGGCCGTTGCCCCCCCACCAGGACATACGCAGGTCGACATCCTGCGCTAGCGAAGAGAAGGCGCTAAGGCCCAGAGTGGCGGAGAGGGTGGCGCTTATCAGCACGTTTTTCATTGTTATGCTCCAGGGTTCACAGAGAGAGGTTCTGTTCGGTTTTGGCGTCAAAGATGTGACACTTGTTGAGATCAAAGGTGAAATAGACTTTGCGATTCAGTCCCTTGGCAATCATCGGCTTCGCATCGTCCGACGGCACGCGGGCGGTCAGCTCATAATCAGCAACCCTGAGATAAACAAAGAATTCATGTCCCATGTTTTCTACGCGTACCATTTCACCCGCGCAGGAACCTTCGGCAAACGGTTCATCGGAGAGAGAGACAAACTCCGGGCGCACGCCAAAGAACACCTGCTGATTCTTATGGGTTTCAACTTTGCTTTGCAGCCGATCGTTGAGCGGCAGCCGCTGATCGCCCAGCGTCAAATGCAGGCGACCACCGTGCTCAACCAGCTGGCTGGGACGAATATTCATCTCCGGCGCGCCGATAAACCCGGCGACAAACATATTTTTCGGCTGGTGGTAGAGATTGTCCGGGGTATCAACCTGCATAATGTGGCCGAGCTTCATCACGCAGATGCGGTCGCCCATGGTCATCGCTTCCGTCTGATCGTGGGTGACGTAGACGGTGGTCGCCGGTTTGCCAGATTTTTTCAACTGCTTATGCAGATCGGAAATGCGAATCCGCATCGAGGCGCGCAGCTTGGCGTCAAGGTTGGAGAGCGGTTCGTCGAACAGGAAGACGTCCGGTTTTTTGACGATCGCCCGGCCCACCGCCACGCGCTGCGCCTGGCCGCCGGAGAGCTGGCGCGGCAGGCGATCGAGCAGTTCTTCCAGTTCGAGAATTTTCGCCGCTTCTTCCACCTGTCTGTCGATTTGCGCCTTCGGCAGCTTGCTCAGCTTCAGGCCGAAGGCGAGGTTTTCGCGCACCGTCATATGCGGATAGAGGGCGTAGTTCTGGAACACCATCGCGATGCCACGGGATTTAGGCGCCAGGTTGTTGACGATTTTGTCCCCAATCCGCACCTCGCCGCCGCTGATGGTCTCCAGGCCCGCCAGCATGCGCAGGGTGGTCGATTTGGCGCAGCCGGAGGGGCCGACGATCACCATAAATTCGCCATCGGCAATCTTCAGGTCGATACCATGCACCGCTTTAAACCCGTTGGAGTAGACTTTTTCCAGTTTGTTGAAAATCACTTCAGCCATGATATTTCCCTCTTAACCTTTGATTCCGCTGCTGGTCACGCCCTGCACGAAGTAGCGTTGAGCCAGGAAGAAGACAATGATGGACGGCAGAATGGAGATGCTCGCCATTGCCAGAATTTCGTTCCACGGCGCGCCTTCCGTGACGTCGATAGACATTTTTAGCGCCAGCGCGATGGGATACTTATCGACGCTGTAGACGTAGATCAGCGGACCGATAAAGTCGTTCATCGACCACATAAACTGGAACAGCGCCACCGAGATAATGGCCGGCTTGAGGATCGGCACCACCACATACCACAGCACCTGGATGGAGTTGCAGCCGTCGATCTGCGCCGCCTCTTCCATATCGCGCGGCACGCCGCGCAGAAACTGGATCAGCATGAAGACGAAGAATCCCTGGGTGGCGAAGGCCAGCGGCAGGTACAGCGGCAGATAGCTGTTCAGCATCCCCATTTCGCGGAACATCAGGTACTGCGGGATCAGCAGGACGGTGCTCGGCAGCAACATGGTGGTGATAAGCGTTGCGAACCAGAACTTCTTCCACGGGATCTCAAAGCGTGCGAAGCCGTACGCCACGATGGTGGAGGAAATGATCGTTAACGCCACTTTCGGGATCACATACTTAAAGGTGTTCAGCATATAGTGGCCGAAATGGTATTCGGTGCCGGTCTTCCAGCCGTTGATAAACCCGTCCCAGGTGGCGTGGGCAGGCCACAGCCCGAGGGTGGTGAAGATCTCATGGTTCGGCTTGAACGAGGCGGAGAACATCCACGCCAGCGGGTAGAGCATCAGCAGGCCGACGAATATCAGCACGACGTAGCGCACCACCCGGCTCACCTTTTCCCGGCGCAGCGTACGGGCGACCTCACGATCGGCGTCGCTCATCACCGGCGCCATCTGTTGAATATCAGCCATTTTTGCCTCCCTTATCGGCGGAGTAGAAGACCCAGTATTTCGATGACTTAAAGGCGATCGACGCAAAGACCGCCACGACGAGGAACAGCACCCACGCCAGCGCGGCGCCATAGCCCATGTCGAAGTACTTAAAGGCGGTATCGTAGATATAGAGCGAGAACAGGTAGGTGTAATAGGTCGGACCGCCGCCGGTTATCACGTACGGGCCGGTAAACTCCTGGAACGCCTGGGTGGTCTGCATAATAAAGTTGAAGAAAATCACCGGGGTGATCAGCGGCACGGTGACCTTCATGAACATCTGCCACTTTGAGGCGCCGTCAATCATTGCCGCCTCATACTGCGACTGCGGAACGTTCTGCAGCGCGGCGAGGAAGATGACCATCGCGGAGCCAAACTGCCAGACGCGCAGCAGGGTGACCGACATCAGCGCCAGGGAGGGTTCCCCCAGCCAGTTGATGGCATCGATGCCAAAGACGGCGAGAAAACTGTTCAGCAGGCCGTCAATGGCGAACAGGGCGCGCCACAGCACGGCAATCGCCACCGAGCTGCCGAGGATCGACGGGATGTAATAGGCGGTGCGGAAAAAGCCGATGCCGCGCAGTTTGAAATTGAGCACAAAAGCAATGCCGAGGGCGAAAGCCAGTTTTAAGGGGATGGTTAAAAAGACGTAGGCAAAGGTCACCCCCATCGATTTCCAGAACAGGCTATCCTCGGTCAACATATAGCGATAGTTTTCGATGCCGTTAAATACCGGCGGGCTCATCAAGTCGTACTCGGTAAAACTGAGAAAGAAAGATGAAACAAAGGGAAAAGCGGTAAAGACGATCAGCCCGATGATATAGGGCGATATCCATGCCAATCCCAGCAGCTTGTTTTCATTCATACATACCTACCTGGCTTACGAGTTGTAATACGGATCCGGTGACGCCGCGCTGTCGGCCTTTTACGCCTGACAACGCAAAAATGTCTGAACGCTTCCTCTGCTTAACATGTCATTGTTAATTAATGGGTTATTCTTTAACTGGTCTAGCAGGTAAGGGCTGTCAGCCCCTTTTTTTATGCTGAACTGTTTTTTATAAAACGCCGTTTTAATTTCATTTTATTGCGATTTGTTTCTGCGTCATGCAGATCAGGATGGAAATGTGATCAAAGTCGAAACGATGTTTCAAAAAGGTGAGGTGGTAAGCATTTTGGCCGTAAAGGGCGTCTGAAAGGAATGAAAAATTAGGCTTAACTGAGCGGGAAATATAATTACCAGGATAATGATTGTGACAGCATCTTTTTATTGAAGGGCGCCGGGCAGTAACCGGGGACGGCGAACGCCCCCGTTATGGATTAGCCTTCAAGAAAATCTTCGCGAATGGGAGTAAAGGTATCGAGCAGCGTGCCGGGCTGCAGGCAGACGCAACCGTGCATAATCCCCGGCCGCTTATACAACGTATCGCCGGCGCTGACGACGCGCGTCTCCTCGCCGATGGTGAACTCAAACTCGCCGGAAAGCACATAGGTGAGCTGTTCGTGAGGATGGTTATGCATCGGGCCGACGGCGCCGGCGGCAAAATTCACCTCCACGGCCATCATTTTGCCGTCGTGGGCCAGAATGCGGCGGGTTACGCCATTGCCGAGGTCTTCAAGGGTGGTGTCTTTATGAAAAATAAACATCGGGCGATCCTGTTGTTAAAGTGAAACATTGTTTCATTTAACTTATCCCACTCTTCATGAAAAAGAAATACGCGGCCAGAGAAGTGGAAAGTTGATCACAAGTTTGCTTCACTGGCAGAAACGACATAAGGAGCAGAAGATGAAAACCATTGGCCTGTTAGGCGGCATGAGCTGGGAGTCCACGATCCCCTATTATCGGTTGATCAATGAGGGCGTTAAGGCGCGACTGGGCGGCCTGCACTCTGCCAGCCTGGTGCTGCACAGCGTCGATTTTCACGACATCGAAGCCTGCCAGTCCGCCGGCGACTGGGATCGCGCCGGGGAGATCCTTGCTGAGGCCGCGGTCGGGCTGCAGCAGGCGGGGGCCGAAGGCATTGTCCTGTGCACCAACACCATGCATAAAGTCGCAGATGCCATCGCCGCCCGCTGCCAGGTTCCCTTCCTGCATATTGCCGATGCCACCGGACGGGCGATTGCCGCCAAAGGTCAGCGCCGGGTCGCGCTGCTGGGCACCCGCTATACCATGGAGCAGACCTTTTACCGCGGTCGTCTGCAGGAGCAGTTTGCCATCGAGACGCTGATCCCTGAGGCTGACGATCGGGCGCAGATCAATCAGATCATCTTCGACGAACTTTGTCTCGGCACCTTCAGCGAGGCGTCGCGGGATTATTATCTGCAGACGATCGCCGCCCTGGCGGAGCAGGGGGCGGAAGGGGTTATTTTCGGCTGTACGGAGATTGGCCTGCTGGTGCCTGCCGAGCTCAGCCCGCTGCCGGTCTTTGACACCGCGGCGATCCACGCGGAAGACGCGGTCAACTTTATGCTCTCTGCAGGACCGACGCCAGCGGCGTGAGGATCTGCGGCAGACTCTGCTGCAGGTGGGCAACAAAGGCGTCGACCAGCGCCGAGCGCGGGCGGTGGAGAGGGCGGATCAGGCTGACGGTAAACGGCACCTCGACGCTGAAGCGGCGCACCACCACGCCGCTATCGGCATAGTCCAGGGCGGTTAACGGATTCACCACCGAGATCCCGGCGCCGGCGCGCACCATGGCGCAGATCGAGGCCGCGCTGTGGGTTTCGACCACCATCCGCCGTTTAACCTGATGCTCAAGGAACAGGGCGTCGAGCAGCTGGCGATAGCTGTCGGTGCGCGACAGGCTGATGTAGTTTTCGCCCTGAAAATCGGCGGGGGTCAGCGTCGCCTGCGCCGCCAGCGGATGGCCGGCGGGCAGCACGCAGACTTCATTCAGCGTCAGCAGCGGGGTGCGTTCGGTGCCCGCGGGGGTATGCAGGGTCTCCGTCAGGCCAAGGTCATGGCGCTGGGCGGAGAGCCACTCCTCCAGCAGCGGCGACTCCTGGGGGACGATCTGCAGGCTGACCTCCGGGTAGCGAGCGAGAAACGGCGGCAACAGCAGCGGCAGAAAGGACTGGGAAAACACCGGCAGACAGGCGATCGACAGCTCGCCCTGGCGGAACTCGCGCAGGCTCTCGGCGGCGCTGACGATACGGTCCAGGCCATACCAGGAGCGCTGAACCTCCTCAAACAAACGCAGGCCCTGCACCGTCGGCTGCAGGCGACCGCGGGTCCGCTCAAACAGCTGCAGGCCGAGCACCTTCTCAAAGCGCGCCAGCTCGCGGCTGACCGTGGGTTGCGAGGTGTGCAGCATCCGCGCCGCTTCGGTCAGGTTGCCGGTGGTCATCACCGCGTGAAAGATTTCGATATGACGCAAATTGACGGCTGGCATGCGGTCTCCGTGAGGCTCGGCTGGAACCATATCATTTTTGCATAGAGTCGCGATAAAACGATATTTTTTATTCGTCCGCCACTGTGGCGTAATCGAAAAAAAACAGCGACCAACACACGCACTGCACCGGAGTTCTTATGCCACACTCGCTTTACGCCACCGATACTGACCTGACCGCAGACAACCTGCTGCGCCTGCCCGCGGAATTTGGCTGTCCGGTCTGGGTCTATGATGCGCAGATTATTCGCCGCCAGATTGCCCAGCTCAGCCAGTTCGACGTGGTGCGTTTTGCGCAAAAAGCCTGCTCTAACATTCATATTCTGCGTCTGATGCGTGAGCAGGGGGTGAAGGTGGACTCGGTGTCGCTGGGGGAGATCGAGCGGGCGCTGGCGGCAGGCTACGATCCGCAGCAGAATCCCGAGGATATCGTCTTCACCGCCGATCTGATCGACGACGCCACCCTCGATCGGGTGAAGGCGTTACAGATCCCGGTGAACGCCGGCTCGATCGACATGCTGAGCCAGCTGGGCGAGGTGTCGCCGGGCCATCGCGTCTGGCTGCGCGTCAACCCGGGCTTTGGCCACGGCCACAGCCAGAAAACCAATACCGGCGGTGAGAATAGCAAGCATGGCATCTGGTACAGCCACCTGCCGGCGGCGCTGGAAGTGATGCGTCGCTATCAGCTGCAGCTGGTCGGGATCCATATGCATATCGGCTCTGGCGTTGACTATGGTCACCTGGAGCAGGTGTGCGGCGCGATGGTGCGCCAGGTCGTCGACTTTGGCCAGGATCTGCAGGCCATCTCCGCCGGCGGCGGTCTGTCGATTCCTTACCGCGAAGGTGAAGAGGCCATCGACACCGCCCACTATTATGGCCTGTGGAACCGCGCCCGGGAGCAGATCGCGGCCCATCTGGGGCACCCGGTGAAACTGGAGATTGAGCCAGGACGCTTCCTGGTGGCCGAGTCCGGCGTGCTGGTGTCGCAGGTGCGCAGTGTGAAAGAGATGGGCAGCCGTCACTTCGTGCTGATTGACGCCGGCTTTAACGACCTGATGCGCCCGGCAATGTACGGTAGCTATCACCATATCACCGCTCTGGCGGGGGATGGCCGGGATCTCAGCGCCGCGCCGCAGGTCGAAACCGTGGTGGCCGGGCCGCTGTGCGAATCCGGGGATGTCTTTACCCAGCAGGAGGGGGGCAAAGTCGAGACCCGCCTGCTGCCGGCGGTGGCGCCTGGGGATTATCTGGTGCTCCATGACACCGGCGCCTACGGGGCTTCGATGTCGTCCAACTATAACAGCCGTCCGCTGCTGCCGGAGGTGCTGTTTGATGGCGGTAAGGCGCGGCTGATCCGCCGTCGCCAGACCATCCAGGAGCTGCTGGCCTTAGAGCTTATTTAAAAAAAGGTCCCGTCGTCACCGACTCGCGAAGCACCAGCGTGCCGGTAAACGGCGGGATCGTTTCTATCGGCTGCTGATTGGCAAGCTTGATCGCCTGGTCGATAGCCGTAGTGATCATGTTGTCGATCGGCAGATAAACCGTCGACAGCCCCGGCTCCAGCCATTTCGCGCTTGGCGCATCGTCGAAGCCAAACAGCGACACATCCTGTGGAATACGCAGCCCCGCCTGATGCAGCGCCTTTGACGCCCCCAGCGCCATATCATCGTTACAGGAAAACAGCGCGCTGAAGCGGGCTTTCTCGTCCAGCAGTTCCCGGCACAGTTCGTAGCCGCGAGTCATCGTCGAGTCCCCATACTTCACCCGGCTCGGATCCCACTCAATACCATGTTTTATCAGCGCGTTGCGGTAGCCCTGCAGGCGAGCCTGGCCGGTAGGGGTATGCATCGGGACGGTGATGCAGGCGATATCGCGGTGGCCCTGGGTAATCAGATACTCCACGGCCTGGAAGGCGGCTTCCTGCTGTTCGAAGAACACGCAGCGTTCGCGGGCCTGCGCCACATCGCGGTTAATCACCACCAGCGGCATGGCGATCGAGTTAATCAGCGACATGATCGCCTTCTCGCTCATGTGCCGGGTATAGAGGATGATCGCATCGCACTGCCGGTCGGCGAGCATCTGCACCGCTTCCTCTTCGCGCTCCGGCGTATCATGGCCGTCGGTGACGATAAGCTGCTTTCCCCAGGCTTCGGTCTGGCGTGACGCCTGCTGCAGCAGACGGCCAAAGTAAAAGCCGTCAAAGGTGGAGACGACCAGCCCGATACTATTGCTGGTCTGATTGGCCAGCGAGCGGGCAAGGAAATTGGGCCGGTAGCCCAGCTCTTCCATCGCTTTAAAGACCTGTTGGCGGGTGCTCTCTTTCACCTGACCTGTGCCGTTCAACACGCGGGAAACCGTCGCTTTCGAGACGCCTGCGCGAATTGAGACATCCAGCATTGTAGCCATTCATCGATTCCTGATTTCACGTGGTAAAGCGCAGTTTATCACAGACCGAAAAGGGACATATCGACGGGGCGGGGCGGAAAAACCATCGCGATCACGCTTTTGGCAGGAACTGACGAGCCGACAGACTCTGGTATGCCAATGCCGATTTTATCGGATATTTGGGATACCACTGTGCGCGTTGCGAGCGCTGTCACAGAACTATTTTTGCCTGGCGACTATGTTTTGGTATGCCAAAAGTCTCTGGCTGTTCACCTGGCCGCAATAAGCCCTTTACACTGAGGTACTCTTTTATGGCATTACAGGACAAACTGATCGACGCGCTGGGGCGTTTCGCGACGACATTCAACAGCTATCGCTACATTATGGCGATCAAATCGGCGTTTATTACCCTGATGCCGGTGATCATCGTCGGGGCCTTTTCGGTGCTGATCTCCAATATGGTGCTGGATCCGAAGAATGGGCTCGCCAGCTTTTCCTCGCTCTCCTTTCTTGCGGCGCTGAAGCCGATCACCAGCGCGCTTAACTACGCTACGCTCAACTTCCTCAATATCGGCGCCGTGTTTCTGATCGGTATTGAGCTGGGGCGGATCAACGGCATCAAAAGCCTGTTTCCCGGCCTGTTGGCGGTGATCTGCTTTATCTGCGTCACGCCGACCACGGTAGAGATGATGGTCGATGGCCAGATGCACGTGGTGAAAGATGTCCTGCTGCGCCAGTTTTCCGATACCCGCAGTCTGTTCCTTGGGATGTTCATCGCCATTCTGTCAGTGGAGATTTACTGCTGGCTGGAGGGGCGCAAGGGACTGAAGATCAAAATGCCGGATACCGTGCCGCCGAACGTCTCTGCCTCTTTTTCCGCGCTGATCCCGGCGATCATCACCACCACCGCGATCGCCACCTTTGGTTTTCTCTTTCACCAGCTGACGGGAATGTATCTCTACGATGCGGTCTACCAGGTGGTGCAGCAGCCGCTGGAGCGGGTGGTGCAGAGCCTGCCGGGGATCCTGCTGCTGATGTTCGTCGCCCAGCTGTTCTGGGTGATCGGCATTCACGGCAACCAGATGATCAAGCCGATCCGCGAGCCGCTGCTGCTGGGAGCGATCACCGTCAATATGAGCGCTTTTGAGCAGGGGAAAGAGGTACCGAACATCATCACGATGCCCTTCTGGGATGTCTACATGAGCATCGGCGGCTCGGGGCTGACCATCGGCCTGCTGATTGCGGTGATGATCGCCACCAGGCGCAAAGAGATGAAAGAGATCGCCAAGCTGTCGATAGGCCCGGGGCTGTTCAATATTAACGAGCCGGTGATCTTCGGGATGCCGATCATGCTTAACCCGATCCTCGCCATCCCGTTTATCATCACCCCGCTGGTGACCGGCAGCATCGGCTATTTCGCCACCCTGACCGGCTTCGCCGGCAAGGCGGTGGTGATGGTCCCCTGGACCACGCCGCCGCTGATCAACGCCTGGCTCTCCACCGCCGGCTCGATGGGGGCGGTGGTGACCCAGCTTATCTGCATCGTCGTCGCGGTGCTTATCTATCTGCCTTTCGTCAAAATCGTCTCCCGCCGTGCCGATGCCGCGCAGCGTCAGGTAGACAATCAACAAACCGCCAACCCTGTCTGAGGAGCCTATGACTACCGTACGGATGACCATTCCCGATGATTTTATCCTTGGCGCGGCGGCTTCCGCCTGGCAGACCGAAGGCTGGAGCGGGAAAAAACCAGGGCAGGACTCCTGGCCCGATCTCTGGTACAAAAACGATCGCCACGTCTGGCATAACGGCTATGGCCCGGCGGTGGCCACCGATTTTATCAACCGCTTTCAGGAAGATGTGCAGCTGATGAAGCTGGCTGGGCTGACCCACTACCGCACCTCAATCAACTGGTCGCGCTTTCTGACCGACTATGAAAACGTCACGGTGGATGAGGAGTATGCGGCCTATTATGACCAGCTGTTCGATGCGCTGCTGGCTAACGGCATCACGCCGATGATCTGCCTTGAGCATTATGAATTGCCCGGCTATCTGCTGGAAAAGTATGGCGGCTGGGGGTCGAAAACGGTGGTTGAGCTGTTTGTGCGCTACGCGGAGAAGGTGTTTGCCCGCTACCACCCGAAGGTGACGCGCTGGTTTACCTTTAATGAGCCAATTGTGGTGCAGACCCGGGTCTATCTGGATGCTCTGCGCTGGCCCTATGAGCAGAACACCAGCACCTGGATGCAGTGGAACTATCATAAGGTGCTGGCGACCGCCAGCGTCGTGAAGCGGTTTCGCGAGCTCGGCTATCCCGGGACCGTCGGCTGCATCCTCAATCCGGAGGTGACCTACCCACGCTCACGCGCCCCCCATGACCTGCGCGCGGCGGAGATCTACGATCTGTTCTACAACCGCATGTTCCTCGACCCGCTGGTGCACGGCGTCTGGCCGCCGGAGCTTCTCGCGCTGCTTGAGCAGCATCAGGTGACGTGGGAGACCAGCGAGGAGGATCTGGCGGTTATCCGCGAGCACACCGTCGATGAGCTGGGGATTAATCTTTACTACCCGCACCGGGTCAAAGCCCCGTCGCGGGCCTGGCATCCGCACACCCCGTTCCATCCGGCCTGGTATTATGAGCCGTTTGAGCTGCCCGGCCGGCGGATGAACGCCTCCCGCGGCTGGGAAATCTACCCGCAAATCATCTTTGATATGGCGATGCGGATAAAAAATGACTATCGCAACATCCCGTGGTTCGTGGCGGAGAGCGGTATGGGGGTGGAAAACGAAGGCCAGTTCCGTAACCGCGAAGGCGTCATCGATGACAGCTACCGCATTCGTTTTATCAGCGAACATCTGTGGCACACCCTGCGCGCCCGCGAGGCAGGGGCCAACTGCCAGGGCTATATGCTGTGGGCGTTTACCGACAACGTATCGCCGATGAACGCCTTTAAAAACCGCTACGGGCTTATCGAAATCGATCTGCAAAACCATCGCGCCCGGCGACCCAAAGCCTCGGCGCACTGGTTTCGTCAACTGGGCGAACGGCGTGAACTGGTGCTGGATATCGATGATGAATACCGCTAGCCGGGGGCAATATTTGCTAAGATAGCGGCGTATTTGACTCGCAGGCATGTAACGCACAGGTGATTTTGTGGAAAAAGCGATAGTTCCGCCGGAAAAGAAGCCCTATCAGGAGATTGGTGATGACCTGCGCGCCCAGATCGCGCAGGGGCGCTACCCGGTCGGGTCGCGTTTGCCGCCGGAACGCCATATTGCCGAAACCTATGGCGTCAGCCGGACCATCGTGCGCGAAGCGCTGCTGATGCTGGAGCTGCAGGGGACGGTGGATATTCGTCAGGGATCCGGGGTGTATGTCATGCGCATTCCCCACGAGAACGACAGCGAAGAGGAGCAGCTGCTCAGCAGCGACGTCGGCCCGTTTGAAATTCTCCAGGCGCGCCAGCTGCTGGAGAGCAACATCGCCGCCTTTGCCGCGAAAATGGCCACCCGCGCCGATATCGACAATCTAAAGCGGATTATTGAACAGGAGCAGCGGGCAATCGCTCTCAACGACACCGCGCAGGATAACGCTCGTCTGTTCCATCTGGTGCTCGCCGGGGCGACGCAGAACCAGATGCTGTTGGCGACGGTAGAGCGGATCTGGCTGCAGATGGACAGCAGCCCGCTGTGGCAGCAGTTCAATGTGCATATTGCCAGCCGCGCCTGGCGGCTGAAATGGCTCGGCGACCGGCAGACCCTGCTCGCCGCGCTGCGGCGTCGCGATGTGATGGGCGCCTGGCAGGCGATGTGGCAGCATCTGGAAAACGTCAAAAACAGCCTGCTGGAGCTGTCCGATGAGGACGCCCCCGACTTTGACGGCTATCTGTTCGACTCAGTGCCGATTTTTCAGGGGAAGCTGGTATGACGATCCTGCCGCTGTACGCTGCGCCGCAGTACGCCCCGCAGGTGACCGACTGGCTGTGGCAGGCCTTTGGCGGCGAGACGCTGCCGCGGCAATTCTTCGCCAGCATTGTGCAGCATAGCCAGACGGCGGAGGCGCTGCCGTTGACCTTTATTGCCGTGGAAGGCGAGCAGTTGCTCGGCACGATTGGCCTCTGGCGCTGCGATTTGATCAGCCGCCAGGATCTGTTTCCCTGGCTGGCGGCGCTGTACGTCGCGCCCGCCGCCCGCGGTCAGGGGCTGGCCGGAAAACTGCAGCGGCATGTGATCGATTATGCCCGCCGCGCGGGCTTTCGGGAGCTCTATCTCTACTCCGCCTGCCGGGATTTCTATGAACGCTTCGGCTGGCGCTACATCGGCGAGGGGCTGGATTACCCGGCCACCGCCGTGCACCTCTATCGCTATGACTTATCGCCTTCCTGCGGGGCGACCACCGAGTGACGACGGACCAGCGTCGGGCTGAACAGATGGGTGATCTCCGGCGCCGGCCGCTGCTCCGCCAGGGCTAAAGCCAGCTCGGCCGCCTGGGTCGCCATCGTGACGATCGGATAGCGGACGGTAGTCAACCGCGGGCGGACATAGCGCGAAATCAGGACATCGTCGAAGCCAATCAGCGAAATCTCCCGCGGAACGTCGATGCCATTGTCATTCAGCACCCCCATCGCGCCGGCGGCCATCGAGTCGTTATAGCAGGCGACGGCGCTAAAGTGGCGGCCGCGGCCAAGCAGTTCGGTCATCGCCTGTTCGCCGCCGCTTTCATCCGGCTCGGCAAACGTGACCAGCCGGTCGTTGCACGGCAGGCCGCTCTCCTCCAGCGCCGCGTAGTACCCCTGCAGCCGATCTTCCGCATCGGAGATATCATGGTTTGAGCACAGATAGCCGATACGCGTGTGCCCCTGCTGGATCAAATGGCGGGTCGCCAGCCAGGCGCCGTAGCGGTCGTCCAGCGCGACGCAGCGGGTTTCATATCCGGGCAGGATGCGGTTGATCAGCACCATGCCGGGGATCTGTTTCATTAACCCCGCCAATTCCTCATCTGGGATCATTTTGGCGTGCACCACCAGCGCCGCGCAGCGATGGCGGATCAGCTGCTCTATCGCCTGGCGCTCCTTCTGCACGTTGTGGTAGCCATTGCCAATCAGCAAAAAATTGCCGGTGCGGTAGGCCACCTGTTCGACGGCTTTGACCATCGCGCCGAAGAAGGGGTCGGAGACATCGCCCACCACCAGGCCGACGGTTTCCGTTGACTGCTGGGCCAGCGCCCGGGCGTTCGCGTTGGGGTGATAGTTCAGGGTTTCCATCGCCGCGCCCACGGACTGACGCGAAGCTTCGCTGGCTTTGGGAGAGTTGTTGATGACGCGGGAGACGGTAGCGACGGAGACTCCTGCGAGTCGGGCTACATCCTTAATAGTCGCCATACCATGCCTTTTCTAGGGTAAGCGTTTACATACTGCTATGTTACGGGAAAGAGCGGCAGATTCAAGGCGCGGCGGCGAAGGAATGGCGCAAATGTGATTCAGCGCGGGCTTATCGGTGACCTGTTTACATTGACGCGAGCGGTAATTGAAACCGGCGCAGGGAAATACAAACCTTTGCTTACACTTTGCGATGCGCTGTTGCGAATGTTCGCTGGTTTGTTCGCGGATCCGGTTGATATTCTGGCTATCCCAGAGGTATTGATAGGTGGAGTCAACGTCACGTTGACCACTTTACTTACACCAGCCTGCGCAGATGCGCAGGTTTTTTTTTTGCCCGCTATCGGCGTTGTTACAGATAGCGAAAATCGTAATACCTCGTTGCACTTAGGCTCACTCCCTTGCGTTTTCCCGCTGGCCCGTTACGGCCAAAAAACGTGACAATCGAGATCCCAGAGGTATTGATAGGTGAGTTTCTCAGGTACGCTCTTCGTACTGAACGTCTTACACCGACCTGCGCGGATGCGCAGGTTTTTTTTATTCCGAAAATCCCCCCGCTGCACTGCTTTCCCATGCCTTCTCGTGTAACCTGCTTTGACTCATCAACCGGTCACATGGAGTTGTTATGCTTTTGGGATTTTTCAGACTGCTGTTCAAGGGGTTATACCGGGTCAGACTGACCGGCGACACGCAGGCTTTATACCAGCAAAAGGTCTTAATCACCCCGAACCACGTCTCTTTCCTCGACGGCATTCTGCTGGCGCTGTTTTTGCCGGTCCGACCGGTTTTTGCGGTCTATACCTCAATCAGCCAGCGCTGGTTTATGCGCGCGCTGACGCCGATTATCGATTTTGTGCCGCTGGACCCGACCAAGCCGATGTCGATCAAACATCTGGTGCGCCTGATTGAGCAGGGGCGGCCGGTGGTTATTTTCCCGGAAGGGCGAATTTCGGTCAGCGGCTCGCTGATGAAAATTTATGACGGCGCCGCCTTTGTCGCCGCCAAATCGCAGGCGACCATTGTGCCGCTGCGTATTGAAGGCGCCGAACTGACGCCCTTCAGCCGGTTGAAGGGGCTGGTGAAACGTCGCCTGTTCCCGCGTATTCAGCTGCATCTCCTGCCGCCCACCCATCTGCCGATGCCCGAGGCGCCGCGCGCCCGCGACCGGCGTAAAATCGCCGGGGAGATGCTGCATCAGATCATGATGGAAGCCCGGATGGCGGTGCGCCCGCGGGAAACCCTGTATGAGTCGCTGCTGGCGGCGCAGGACCGCTTCGGCGCGCGCAAACCCTGCGTGGAGGATATCAACTTCCAGCCGGATACCTATCGCAAGCTGCTGACCAAAACCCTGTTTGTCGCCCGCATTCTGGAAAAATACAGCCAGCCGGGCGAGAAGATCGGCCTGATGCTGCCTAACGCCGGCATCAGCGCGGCGGTGATTTTCGGCGCTATCGCCCGCGGGCGTATTCCGGCGATGATGAACTATACCGCCGGGGTGAAAGGGCTCAGCAGCGCGATAGCCGCCGCGGAGCTCAACACCATTTTCACCTCGCGCACCTTCCTCGATAAAGGCAAACTCTGGCACCTGCCGGAGCAGCTGACCCAGGTGCGCTGGGTATTCCTGGAAGATCTTAAAGGCGATATCACCCTCGCTGACAAACTGTGGATTTTTGCTCATCTGCTGGCGCCGCGTCTGGCGCAGGTTAAGCAGCAGCCGGAAGACGCGGCGATGATCCTCTTCACCTCCGGTTCCGAGGGCAATCCGAAAGGGGTGGTGCACAGCCATAAGAGTCTGCTGTCCAACGTCGAGCAGATCAAAACTATCGCCGACTTTACCGCCAATGACCGCTTTATGTCGGCGCTGCCGCTGTTCCACTCTTTTGGCCTCACCGTCGGCCTGCTGACGCCGCTGCTTACCGGGGCGGAAGTGTTTCTCTATCCCAGCCCGCTGCACTATCGCGTGGTGCCGGAGCTGGTCTACGATCGCAACTGTACGGTGCTGTTCGGCACTTCGACCTTCCTCGCAAACTATGCCCGTTTCGCCAATCCGTACGATTTTTACCGCCTGCGCTACGTGGTCGCCGGGGCGGAGAAGCTGCAGGAGAGCACCAAACAGCTGTGGCAGGATAAATTCGGCCTGCGCATTCTCGAAGGCTATGGCGTGACCGAGTGCGCGCCGGTGGTCTCGATTAACGTGCCGATGGCGGCGAAGGTCGGCACCGTGGGCCGCATCCTGCCGGGGATGGACGCCCGCCTGCTGGCGATGCCAGGCATTGAGCAAGGGGGGCGGCTGCAGCTGAAAGGGCCGAACATCATGAAAGGCTACCTGCGGGTGGAAAACCCCGGCGTGCTGGAAGCGCCTGCGGCGGAAAACCAGCACGGCGAGATGGAAGCGGGCTGGTATGACACCGGGGATATCGTTACCTTCGACGAGCAGGGCTATGTCCGCATTCAGGGCCGCGCGAAGCGCTTCGCCAAAATCGCCGGCGAGATGATCTCCCTCGAGATGGTGGAGCAGGTGGCCCTCGGCGCGTCGCCGGACAAAATGCACGCCACGGCGATTAAACAGGACGCCAGCAAAGGCGAGGCGCTGGTGCTGTTTACCACCGATAATGAACTGACTCGTGAAGCCCTGCTGCGCTACGCCCGCCAGCACGGCGTACCGGAGCTGGCGGTGCCGCGAGATATACGCTGGCTGAAACAGCTACCGGTGCTCGGCAGCGGCAAGCCAGATTATGTCACCCTGAAAAATATGGTCGACGAGGCGGAAACAACCCATGAGTGAGTCAGTACATACTAACCCTTCGCTGTACTCGAAAGGGATGCTGGCGGTGATCTGCGCCCAGTTCCTGTCGGCCTTCGGCGACAATGCGCTTCTCTTCGCCACCCTGGCGCTGATGAAGCAGCTCTATTATCCGGAGTGGAGCCAGCCGGTCCTGCAGATGTTGTTTGTGGGCGCTTACATCCTCTTTGCCCCCTTTGTCGGTCAGTTCGCCGATAGCTTTGCCAAAGGCCGGGTGATGATGGTGGCCAACGGCCTGAAACTGCTCGGCGCCGGCTGCATCTGCTTCGGCGTCAATCCGTTTATCGGCTATACGCTGGTGGGGATTGGCGCCGCCGCCTATTCGCCGGCCAAGTATGGCATTCTCGGCGAACTCACCACCGGCGATAAGTTAGTGAAGGCTAACGGACTGATGGAGTCCTCGACCATCGCGGCGATCCTGCTGGGCTCCATGGCCGGCGGGATCCTCGCCGACTGGCACGTGCTGGCGGCGCTGATCGTCTGCGCGCTGGTCTACGGCGGGGCGGTAGTGGCTAACCTGTGGATACCCAGGCTGCCGGCAGCGCGTCCGGGGCAGTCGTGGCGTTTTAAGCCAATGACGCACAGCTTCTTCAGCGCCTGCCGGACGCTGTGGCGCAACGGCGAAACCCGCTTTTCGCTGATGGGCACCAGCCTGTTCTGGGGCGCTGGCGTGACCCTGCGTTTCCTGCTGGTGATCTGGGTGCCGGTGGCGCTGGGCATTACCAGCAACGCCATGCCCACCTATCTTAATGCGATGGTGGCGGTGGGGATTGTGCTGGGTGCCGGGGCGGCGGCGAAGCTGGTGACCCTGGAGACGGTGTCGCGCTGTATGCCGGCCGGGATTTTGATCGGTATCGCGGTGATAGCCTTTGCGGTGCAGCAGTCGCTGCTGCCGGCGTTCGGTCTGCTGCTGCTGCTCGGGGTGTTCGGCGGGTTCTTTATCGTACCGCTGAACGCGCTGCTGCAGGAGCGTGGGAAACATTCGGTCGGGGCAGGTAACGCCATTGCGGTACAGAACCTCGGTGAGAACGTGGCGATGCTGCTGATGCTGGGGCTCTATTCCCTGGCGGTGAGCGTGGGCGTTCCACCGGTCGCCGTGGGGATAGGCTTTGGCGCGGTATTCGCCGTGGCCATCGCCGCGCTGTGGGTCTGGGGGCGGCGTAAATAACCTCCCGGCTTGCGCTGCGCTTGACTGGGCGAGGGGGTCGCCAATATCTGCTCTTCGGTAGCCCGGGTAAGGCGTATACGCCTTACCCGGGGCTTTGCTTTCTTACGGCGCCGGGTAGGTATAAACCTGATGCACCGCCTCAATCTCCGCTAATACCTCTTCGCTCAGCTCAAGCTGCAAACTTTCCACGTTGGCCTGCAGCTGCGTCATGGTCGTCGCCCCCAGCAGGGTGCTGGCGACAAACGGCTGCCGACGCACAAAGGCCAGCGCCATTTGCGCCGGATCGAGGCCGTGGCGTTTGGCGATATCCACATAGGCCGCTACCGCTTTCTGCGACTGCTCGCTGCTGTAGCGCGTAAAGCGGCTGAACAGCGTATTGCGCGCCCCCGCCGGCTTCGCACCGTTGAGATACTTGCCGGTCAGTGTGCCGAAAGCCAGGCAAGAGTAGGCCAGCAGCTCCACGCCTTCGAACTGACTCACTTCCGCGAGGCCGACTTCAAAGCTGCGGTTCAGCAGGCTGTAAGGATTCTGAATAGTCACGATCCGCGGGAGGTCGTGCTTATCCGCCAGGTGCAGATAACGCATCACGCCGAAGGCGGTTTCGTTCGACACGCCGATGTAGCGGATCTTCCCGGCGCGCTGGAACTCGGTCAGCGCTTCGAGGGTATCCAGCAGCGTCACGGCGGGCGCGGCGTCGGCCCAGGTATAGCCCAGCTTGCCAAAGCAGTTGGTTGGCCGCTGCGGCCAGTGAACCTGATATAAATCGAGATAATCGGTCTGCAGCCGCTTCAGGCTGGCGTGCAGCGCCTCGCGGATATTTTTGCGGTCCAGGACGTGATTGGGCCGAATGCTGCTGTCGTTATTGCGCGCGGGCCCGCTGACTTTCGAGGCGAGCACCAGCTTTTCGCGATTGCCGCGTTTCGCCAGCCAGTTGCCGACGTAGGTTTCAGTCAGCCCCTGGGTTTCCGGGCGCGGCGGGACCGGGTACATTTCAGCGACATCGATCAGGTTGATGCCGTTGGCAACCGCGTAATCGAGCTGCTGGTGGGCATCGGCCTCGCTATTCTGTTCGCCAAAAGTCATGGTTCCCAGCCCGAGGGTGCTGATTTCAAGAGAACTGTGTGGGATACGGTGATACTGCATAGCCAGCTTCCTTTTTATTTATAAGGTCAGGCATTCCCCGACAAAGGAGTATCAACATGGCAGAGGGTGAGAAAAAGAGGAAGTAAAAAATCAAAAAAGCCGGGTGACGAGGAGGGGCGGTGGGTGAAACCCGCGGCGTCCTGGTATATCCCGACTCTTCTCAAAAGACTGGTGGTCGGTAAGCGCAGCGTCAACAGAAGCTGGGGCCGACAGGGAAAGATTAACGCTTAATGATTTGCGAAACGTCGTCACGATTGATCTGCATTTTATTACCCTGCTGATCTTCGTAACTGATTAAACCGGTATCGTCATCCACGGTAGGTTTACCGTCGGTCAGGATCATTCGCCCATCTTTGGTCGCCATGACGTAATCGCTGCTGCAACCGGAAACCGAGAACGCCAGTCCTACGGCGGAAATCAATACTGCCCATTTCTTCATCGTCAACACCTCTTCAGTAGCTGCACCCCATACCCGTCTATTAATAGCCTGATTTGTGAGACATAAAAAGCAGTAAAGTCTGAAAAAGGGTTGCAGCCTGTGACCAGGCTGCAATTTTGTGGTTTACAGCGGGTTTTTCTTATTACGCAGCAGGTTAAGGCTCTCCACCGCGATAGAGAAGAACATGGCGAAATAGATGTATCCCTTCGGCACATGGACGTCGAAGCTTTCCAGCATCAGGGTAAAGCCGACGAGGATCAGAAACGACAGCGCCAGCATTTTCACCGAAGGATGACGGTCAACAAAATCGCCGATGGGTCGCGCGGCGAACATCATCACCCCCACCGCGATCACCACTGCCGCCATCATGATGAACAGATGATCCGACAGGCCGACGGCGGTGATCACTGAATCGAGGCTAAAGATGATATCCAGCAGCATGATCTGCACGATGGCGCCGAGGAAGGAGTGGACGTTGGTCTTCAGCCCCTCCTCTTCACCTTCGATAGATTCATGGATCTCTTTACTGGCTTTCCAGATAAGGAATAGCCCGCCGAGCAGCAAGATCAGATCGCGAAACGAGATCTCCTGACCGAAAACGGTAAAGAGCGGGTTGGTAAGCTTAACGACCCAGGCGATTGAGGCCAGCAGCGCCAGACGCATGACCATCGCGCCCATCAAACCGATCCGGCGCGCATGGGCGCGCTGGGCGGTGGGGAGCTTAGCCACGACCAGAGAGAGGAAAATAATATTGTCGATCCCGAGCACGATCTCCAGCAGCGTCAATGTGCCCAGCGCCAGCCAGGCGTTAGGATCGGTTATCCATGCAAATAACATTGTTCAAAGTCCTGCAAAATAGAAAGCAGCAATTATATGCAACCCCCAACGCAGAACAAAAAATTAATCGTGTTGTAACAAGAAATGGCGGGCAAGCAGAGCGGCGGTAAAATTCTTTTTCAGATAGAAACCGCGCGGCAGCGTGAGGATTGTCTCCCCGCGGGCGCCGATGGCTTCGGTCAGCGCCTTGCTGTTGGCGGCTTTCGGTCTTAACTGCAGCACCTCGCCGTGGCGGGCGGTAATGCGCTCGACCTCACCGAGAACAATGAGATCCATCAGCTCTTCCCAGTCCATGCGCAGCTGGCGCTCCTCGTCTTCGTCCGGGCTCCACAGCAGCGGTGCGCCGACGCGCCGCGCCGCCAGCGGGATGGTGCGTTCACCCTCCACCGGGATCCACAGGACGCGCTGCAGCTTATGCCGTACATGGCTGCTCTCCCAGGTGACGCCGCTATTGCCGGTTAACGGGGCGACGCAGACGAAGGTGGTCTCCAGCGGGCGTCCCCGGCTGTCGATGGGGATCGTTTTGAGCTCGACCCCCAGCGCGGCGAAATCCTGCTCGGGTTTACTGCCTGCGCTGGCGCCCAGCCACAGCTCCAGCAGAATGCCCGTCCAGCCTTTATCGCGCTTCAGATCGCGCGGAATGGGGATCCCCGCCAGCGCCGCCAGCTCGCCCAGCGAATAGCCGGCCAGCTGGCGGGCCTGGGCCAGCAGCTGTTCCTGACTTTGCGGCGGTGAGGCGAGCGGAGCGATAGCGGGCATAGGGTAATACCTTTGGTTAAAAAGTGAGCGCTAATTTTGCGCGTTGTGGATAGAGTTTACCGTTTTCTGAGTAACTATACCAATCTCATGATTTATATGGCTTTTTAAACTCATCATGCGGCTTATGAAAACGGTGTAAACGGGTTTTCCAGAACTGGTCACTGACAATAAACAGGATCTTACACCATGTTATCCACAGAAAAGTGGGATAACTGGGGAAAAGACTCACTACTGGTTCGATTTACAGCCTTGACGTGCGACGAAAATCGAATTTTTAGAGAAAATCTGCCGGTGGCCTGCGCGTAATCTGTGGATAAAATCGACATTGCTCGATCTTTCATCAGTCGGCGGATCGCATGTGTGATGATCGTCACGTTATGCTGTAATGTGTGAAAGGAATATATTCTAACTTTATGAATATGATACTATTATTTTCAGATGCTAGCGATGCGATGTTCGGATTACTCTGGGTTTTCCCGGGTTAATTCCGTACTTCTTCACAACTCTATCCACAGAAAAAGTGAATAAAATCGGCTGTCACGCGCTTTCATTGTTTATAACTCTGGCAATTACTGTGAGTTATTCAAATGTTATCCGTTCTCAGTGTGCGAACAGAGTGGTTTACCGTTTCCGGCGAGTGTGAAACAATCATTCACATTGAAGCTTATCTTGAGGTAGTCCGGTGATTGATGACGATGGCTACCGCCCAAATGTCGGTATTGTAATCTGTAATCGTCAGGGCCAGGTGATGTGGGCCCGGCGCTATGGTCAGCACTCGTGGCAGTTCCCGCAAGGGGGCATTAATCCAGGAGAATCCGCAGAGCAGGCGATGTATCGGGAATTGTTTGAAGAGGTCGGGTTAAGCCGTAAAGATGTGCGGATCCTGGCCTCAACCCGTAACTGGCTGCGTTACAAGTTGCCTAAACGTTTGGTGCGTTGGGACACAAAGCCGGTTTGTATCGGCCAGAAACAAAAGTGGTTTCTTTTGCAGTTGATCGGCAACGATGCGGACATCAATATGCAAACCAGCAGTACACCTGAATTTGATGGTTGGCGCTGGGTGAGTTACTGGTACCCGGTTCGCCAGGTGGTGTCGTTTAAGCGCGACGTCTACCGCCGGGTGATGAAAGAGTTCGCCAGCGTGACCATGTCGCTGGCGGAGAGCGCACCTAAGCCGCAAAACGCGCCTGCTTATCGACGTAAAAGAGGTTAAGCCACGCACATTATGCTCACTCGGTTGCGAGAAATAGTCGAGAAGGTCGCGAGCGCGCCGCGTTTAAACGAGGCGCTGGATATTCTGGTGACGGATGTCTGCCAGGCGATGGAGACGGAAGTCTGCTCGGTTTACCTGGCTGACAATGACCGACGCTGCTATTACCTGATGGCCACCCGCGGGTTAAAAAAACCTCGCGGGCGCACCGTTGCGCTGGCGTTCGATGAAGGCCTGGTGGGGCTGGTTGGCCGCCTGGCGGAACCTATCAACCTCGCCGATGCGCAAAAACACCCCAGCTTCAAATATATCCCCGCCGTCAAAGAGGACCGCTTCCGCGCCTTCCTTGGCGTGCCGATCATTCAGCGCCGCCAGCTGCTGGGCGTGCTGGTGGTCCAGCAGCGCGAGCTGCGTCAGTTTGATGAAAGCGAAGAGTCTTTCCTCGTCACCCTCGCCACCCAGATGGCGGCGATCCTCTCCCAGTCCCAGCTGAACGCCCTGTTCGGCCAGTATCGTCAAACGCGCATTCGCGCTCTGCCGGCCTCTTCCGGGGTGGCGATCGCCGAGGGCTGGATGGACGTCAGCCTGCCGCTGATGGAGCAGGTGTATGAAGCCTCGACGCTGGACACCGCCTCGGAACGCGAACGCCTGACCGGTGCGCTGGAAGAGGCGGCCAACGAGTTTCGTCGCTACAGCAAACGCTACGCCGCCGGGGCGCAAAAAGAGACGGCGGCGATCTTCGATCTCTACTCGCACCTGCTCTCTGACGCCCGCCTGCGTCGCGAGCTGTTTGCCGAAGTTGACAAAGGCGCCGTCGCCGAGTGGGCCGTCAAAAAGATCATTGAGAAGTTCGCCGAACAGTTTGCCGCGCTGAGCGACGGCTATTTGAAAGAGCGGGCCGGCGATCTGCGTACCCTGGGCCAGCGTCTGCTGTTCCATCTCGACGACAGTATTCAGGGGCCCAACACCTGGCCGGCGCGCATTATCCTCGTGGCGGACGAGCTGTCGGCCACCACCCTCGCCGAAGTGCCGCAGGATCGCCTGGCCGGCGTGGTGGTGCGCGATGGCGCCGCCAACTCCCATGCCGCTATTATGGTGCGGGCCCTCGGCATCCCAACGGTGATGGGCGCCGATATTCAGCCCTCGCTGCTGCATGGCCATACGCTGATTGTCGATGGCTATCGTGGTGAACTGCTGGTGGATCCTGAACCTGTCCTGTTGCAGGAGTATCAGCGCCTTATCAGCGAAGAGAACGAACTCAGCCGCCTGGCGGAGGACGATCTCCAGCGCGCGTCGGAGCTGAAAAGCGGCGAGCGGGTGAAAGTCATGCTCAACGCCGGCTTAAGCCCGGAGCACGAAGAGAAGCTCGGCAGCTTTGTTGACGGCATTGGCCTCTACCGCACCGAAATTCCCTTTATGCTGCAGAGCGGCTTCCCCTCAGAAGAGGAGCAGGTCGCCCAGTATCAGGGCATGCTGCAGATGTTTAACAGCAAACCGGTGACCCTGCGTACCCTGGACATCGGCGCGGATAAACAGCTGCCGTATATGCCGATCAGCGAAGAGAACCCGTGCCTCGGCTGGCGCGGGATCCGCATCACCCTCGATCAGCCGGAGATCTTTTTGATCCAGGTGCGGGCGATGCTGCGCGCCAACGCCGCCACCGGCAACCTCAGCATTTTGCTGCCGATGGTGACCAGTCTGGAGGAGGTGGATGAGGCCCGTCGGCTGATCGATCGCGCCAGCCGGGAAGTGGAAGAGATGATCGGCTACGCCATCCCACGTCCGCGCCTGGGGGTGATGCTGGAGGTCCCGTCGATGGTCTTTATGCTGCCGCAGCTGGCCAGCCGGATCGATTTTATCTCGGTAGGGACGAACGACCTGACCCAGTACCTGCTGGCCGTCGACCGCAACAATACCCGGGTCGCCAGCATGTATGACAGCCTGCATCCTGCGGTATTGCGTGCGCTGGCGATGATCGCCCATGACGCGGAGCGCTTTGGCATCGATCTGCGCCTGTGCGGCGAGATGGCGGGCGACCCGATGTGCGTGACGATCCTTATCGGCCTCGGTTACCGCCATCTGTCGATGAACGGCCGCTCGGTGGCGAGGGTGAAGTATCTGCTGCGCCGCATTGATATCGAAGAGGCGCAGGAACTGTCGCGTCGCAGCCTCGATGCGCAGATGACCGCCGAGGTGCGCCATCAGGTGGCGGCCTTTATGGAGCGTCGCGGTCTCGGCGGCCTGATCCGCGGCGGGCGGTAGCGCCAGCCCGGGTGAGGCGTAAGCCGTAACCCGGGGATCCTCTGCTCGCACCCTCCGGCAAAGTAGGGTACCGCCGGGAAAACGGCATTCTGTTAGCATCCGTATACATATCTTTTACACGTTCGGCGCGGATCGCTCTTGTGGCTTATGCTATGATTCGCCTCCTTCGGCGTGCCCGTTTTGTTCGGGTATGGATCATCACCGCTGTCCACTTTCGGCGGAATAACAAGTCTTTATGGTGACAGATGAATAGTGGCTACCTGCATTTTCCGGAGTTCGATCCGGTCATTTTTTCTCTAGGCCCGGTCTCCCTCCACTGGTACGGTTTGATGTACCTGGTGGGCTTTGTCTTTGCGATGTGGCTGGCCACCCGTCGGGCGAATCGTCCGGGCAGCGGCTGGACGAAAAATGAAGTGGAAAATCTGCTCTACGCGGGCTTCCTCGGCGTCTTCCTGGGCGGTCGTATCGGCTACGTGCTGTTTTACAACCTGCCGGTATTTCTTGCCGATCCGCTGTATCTGTTCCGCGTCTGGGACGGCGGCATGTCGTTCCACGGCGGCCTGATCGGCGTGATCCTGGTGATGATTATCTTCGCCAGACGCACCAAACGCACCTTCTTCCAGGTCTCCGATTTTATCGCGCCGCTGATCCCGTTTGGTCTTGGCGCCGGGCGTCTGGGCAACTTTATCAACGGCGAGCTGTGGGGCCGCGTAGACCCGAGCTTCCACTACACGATGATTTTCCCGGGCTCCCGTGCCGAAGACCTGGCGCTGCTGCCGACGCATCCGGAATGGCAATCGCTGTTCGATACCTACGGCGCGCTGCCGCGTCACGCGTCGCAGCTGTACGAGCTGGCGCTGGAGGGCGTGGTACTGTTCCTGATCCTCAACCTGTTTATCCGTAAACCGCGCCCGACCGGCTCCGTTTCCGGTCTGTTCCTGATTGGCTACGGCCTGTTCCGCATCATCGTGGAATTCTTCCGCCAGCCCGACGCCCAGTTCACCGGCGGCTGGGTGCAGTACATCAGCATGGGGCAGATTCTTTCGATCCCGATGGTGCTTGCGGGTATCATTATGATGGTTTGGGCTTACCGCCACCGTCCGCAGCAACAGAATTCTTGAGGAACCATGAAACAGTATCTTGATTTGATGCAGAAAGTGCTCACCGAGGGCACGCCAAAAAATGACCGCACCGGCACTGGCACGATCTCCATTTTCGGCCATCAGATGCGTTTTAACCTGCAGGAAGGCTTCCCGCTGGTGACCACCAAGCGCTGTCATTTACGCTCCATCATCCATGAACTGCTGTGGTTCCTGCAGGGCGACACCAACATCGCCTATCTGCATGAGAACAACGTCACCATCTGGGACGAGTGGGCGGATGAAAACGGCGACCTGGGGCCGGTCTACGGCAAACAGTGGCGTTCCTGGCCTGCGCCGGATGGCCGCCATATCGACCAGATCAGCACGGTGATGAACCAGCTGAAAAACGACCCGGACTCCCGCCGGATCATCGTCTCGGCATGGAACGTCGGCGAGCTGGATAAAATGGCGCTGGCGCCGTGCCACGCCTTCTTCCAGTTCTACGTCGCCGACGGCAATTGAGCAGACCAACCTGCAGCTAAGCCGCGAACCTCGTCCGCTGCCGAAGCTGGTCATCAAACGCAAGCCGGCGTCGATCTTCGACTACCGCTTTGAAGACTTCGAGATTGAAGGTTACGATCCGCACCCGGGCATTAAAGCGCCGGTGGCGATTTAACCCCCAGCAGAGATAACCAACCGGCGCCCGATGGCGCCGGTTTTTTTATGCCCTTCGCACCACCCGATGGGAGCGCTTTCCGTTACCACCGAGAGAAGGTTGTTTTCACCTGCCCCCCAGGCCACAGGTGGTTGCGGTGGGCGAAGTTGGGTAGACGTTCGCAAAAAAATGTTCTTCTGTCGAGTATGCAAAGCTTTTTTGCGTATCTGGCCGGGAAAGCTATTTTCCGTCGTCGCGCCAGGGCCAATCGCCGCGGCATACTCGACGCCATGAACAGAGAACATGGCTACACCCTGATGGAAACCCTGGTAACGCTGACACTGATGATGATCCTCAGCGTCGGCGGCCTGTACGGCTGGCAGCGCTGGCAGCAGCAGCAACGACTGTGGCAAACCGCCGTCCAGGTGCGGGATTTTCTGCTCTTTCTGCGCGATGACGCCAACGCCTACAACCGGGACCGCGTGCTTCGCGTCGGCCAGGACGAAGTGGGCTGGTGCCTGAGCGTTACGCCTGGTCTGGGGTTTTATGGTCTGCGCAGCACCGCCTGGGCGGGGAATCTGCGGCTGCAGAGCGCGGCCGGCAGCTGGAGCATTGTGATCTCACACTGGGGGCGGATTCGTTTATGCCGCAGCGACAGCGCAGGAGGGTGTCAGTGAGCCGCCGCGGATTTTCCCTGGCGGAGGCGCTTATCGCCATGGCCATCGGCTCGCTGCTGCTGATGGGGGCCTGCCGCTTTCTGCCTGCCCTGCAGCGTCATATTCTGCGCCAGGGCGAACAGCTGGCCCTGGAGAACGAGCTGTGGCAGCGCGAGCATGCCGTGGGAAAACATCTCCAGCGCGCCGGGTACTGCCGGGGAGCGTGCGGCGGAGCCGGGCTGGAGCTAGCCGCTGGCGGGGAGTGTCTGATTGTGCGCTGGGATGCGAACAGCAACGGGAGATGGGAAACCTCCCCCGCGGCAGCGGCGGAGAGCACCGGCTTTCGCCTGCGCGACGGCGCGCTGGAGACCCTGCGCGGGGCCAGCGACTGCCGCGGCGGCGGATGGGAGAAAATCACCAACCCGGCCGCCATCGTGGTGACGCGCTTCTCGGTACAACGTCAGGTCACCCCGGGCTTCGCGCCGGAGCTGAGCGTGACGCTGGCGGCGCGCTCCGCGCAACAGACGGGCCTGACGAGCGAGGTTGAGCAGCGGGTGACGGGGTATAACCTGTGATCCGCCAGCGTGGAATGTCGTCGCTGCTGATGGTGCTCCTGTTGCTGACCCTCGGCAGCCTGTTACTCGAGGGGCTTAACCTGCAGCAGCGGGCGCTGCTGGCGCAAACCGCCAGCGAAACGCAGGCGATCCGCGATACGGCGATAGCCCATTCCGCGCTGCAGTGGGGAAAACAGCAGGTCTGGTCGGCGCAGGTGGCGCTGGCCTGCCGGGAGCAGGCGCCGCAGGGCTGGCGCGCCTGTCTGCGTATCTTCGGCGACGGTTCACTGGTGCTCAGCAGCGCCAGCGGCGAGGTGCAGGTCTGGCAGTCCGGCGAGGTGCGCGGCGGGCAGGTGCGTTTTTCCGCCCACGGCTGGAGCGATTTTTGCCCGCTCAGGGAGGCGAGCTTATGTCAAATGCCCTGAAGCGTCAGCGGGGGTTTAGCCTGCCGGAGACCGTGCTGGCGATGGCGCTGATGGTGCTGACGGTCACCGCGCTGGGCGGCTATCAGCGCGGAATGGCGCAAGGAATTGTCCAGTTGAACCAGACCCGTCAACTGTGGCGCGACGCGTGGCGCTATAGCCAGCTCTCCGCGCCGCCGTCGCCGGCACGCGGTCAGGTAAGCCGTATGCAGACATCGAGGCAAAGATGTGTCAGCATCACGGTAACGATCAGTAGACCCGTTGCAAAGCGGGTGCAGATGACCCGGCTGCATTGCCCGGTCAGCCAGTAGTCAGGAGCAATTATGTTAAGGGTATACCACTCAAACCGGCTGGATGTTCTCGAGGCGTTGATGGAGTTTATCGTCGAGCGCCAGCGGCTGGATGACCCTTTTCAGGCCGAAATGGTGCTGGTGCAGAGTACCGGCATGGCGCAGTGGCTGCAGATGACCCTGGCCGCGCGCTTCGGGATTGCCGCCAATATCGAGTTCCCGCTGCCGGCGAGCTTTATCTGGGATATGTTCGTGCGCGTCCTGAAAGATATTCCGGGCGAAAGCGCCTTCAGCAAGCAGAGCATGAGCTGGAAGCTGATGACCCTCCTGCCGCAGCACCTGGAGGAAGACGATTTTATCCTGCTGCGCCAGTATCTGAGTGATGACGGCGACAAGCGCAAGCTGTTTCAGCTGGCCGCCCGGGTGGCGGACCTCTATGACCAGTACCTCGTCTATCGCCCGGAGTGGCTGATGCGCTGGGAGGCCGGCCAGCGGGTGGAAGGTCTCGGCGATGCCCAGCAGTGGCAGGCGCCGCTGTGGCAGGCGCTGGTGAGCTACACCGCCGAGCTGGGGCAGCCGCAGTGGCACCGCGCCAATCTCTACCAGCGCTTTATCAGTACCCTGGAAAAAGCGGACGAACCGCCCGCCGGGCTGCCGTCGCGCGTCTTCATCTGCGGGATTTCCGCGCTGCCGCCGGTCTATCTTCAGGCCCTGCAGGCGCTGGGTAAGCATGTCGATGTCTATGTCTTGTTTACCAACCCCTGCCGCTACTACTGGGGAGACATTAAGGATCCGGCGTTTCTGGCGAAGCTGCTGTCGCGTCAGCGGCGCCATCACCGCGAGGCGCGCGCGCTACCTCTGTTTCGCGACACCGAGCAGGCGCCGGGGTTGTTTAATGACGCTGGGGAACAGGATGTCGGCAACCCGTTGCTCGCCTCCTGGGGGAAACTGGGTCGCGACTATATCTACCTGCTGGCGGGGCTGGAGCGCTATGAGGAGCTGGACGCTTTTGTCGACATCGCCCCCGATAACCTGTTGCATAACCTGCAGTCGGATATCCTTGAACTACGCAACGCGGCGGTGGCCGGGCAGAGCGCAGAGGCATTTGCCCACAGTCGCGACAAACGTCCGCTGACGCTGGATGACCGCAGTCTGAGCATTCACGTCTGCCACAGTCCGCAGCGCGAAGTGGAGGTTCTGCACGATAGGCTACTGGCGATGCTGGAGGCGGATCCGACGCTCACGCCGCGGGATATCATCGTCATGGTGGCGGATATCGACAGCTACAGTCCCTATATTCAGGCGGTGTTTGGCGCGGCCAGCGGCGATCGCTGGTTGCCGTGGGCGATCTCCGACCGTCGCGCCCGCGAGTCGCATCCGGTGCTGCAGGCGTTTATCACGCTGCTCTCGCTGCCGGACAGCCGCTTCGCCAGCGAAGATGTGCTGGCGCTGCTGGACGTGCCGGTGCTGGCGGCGCGCTTTAATATCACGGAAGAAGGGCTGCGCTACCTGCGCCAGTGGGTGAACGAGTCCGGCGTCCGCTGGGGAATGGATGACGACAACGTCCGCGAGCTGGACCTGCCTGCGACCGGGCAGCATACCTGGCGGTTCGGCCTCACCCGTATGCTGTTGGGCTACGCCATGGACAGCCGCGAGGGAGAGTGGCAGTCGGTGCTGCCGTATGACGAATCCAGCGGTTTGATCGCCGAGCTGGTGGGCAACCTCGCGTCGCTGCTGATGCAGCTTAATCTGTGGCGACGCGGCCTGGCCCAGCAGAGGCCGCTGGCGGAGTGGCTGCCGGTCTGTCGCGATCTGCTGAATGACTTTTTCCTGCCGGACAGTGAGACCGAAGCGGCGCTGGCGCTGATTGAGCAGCAGTGGCTGGCGGTTATTGATAGCGGTCTGGAGGCGCAGTATGGCGAGCAGGTGCCGCTGACGCTGCTGCGCGATGAGCTGGCCCAGCGCCTCGATCAGCAGCGGATCAGCCAGCGCTTTCTTGCCGGCCCGGTCAATATCTGTACCCTGATGCCGATGCGTTCGATCCCCTTTAAGGTGGTGTGCCTGCTGGGGATGAATGACGGGGTTTATCCGCGCACGCTACCGCCGCTGGGCTTTGATTTAATGAGCCAGAAGCCGCAGCGCGGCGACCGCAGCCGGCGCGATGATGACCGCTATCTGTTCCTCGAGGCGCTGATGTCCGCCGAGCAGACGCTGTATATCAGCTATATCGGCCGTTCGATCCAGGACAACAGCGAGCGTTTTCCTTCGGTGCTGGTGCAGGAGCTGGTGGATTATATCGGCCAGAGCCACTGTCTCGCCGGTGACGAAGAGCTTGACTGCGACGCCAGCGAAGCGCGGGTTAAAGCCCATATCACCCATCTTCATACGCGCATGCCGTTCGACGTTGCCAATTTCCAGGAAGACGAGAACAAGAGCTACGCTCGTGAATGGCTGGCGGCCGCCGGCCAGCAGGGAGAGGCGCATAGCGATTTTATACAGCCGCTCACCGCGCCGCCGATTGACAGCCTGCCGTTCGATCAGCTTCTGCGCTTCTGGCAGCACCCGGTACGCGCGTTCTTTCAGCAGCGTTTGCGGGTCAATTTCCGCGCCGAAGAGGACGATATTCCAGACGACGAGCCGTTCACTCTTGAAGGGCTGAGCCGTTATCAACTGAATCAGCAACTGCTCAATACGCTTATTGAGGAGCAGGACGTCTCGGCTATGTTCCGCCGCTTTCGCGCCGCCGGCGAGCTGCCGTATGGCGCCTTTGGCGAGCTGGTCTGGGAGACGCAGCGCCTGGAGATGCAGGCGCTGGCCGAGCGGGTGATGGCCGAGCGCCAGCAGGCGCAGAGCATGGAGATCGATCTGCAGTGCGGCGGCGTGAACCTGACCGGCTGGCTGCAGCAGGTGCAGCCGGACGGTCTGCTGCGCTGGCGGCCTTCGCTGCTGAGCGTCTCCCAGGGGATGCAACTTTGGCTGGAACACCTTGTCTACTGCGCCAGCGGCGGCACCGGCGAGAGCCGGCTGTTTGTGCGGAAAGAGGGAGAGTGGCGCTTTCCGGCGCTGGCGCCCGCCGAGGCGCAGGCGTACCTTAACGAGCTGGTGGATGGCTATTTGCTGGGGATGTCGCAGCCGCTGCTGCTGCTGCCGGAAAGCGGTGGCGCCTGGCTGAAAGCCTGTTACGACGCCGAAAAGGATGTCATCTTAATGGACGAAGAGACGCAGCAGAAAGCGCGGAGCAAATTCCTGCAGACCTACGAAGGGAACATGGTGGTCAGCGGGGAGGGCGCCGATATCTGGTATCAACGCCTGTGGCGTTCGCTGGAGCCGGCGCATTACGAAGAAATCATTGCCCAGACGCAGCGTTATCTGTTACCGCTATATCGTTACCATCGGTCCACACAAATTTAAATAGTATAAAAATTGCGCACTGAATGGCGGTTCATTTAATATGCGCAACGTATCACGGACTGATGGACATAAAAGGCTGCACGCTGTGCAGCGCAAGTTTGTTAATGATGAGGTTCGTGAATGCCCCGCAGTTTATGGTTCAAGGTTTTTGTTGTGCTGGCCGCCCTCTGGGCGCCGTTTAGTCAGGCCGACACCGGATGGCAGCCGATTCAGGAGACGATCCGCAAAAGCGAAAAAGATACGCGTCAGTATCAGGCGATCCGCCTTGATAACGACATGGTCGTGCTGCTGGTTTCCGATCCGCAGGCGGTGAAATCGCTGTCGGCGCTGGTGGTGCCGGTGGGATCCCTGCAGGATCCGGCAGATCATCAGGGGCTGGCGCATTTTCTGGAACATATGACGCTGATGGGGTCGCAAAAATATCCCCAGCCTGACAGCCTTGCAGAGTTTCTTAAGCTGCACGGCGGCAGCCATAACGCCAGTACCGCGCCCTACCGCACCGCGTTTTATCTTGAAGTGGAAAATGATGCGCTGGACGGGGCCGTAGATCGCCTGGCCGACGCCATCGCCGCGCCGCTGCTGGATAAAAAATATGCCGACCGCGAACGTAACGCGGTCAACGCCGAGCTGACGATGGCCCGGACGCGAGACGGGATGCGCATGGCCCAGGTCAGCGCGGAGACCATCAACCCGACTCACCCGGCGGCCCACTTCTCCGGCGGCAACCTCGAGACGCTCAGCGATAAGCCCGGCAGCCCGGTGCTTGATGCGCTGCACACCTTCCGCGATAGCTGGTACTCCGCCAATCTGATGAAAGCGGTGATCTACAGCAACAAGCCGTTGCCGGCGCTGGCGCGCATGGCTGCGGACACCTTTGGCCGCGTGCCGAATCGTCAGATCAGCAGGCCGGAAATTACCGTCCCGGTGGTCACGGATGCGCAAAAAGGCATCATTATTCACTATGTGCCGGCGATGCCGCGTAAAGTGCTGCGCGTCGAGTTTCGCATCGACAACAACAGCGATCGCTTCCGCAGCAAAACCGATGAGCTGGTCACCTATCTTATCGGCAACCGCAGCCCGGGCACGCTCTCTGACTGGTTGCAAAAACAGGGTCTGGCGGAAGGTATCCGCGCCGATTCCGATCCGGTGGTAAACGGCAACAGCGGCGTACTGGCGATCTCAGCCACCCTCACCGACAAAGGCCTGGCGCACCGCGATGAAGTGACGGCGGCCATTTTCAGCTACCTCGACCTCCTGCGTACTCAGGGCATCGACAAACGCTATTTCGACGAACTGGCGCATGTGCTGGCGCTCGATTTCCGCTATCCGTCGATCAACCGCGACATGGACTACGTGGAATGGCTGGCGGACACCATGATCCGGGTGCCGGTCGAGCATGCGCTGGACGTGGTGAATATTGCCGACCAGTACGACCCGCAGGCGATCAAAGACCGGCTGGCGATGATGACCCCGCAGAACGCCCGTATCTGGTATATCAGCCCCCAGGAGCCGCATAACAAGACGGCCTACTTTGTCGATGCACCGTATCAGGTGGATAAGATTAGCGAGCAGACGTTCGCTGACTGGCAGCACAAATCGCAGGCCATCCAGCTGCAGCTGCCGGCGCTCAACCCCTATATTCCGGATGACTTCACCCTTATCAAAAGCGATAAAGCCTGGCCGCATCCGCAGCTGATCCTGGATGAACCGACGCTGCGGGTGGTGTATGCCCCGAGCCAGTATTTTGCCAGCGAGCCGAAGGCGGACATCTCCCTGGTGCTGCGTAACCCTCAGGCGATGGACAGCGCTCGCCGGCAGGTGATGTTTGCCCTCAACGATTATCTCGCCGGCATCGCCCTCGACCAGCTCAGTAACCAGGCGGCGGTCGGCGGCATTTCGTTCTCTACCGGCGCTAATAACGGATTAATGGTCAATGCCAACGGCTATACCCAGCATCTTCCGGCGCTGTTCAGCGATCTGTTGCAGGGATACTTCAGCTATACGCCGACCGAGGAGCAGCTGGAGCAGGCCAAATCCTGGTATGCGCAGATGATGGATTCCGCCGAGAAAGGCAAAGCCTACGATCAGGCGATTATGCCGATCCAGATGGTCTCGCAGGTGCCGTACTTCCAGCGCGAAGTGCGCCGGGCGCTGCTGCCCTCCATTACCCTTAAAGAGGTGCTCGACTACCGCGCCAACCTGAAAACCAGGGGGCGTCCTGAACTGATGGTGATCGGCAATATGACCGCCGATGCCGCCACGACCCTGGCCCGCCAGATCCAGCAGCAGCTGGGCGCCGACGGCAACGAATGGTGCCGTAATAAAGACGTGGTGGTGAACCGGCAGCAGCTGGCGATCTTCAACAAAGCGGGCAATAGCACCGACTCCGCGCTGGCCGCGGTGTTTGCGCCGCCCAACGTGGATGAGTTCAGCAGCACCGCCGCCAGCACCCTGCTGGGGCAGATCATTCAGCCGTGGTTCTACAACCAGCTGCGTACTGAAGAGCAGCTCGGCTACGCGGTCTTTGCCTTCCCGATGAACGTGGGGCGCCAGTGGGGCATGGGCTTCCTGCTGCAGAGTAGCGATAAGCAGCCGGCCTTCCTCTGGCAGCGGTTCCAGGCCTTCTTCCCCACCGCGGAGGCGAAGCTGCGGGCGATGAAGCCGGAAGAGTTTGCTCAGCTCCAGCAGGCGGTGATAAGCCAGATGCTGCAGGCGCCGCAGACGCTGGGCGATGAAGCCTCGAAACTGAGCAAAGATTTCGATCGCGGTAATATGCGTTTTGATTCACGTGATAAAGTAGTGGCTCAGATTAAACTGCTGACGCCGCAAAAACTTGCCGACTTCTTCCATCAGACGGTGGTGGATCCGCAGGGCATGACGATCTTGTCCCAGATTTCCGGTAGCCAGAATGGCAAAGCGGACTATGCCCAGCCGAAAGGCGGCAAAGTGTGGGAAAACGTCAGCGCATTGCAGCAATCCTTACCCCTGATGCGAGAGAATGAATGACCGACACCGCTGAGTCTTTGGATCCCCTGCGCTTGCCCCTGATCGGCGAGCGCCTGATAGAAGCCTCTGCGGGCACCGGAAAAACCTTTACCATCGCCGCGCTGTATCTGCGGCTGCTGTTGGGGCTGGGCGGTGAGGCCGCCTATCCCCGCGCCATCAGTGTTGAAGAACTGCTGGTGGTGACCTTTACCGAGGCGGCGACCGAAGAGCTGCGCGGCCGTATCCGCAGCAACATCCACGAACTGCGCATCGCCTGCCTGCGCGGCGAATCCGACAATCCGCTCTACAGCGCGTTGTTGGCGGAGATCGCCGATAAAGATGACGCTGCGAAGACGCTGCTGCTGGCTGAACGGCAGATGGACGAGGCGGCGGTATTCACCATCCACGGCTTTTGCCAACGGATGCTGAGCCTTAACGCCTTCGAGTCGGGCATGCTGTTCGAGCAACAGCTGATCGAGGATGAATCCCGCCTGCGCTATCAGGCCTGCGCCGATTTCTGGCGCCGCCACTGCTATCCCCTGACCCGCGATATCGCGGCGGTGATCCACGACGTCTGGAAAGGGCCGCGCGATCTGCTGAAGTCCCTTGACCGCTGGCTGCAGGGCGAAGCGCCGCAGCTTAAGTCGCCGCCAGCCCCTAACGAGACGCTGGCCGAACGCCATCAGCAGATCATCGCCCGCATTGACTCGCTCAAGCAGCAGTGGCGCGAGCAGGTGGGCGAGATCGAAGGCGTGCTGGAAAATTCCGGCCTTGACCGGCGGAAGTTTAATCGCGGCAACCAGGGCAAGTGGATGGAGAAAGTGAACGCCTGGGCGCAGGAAGAGACGTTAAGCTACCAGCTGCCCGACGCGCTGGAGAAATTTGCCCAGTCGTTTCTGCTCGAGCGCACCAAAGCCGGTGGCGAACCGCCGGTGCATCCCCTGTTTAGCGCCGTAGAGTCGTTGCTGGCCTCCTCGCTGACGCTCACCGATCTGGTGCTGGCGAGAGCGATGGTCGAGATCCGCGATGCGGTCGCCCGCGAAAAGCGCCGCCGCGGCGAGCTGGGGTTTGACGATATGCTCAGCCGGCTTGACGAGGCGCTGCGCGGCGACAGCGGCGAGACGCTGGCCAGCGCTATTCGCCAGCGTTTTCCGGTGGCGATGATCGATGAATTTCAGGACACCGACCCTCAGCAGTACCGGATTTTTCGCCGCATCTGGCGCCGGCAGCCGGAGACGGCTCTGCTGCTGATCGGCGATCCGAAGCAGGCCATCTACGCCTTTCGCGGCGCCGATATCTTTACCTATATGAAAGCGCGCGGCGACGTTGCCGCGCACTACACCCTCGATACCAACTGGCGCTCCTCGCCGGGCATGGTGGGCAGCGTCAATCGGCTGTTCAGCCTCAGCGATAACCCCTTCATGTTCCACGAGATCCCGTTCCTGCCGGTGAAGGCGGCGGCGAAGAACAAGGGGCTGCGCTTTACCGTTGACGCGGCGGACGTACCGGCGATGAACGTCTGGCTGATGCCCGGCGACACTGTCGGGTCTGGCGATTATCAGACCTTTATGGCGCAGCTCTGCGCCACGCAGATCCGCGACTGGCTGAGCGCCGGTCAGCAGGGGCGCGCGCTGCTGTGGCGCGGGGAAACCTCGCGCCCGGTACAGGCTTCGGATATTACCGTGCTGGTGCGCAACCGGCTGGAGGCGGCGCAGGTGCGTGAAGCGCTGCAGACGCTGGGTATTCCCTCGGTCTACCTCTCCAACCGCGACAGCGTTTTTGAGACGCTGGAGGCCCAGGAGCTGCTCTGGCTATTGCAGGCGGTGCTGGCCCCGGAGCGGGAAAATACCCTGCGCAGCGCGCTGGCGACGTCGATGTTTGGCCTGACCGCGCTGGATATTGAAAACCTGAACCAGGACGAGCAGGCGTGGGACGCGCTGGTGGAAGAGTTTAGCGAATACCGCCAGATCTGGCGGCAGCGTGGGGTGATGCCGATGCTGCGGGCGTTGATGACAGCCCGGCATATCGCCGAGAATCTGCTGGCGACCCGCGGCGGCGAGCGGCGCTTAACCGACATTCTACACATCAGCGAACTGCTGCAGGAGGCGGCCAGCCAGCTGGAAAGCGAGCATGCCCTGGTGCGCTGGCTGGCGCAGCATATCGCCGAGCCGGACAGCAACGCCGCCAGCCAGCAGATGCGTCTCGAAAGCGATAAGCACCTGGTGCAAATTGTCACCATTCACAAGTCAAAAGGGCTGGAATACCCCCTGGTCTGGCTGCCGTTTATCGCCCGGTTTCGTAAACAGGACCAGGCGTTTTACCACGATCGCGAGACGTTCGCGGCGGTGCTGGATCTGGGCCAGGATGAGGCCAGCCTCGAGCTGGCGGAGGCGGAACGACTGGCGGAAGATCTGCGCCTGTTGTACGTGGCCCTGACCCGTGCGGTCTGGCACTGCAGCCTCGGCGTGGCGCCGCTCAGCAGCCGGAAATCCGGCAACAGCGATTTCCACCTCAGCGCGCTGGGACGGCTGCTGCAGGCGGGCGAAGCCATGGACGCCGCCGGGCTGGCCGCGCGGCTGGCGGACTTCTGTCATGGCGATATTGCATTACAGAGACCGGGCGAACTGGATCTCACCCCGTGGCAGGCGCCCGCGGCGACCATCCCGCGATTGTCGGCGCGCGAGCTGCAGCGCCGCATCGCCGACGACTGGCGGGTGACCAGTTACTCCGGACTGCAGCAGCATGGTTTCAGCGGCGGGCAGGATTTGCTGCCGCGTCTGGATGTTGATGCCGCCGGCGTCGGCGAAGTCGTGGAAGAGCCGCAGCTGACTCCGCACCAGTTCCCGCGCGGCGCCGCGCCGGGGACCTTCCTGCACAGCCTGTTTGAGGAGCTGGACTTCACCCAGCCGGTGCCGGAAGGGTGGATGGCGGAGAAGCTGCAGCTGAGCGGGTTTGACGCGCAGTGGGCGCCGGTGCTGACCGACTGGTTGGGGGGCGTGCTGAAGACTCGCCTGCCGGGGCCGGATATCGCGCTCAATCAGCTTGCGGCGCGGGATAAACAGGTGGAGATGGCATTTTACCTGCCCATCGCCCAGCTGCTGACGGCGGAGCGCCTTGACGCGCTTATCCGCCAGTACGATCCCCTCTCTGCCGACACGCCGCCGCTGGATTTCCGCCAGGTGCACGGCATGCTGAAGGGCTTTATCGATCTGGTCTTCCGTCACGAAGGCCGTTATTACCTGCTGGATTACAAATCCAACTGGCTGGGGGAAGATCGCGAGGCCTACACCCGGCCGGCGATGGAGCAGGCGATGCGTGCCCACCGCTACGATCTACAGTATCAGCTGTATAGCCTGGCGCTGCACCGCTATCTGCGCCACCGGCTGGCCGATTATGACTATGACCGCCACTTCGGCGGCGTGATTTATCTTTTCCTGCGCGGCATGGACGGGCAGGAGGGGGGGCAGGGGATCTTCACCACCCGGCCGGTGCGACCGCTGATTGACGGTCTGGATCAGCTTTTTGCCGGAGAAACTCAGGAGGAGGCCTCATGACTTTCGAACAACTACTGCTGGCGGCGGTGGAGCAGCGTCTGCTGCGGCCGCTGGACGTCCAGTTTGCCCTGATGGTGGCGCAAAACGACCCGCCGGCGGTCAAGCTGGCGGCGGCCTTGCTGAGCCGGGATGCCGGCGAGGGGCACGTCTGTCTGCCGCTCTCGCGGTTGAGCGGCGACGAGGCGCTGAGCGGTAAAGCCGGGGAGATCCGCGATCGGCTGCTGGCCGAAGCCGGCGCGCCGGAGGACTGGCCCGCACTGCTGCTCGCTTCGTCGGCGGTGAGCTGCGGCGATGCTCCGGCGCCGATGATTTTGTGCGGCGACCGGCTCTATCTCAACCGGATGTGGCGCAACGAGCTGACCGTCGCCCGCTTCTTCAATGAAGCCAACCGGGTGCTGGAGATGGATGAGGCCCGGCTGGCGTCAACCCTGAATGCCCTGTTCCCTGCCACCGGCGAAACCGACTGGCAAAAAGTGGCCGCGGCGGTGGCGCTGACCCGCCGCATCTCAGTGATCTCCGGCGGTCCCGGGACCGGGAAGACCACCACCGTGGCGAAGCTTCTGGCGGCGCTGATCCAGATCGAAGACAGCCCGCGCTGTCGTATTCGCCTGGCGGCGCCAACCGGGAAAGCGGCGGCGCGTCTGACCGAATCGCTGGGCGCGGCGCTGAGAAAATTGCCGCTGACCGACGCGCAGAAAGCGTTGATTCCCACCGAGGCCAGCACGCTGCATCGTCTGCTGGGCGCCCAGCCAGGCAGCCAGCGGATGCGCTATCACGCCGGCAACCCGCTGCATCTGGACGTGCTGGTGGTGGATGAAGCCTCGATGATCGACCTGCCGATGATGTCGCGGCTTATCGACGCGCTGCCGGCCCACGGGCGGGTGATTTTCCTCGGCGATCGCGACCAGCTGGCCTCCGTAGAAGCGGGGGCGGTGCTGGGGGATATCTGCGCCTGGGCGAGTTCGGGCTATACCGCCGCGCGGGCGCAGGAGCTGACCCGGCTGACCGGTTCGCCGGTGCCGGCGGGCGAGGGGGCTATCGCGGGCGCGCTGAGAGACAGTTTGTGCCTGCTGCAAAAGAGCTATCGCTTCGGCAGTCACTCCGGCATCGGGAGCCTGGCGCGGGCGGTGAACGCTGGCGCGCGCGCGGAGGTGAAGGCCACGCTGCGCCAGCCGTTTGACGATATCGCGCTTCATCCCCTCAGCACGACCGAAGAGTACGAAGCCATGCTCGGCGCGGCTCAGCAGGGCTATGAGCGCTACCTGCAGCTGCGCCGCGAGCGGGCCGAACCGCAGGCCATGCTGGCCGCTTTCAGCGAATTCCAGCTGCTGTGCGCGCTGCGCGAGGGGCCGTACGGCGTGAGCGGCGTCAATGAGCGGCTGGAGCAGCGGCTCAACCGCCAGCGGGCGATCGCCCTGCCGCGCCACTCTCGCTGGTATGATGGCCGACCGATCATGATATCGCGCAACGACAGCGCGCTGGGGCTGTTTAACGGCGATATCGGCATCGCCCTGGAGCGCAACGGCGAGCTGCGGGTGTGGTTCCTGATGCCCGACGGCGCCATCAAGTCGGTGCAGCCGAGCCGTCTGCCGGAGCATGATACCGCCTGGGCGATGACCGTGCATAAATCGCAGGGCTCGGAGTTCGAACACGCGGCGCTGATCCTGCCGGCGCGCAGCGTCCCGCTGGTGACCCGCGAACTGGTCTACACGGCGATCACCCGCGCGAAACGGCGGTTGTCGCTCTATGCCGACGAGCAGGTGCTCTCCCAGGCCATTGTGACGCGCACCGAACGGCGCAGCGGCCTGGCGGAGATTTTCGCCGGGCGCGAAGCCCCCTGAGACGCCGGGTCCGGGCGATGGAAAATGCTGCAGCCGTTGCCCGGGCTGGCGGAAAAATCAGTAACTGAAGAACAGAGGGATAAGCCAGAGCGCCGAGATCGAGTTCATGGCGAAAAAGCGGACTGCTGCGCCGCCGGCCAGCGGTGGGGTGGAACAGCGGGCACAAAAAATCACCAGCGAGGAGATGAGAAGATTCATGCCGGACGTCAGGGCCAGCAGAAATAATATCGCGATGGCGGCGCCGAGCGCGGCATAGCCATGCTGATGATGGCGCTGGTTATCCCAGAGGAGCAGTATCATCAGCAACCACGGATAGAGGGCGACCGCGGTGGTAATGAGATTAATATGTCTGACCAGCCAGTTCGGTTTGGTTTCCATTCTTTAAGCGATCCTTGCTGGGCGGGTGGCGGCCGCGGCGCCAGTCGACGTCCTGTCGACAGCCAATAGCATATCGGTGAGCCAGCGAGAAAGAAATGGCCTGCGCGGAAACCAGGAATTTCGCCCGCGTGCGTACGCCAGGCTGGCGGGAAGAGGGGCGGGAGACCGGCCGGGGATAAAGCGATAAGCGTCGCGCTATCCCGGGCCGTTAGATAGAGAGGAGAAGGGCTTAAGCGAGGTCGGCCATCAGCACCTTCGACCGGCGCTGATAGTTATACATCTGCTTTTTACTCTCCGGCAGCAGGTCGATATCCACCGGCGTGAAGCCGCGCTCCTGGAACCAGTGGATGCTGCGGGTGGTTAACACGAACAGTTTGCTCAGTCCCATCTGCCTGGCCTGAGCGGCAATACGCTCCAGCAGCACCTCTCCCCGCGACGAGCTCCGGTAATCCGGATGCACCGCCACGCAGGCCATTTCGCCGATCTTCTCTTCCGGGAAAGGATAGAGGGCGGCGCAGGCGATGGTGGTGTTATCGCGCTGAATAATGGTGAATTTGTCGATCTCCATCTCCAGCTGTTCGCGGGAACGGCGTACCAGAATGCCCTGCTGCTCGAGCGGGCTTATCAGCTCAAGAATACCGCCGATATCATTGATGGTCGCCCGACGGATCTGCTCCGCGCTCTCCATGACGATCTGGGTGCCGATGCCGTCGCGTGAAAACAGCTCCTGCAGCAGCGCGCCATTTTCCTGATAGCTGATCAGGTGGCAGCGCCGTACGCCGCTGCGGCAGGCCTTCACCGCCCCGCGCAGGAAGCGCACGGTGCCGGAGTTATAGTCTTCGTCTGCTTCCAGCTCTTCGACGCGGGCTTGCGCCTCATTAGGGAACAGTTCTGAGACAATTTCCCCGGCCTGGTTGTAAACCCCTTGCGACGAACAGAAGCCGATCATTTTCTCCGCCTTCAGCTTGATGGCCAGCTGGGTAGCTATCTCTTCCGAAGTCAGGTTAAAGCTCTCGCCGGTGACCGACACCGCGACCGGCCCCATCAGCACAATGGCGCCGCTGTCGAGCTGACGATGAATCGCCTCTTCGTCAATGCGGCGAATACGCCCACTGTGGCAATAATCGACGCCGTCATCGACGCCCAGCGGCTGGGCAATGATAAAGTTGCCGCTGACAACGTTGATATGGGCCCCCTGCAGCGGGGTGTTGTTGAGGCTCATCGACAGACGGGCGGTGATCTCCAGCTGCAGCATCCCCGCCGCCTGCTTAACCAGCTCCAGCGTTTTGGCGTCAGTCACTCGCGTCTGCTTGTGATAGACCGGCTCGTGATGGTGCTCGGCGAGGTTAGCGTCAATCTGCGGGCGGGCGCCATAGACCACCACCAGGCGAATGCCCAGGCTATGCAATGAATGTTTACCCTTTTATAGATGACAGGTTATATGCCTTTCGTTAAAGTTTCTGGTCAATCTGTTTGTTTTGGGTATAAATGCGTTTTTATTGCTTGGGAGTGGCATGTCGGGAAACAACTCTGGATTAAGCCGTCGCCGTTTATTGCAGGGGGCGGGCGCCATGTGGTTAATGAGCGTGAGCCCTGTTGGGCTGGCCGCCGCCGCGCGGGTGGTCGCTGTTCGCGTCTGGCCAGCATCGACCTACACCCGCGTCACGGTGGAATCGAATCATGTGCTGAAATACCGGCAGTTTGCCCTCAGTAATCCGGAACGGGTAGTGGTCGATCTGGAGGGGGTTAACCTGAACTCGGTACTGAAGGGCATGGGGGGGCCAGGTGCCGCCGGCGCAAAGCGGGCCGCAGCCGGGCAAAGCCGGGCGCGACCGGCCGATTGTCATCATGCTCGATCCCGGGCACGGCGGCGAAGACTCCGGCGCCGTGGGGAAGTATCGCACCCGCGAGAAAGATGTGGTGCTGCAGATTGCCCGTCGCCTGCGGGCGCTGATCGACAAAGAAGGCAATATGAAGGCCTATATGACCCGCAACGAAGACGTGTTCATCCCGTTGAAAGTGCGTGTCGCCAAGGCGCAGAAGCAGCGCGCCGACCTGTTCGTGTCGATTCACGCCGATGCCTTTACCAGCCGCCAGCCCAGCGGCTCTTCGGTGTTTGCCCTCTCCACCAAGGGGGCCACCAGTACCGCGGCAAAATATCTCGCCCAGACGCAGAACGCCTCGGATCTGATCGGTGGGGTCAGCAAGAGCGGCGACCGCTATGTCGACCACACCATGTTCGATATGGTGCAGTCTCTCACCATCGCTGACAGCCTCAAATTTGGCAAGGCGGTGCTGGAGAAAATGGGCAATATCAATAACCTGCACAAGAACCGGGTAGAACAGGCGGGCTTTGCGGTGCTGAAGGCGCCTGACATCCCCTCCATTCTGGTGGAGACGGCGTTTATCAGTAACGTGGAAGAAGAGCGAAAGCTGAAAACGGCCAAATTCCAGCAGGAGGTGGCCGAGTCGATCCTCGCCGGGATTAAAGCCTACTTTGCCGATGGCGCGACGCTGGCCCGCCGCGGATAACCACACAGGAAAGGGACATGGCCTTACTGAAAAGCGCCCATGGCGGTAACACCCGCGAGGCCGCCGCCCTGCTGGGCATTGCGCCCGGCGAGCTGCTGGATTTTAGCGCCAACATTAATCCGCTGGGGATGCCCGCCTCGCTCAGGCAGGCGATCATCGACAACCCAGGCTGCGCCGAACGCTACCCTGACGTCGAGTATCAACAGCTGCATCAGGCGCTGGCTGCCCACCATCAGTTGCCGGCGGCGCATATCCTCGCCGGCAACGGCGAAATTGAATCGATCTTCACCCTCGTCCACGGCCTTAAGCCGCGGCGGGCGATGATCGTCATTCCCGGTTTCGCGGAGTACCGGCGGGCGCTGCAGACGGTGGACTGCGAGGTGGTGGAGTATGCCCTGCGGGAGCGCGATGGCTGGCAGCTGACCGACGCGATCCTCGATGCCCTGACTCCGGCGCTGGACTGCCTGTTTCTCTGCACCCCGAACAACCCCACCGGCCTGCTGCCGGAGCGGGGCCTGCTGGAAGCCATTGCGCAGCGCTGCCGGGCGCTGAACATCAGCCTGATCCTCGATGAGGCCTTCCTCGACTTTATCCCCGACCAGCCGGGGTTTATTCCTCTGCTGGCGCAGCATCCGCACGTCTGGGTTCTGCGATCGCTGACCAAATTTTATGCCATTCCGGGGCTGCGTCTCGGCTACCTGCTGAACGCTGATGCCCAGGCGGTGGCCCGACTGCGCGCGCGACAAATGCCGTGGTCCATCAACGCCTATGCCGCCCTGGCCGGGGAAATTATTCTCCAGGATCGGGCGTATCAGCGGGCCACCTGGCAGTGGCTGCAGGAGGAGGGAGCGCGTTTCTATGCGCAGCTGCAGGAGATGGCCGGGCTGACCGTGTGGCCCGGGCGTGCTAACTACCTGTTCTTGCGCTGCGACAGAGCCGATTTTGACCTGCAATATGCCCTGCTGCGCCAGCATGTGCTGATCCGCAGCTGCGCCAACTACCCGGGGCTGGATAGCCGCTATTTCCGGGTGGCGATCCGCAGCGCCGAGGAAAACGACCAGCTGCTGGCGGCGTTGCGCCGGGTGCTGGCCTGAGGCCTACTGCAGGATGACGCCCCCGGGCACCATCGCCAACAGATGCTGCTGCGGCCAGTGGGCGGCGATGTCGCTGTCTGCCAGCCGCCATTGCAGAAATTCGACGTCATGCCGACGGCGGTCCAGTAGCAGGCCGACGACGCTGCCGCTGTGCGCCACGTTGAGACCATAGAGCCCTGCGCTTTCCACCAGGTCCAGCAGCGCGTCAAACCCCGGCTTAGGCAACAGCTGCTGGCTGGCAATGGCGCTGATGGTCGCTGCTTCGCCCAGCAGCTGCGGGTTGCCGCAGTGGCAGGCCTGCTGTACTTTCTCCCACGCCAGCTGCAGCCGGGAGGCGTTTGCCAACAGGCCCGGCTCGCGCGGCAGCTGGTGATAGTCGGTGGTGCGCAGCGTCAGCGGGCTCTCCAGCACTAACAGGTCGAGCGCCGGCGGAGGGGGACAGGCGATTTGCGTGGCGGCGGTATTATGGTCGAACAGCGTCAGCTGGCGAAACAGGGTGCTGTCGGTAGGCTCCAGCGCGACGCACAGGCGCGCCAGCGTCGGCTCATCCAGTAGATGGCCCAGATGATGGGCGGTGGCGACGGCGGTGGCAGCGATATCGGCGGTGCTGCTGGCCATCCCTTTGGCCACCGGGATCGTTGAGTGCAGGGTGATGCGGATCTGCTGGCTCAGCGCTGGGGGGTAGCCCCAGTGGGCCAGCAGCTGGTCGACCATCGCCCGCGACAGCGGCCGCTCGTCTTTTCGCGGTACCCCGGTCTCGACCTCGACGGTGCTGTACCAGTCCACCGGACAGGAGACCAGCTTTTCGCTGCCGAGGATCCAGCCCTGGATAAGTTCTCCGCACGAGGCGGGACATTGTGCAACAGCCACGTTTTCACCTTTCCGCTTACCTTCGCCAGGGCGCATAGTGGCATGGCGACCCGCCGGTTACCATGATTCTCCGCAAGAGGAGGCGCGTCGTTTATGCCGACACCGCCAGCTCGCGCGCCTGCGGCAATGCAAGACGCATGACGTCGCGGGCAATCATTAGCTCTTCATTGGTATTGATCACCGCCACTTTGACCAGCGCATTATCCGCCTGAATAAAGGTCGCGCTCCGCTGGTTTTTCTCGTCGTCCAGCGCGAGGCCGAGAAAATGCAAATTGCGGCAGATCGCCGCCCGCGCACGGGCGGAATTCTCGCCTATGCCGCCGGTAAAGATCAGCGCGTCCAGACCTCCCATCTGCATGATATAGCTGCCGATAGTCGCGCGAATGCGTTCGGCAAACAGCGACAGCGCCAGAGCCGCCCGTTCGTTGCCGGCGTCAGCTGCCTGTTCGACGTCGCGGTAATCAGA